>Ga0065711_1004644_pt1 | contig 22844 bp, 15 predicted proteins | sample Hoacrofraction12_FD_59098 | JGI IMG/M metagenome (GOLD analysis project Ga0065711, IMG submission 59098) | Hoatzin crop microbial communities from Cojedes, Venezuela - Epithelial fraction 12 v2 (version 2) | ecosystem: Host-associated > Birds > Digestive system > Esophagus > Crop | place... | reverse complement strand
GGGCTGCCCAGCCCTCGCAAACGCGCTGCGTCTGCCCGAAAGGGCTTCTCGCGGCCCGCGAAGCCTCGCCGCTGCGCGCAGCCGGCGCCGCCAGCCCCCGAGGAGGCCGGGCCCGGCGGTTCGGTCAGGTCTGGGTCTGGCGTTGCCCGGCTGATCCTCCGCGCGGGGAGCTTTCCTCCAAGTGCGTTTTCTCATGTTGGGCAACTTAGCGGCCGGTATTTCAGCCAGGAAAACAGTTGTTTTTTCAGATGATGGAGAGTTAGCGACGGGCACGGTTGTGTTGGTTGGCTTCGTCCCCGTGCCTGCGTTGAATACTCAGGGCTTTTCTTCCAAAGGCCAGCTTCCCCGCGGTCTCCCTTCGCTTTGTCAGCCGGTGTTACCGCTGCTGCAACTGTATCTACCTCGATCTAAATACCACCTCGAACTACATACCTCCAGCTAGATAATATCCCAAGCGAAATAGTTGGGAGTCAGCCAAGCAGCGTTGCAAACCACGGAGATTTCCAACATTGTTGCAGCGAGCTTGCTTGGATGCTGCTTGTACCCGTGAGCACTGGAAAGAAGCGTGGAAGCAAATCTGCAGCTTCCAGAGGGTGTAAACTCTTCGTGTTCGTGAGGTACGGGGAAGAGCTTGAGAAGCTGCAATATACGGAGCCTAAGATGATTTTGGTCATATTTCATGTTCCAGAACCAGCTGGAAGATAAAGGTTCCCCTTCTAGCTTACTTACATAGCTAGGATAATAAACAGCTAAATACGGACTTTGCTCAGTGTAACTACAATGGTTTCTTTAAACTTCTTGAGTAAATTCTTGTTGCTTGGAGGTTAATCGTGAGTAGACATGCCCCCTTTGAGAGAAAGGTAGGGCAAGGTCTCTCACTTAGGAGTCTGCATCTGAAAATATTTATGTAGAGATGTAAGTCATATCTTTACATAGAGATGTGTCAGATTGAAATTCACTGAACTTTAGAAACTTACATGATATGAGAAGAGGCGTTCCCCTTACCATCTTTAAATATGCAAAGGTGCGCTGATTTTCAATGTCCTTCAAAAAACGTAATTCCTCATATCTTCCTTAGGCAGAATTTGATTAATAAAATACTAGGAGGTGATTTAGGTACAGTGGTATGGAAAATGACATCTTTTCACTTTCAAAAGAGAACTCCAAAACAACAGAAAATACAACCTTTTACTCTGTTATCAATCAAATGGATAATATCACATTTGTTGCAAGGACAGGCATGTAAAATTGACACGTTTCAATTTTAATTCAAAAAGCTTAGACATTAATCTTTGTGAAATGGTTTCTACCTCACCTTCCTAGAGAGAAACATTTGTGAGCTCATGAAATTCTAGCTGGAGCAGCTCATTTTCTGTCTGTATAAACAGCTTTAGTGGGCTTGTTTATTGAAGGCTTAGAGAGACTTTTGATCAACTTCAGGTATACGAGGACTGCTTATTGGAGCCACTGATGGAGGCAAGGGACATGATTTGTATTGCACAGAAAAAGGTGCAAGTCAGTTCTTTCCCTAGTGTTTCAATTCATTGCTCCACGTGAGAATTTACACTGTCTTCTCTATTTAGGAGCCCCATGCCTACAGCAAAAGTCTTTATATTTCAGCTTTCCAGTGAGCTGGTCCTGTTGCACCCAGAGGAGCAGCTCTCGTCACCGTCTGAACGTTGCAGCTTCGAGACGCTGACTTACGCGGAAGCGACAAATGCTAGGATCAACAGTGGAGGTACTTGGAGTCAGCCCCAGGCACTGAGTCATGTCACAGAGATTCATTGACTTTGAGGTGGTGGTATTCTTTTCCTGTTGCTTTCATCATCAAAGGTAGGGCAAAAAGAAAGTGTAGTAGCTTTATCTGCATTGAGATTATCATAACAAGATTATTTTTGCATCCCTTAGGACCTACCTTTGCATTTGTCCTTTTGTTCTGATATTGGCTCAGAAATTCATTATCATCTAACTTGCATAAGATTGCTTTCTCTAGAAAGTAAATACTTCTGTTATGAAAAAGCCATTATAACTAAGAAAAGGCCACAGTTTTAAACATTTAAGAAGAGTGGTGTTCACTAGTACATTCGCAGATGCATTGCAGTGATTTGTTTCTGTTTTCTAAACCTCTGACATGTTTAGAAAGCCAACAGCCATCTGACATAGCAAAGGCAGGAGCATAACCAGATCAACCTGTACTATTCATGAAAAACTTCAGGATTTCTTCCGGCCCAGCTGTGGTACCTTCACCCACAGTAGCGCAGCGTGCCACTAACAAAAGCGTCTTTCCAGAATCTTCTGGAAAGAGATTATATGATATCTGTTGTTCAGGTGGACAACTGAGGTACAGCATTTTTAAGGATGGCATTCATAAAAGTCATCCTACATCTCTTATACACTTTAAAAATATCCTGGCTGAAATTGTTTACCTCTGAATAGACAAGAAGACTGCAAAACAGCAGGGAATGCAATATAGCCCTCCTTTCTCTATGCTTTAGTCAGGTCATACTCTCTCAGGAACATATCTGCATGCAGTCATACTCGGTTGGTAGCACTGTAACACATAGCAGGTTGACATCTGTTTCATCAGAAATTGGAGGTTTGAGAAGTCAGAGAAGGTGAGAGGAAGACTGGGGAATTGAATCAAACTGACCAACACAAAAAGCAGATTTCAACGGCATGGTTAATGGCTAGGACTAAAAGGTATTAGTAAAGTCATTATCTGGATTTTAGTTGCAGAAGGAAAGCCATACATTTGTTTGTAGTGCTCTGATTTTGTCCTAGTACTAATTAAGGGGCTATAGCTATGGGACACTCTCTAATGGACTTGGAATTCACATCCAGTCTGCTTCTGCCAAACAAAAAACGTAGTCATGCTCATCTCACTTACAAAAATGCCTTACCTGAGATCAAAGACACTTTCTCTGAGTAAGGAAAGCAGGAATAAACAGAGCCTGGAAAATGACTGAGAGCCATGGCTTTACCCAGGGCACACAAAGGATGTGCAGAAGAATGATGCATGGAAAAGTGACTTACAGCATCTTTGGAGGCCAATACCTTGATATGACTAGAACAGCCAAAGTGCTGCTCCACCTCAGCATGCCAATTTCCAGCAGTCTCCAAGGGCCAGTGTGACAGCTAGGAATGGCTGACTGTAAGGGGACACACAGAAGTAAATACGCCAGCAGGACTGAACTCAAGAATTCCCCTGCCTGAAGCTAAGCTTTCCAGGTTCCACCATGCTCAGGGCTATTTCCCACGGGTGATTTCATGCAAAGGGCTTTACCAGAGCACAGAACGTGTCCACAGCGAGCACATTGTTAAATGAGCAAAAGCATTTACTTAATGCCTGTGGCCAATCTAAATATAAAATATATTCCACTATATTTAATAGCTTGTGGAAGAAAACAATACAACAGAAAGGAATCTGATAATACACAAAATGGAAGGGGTGGCAATGTTTTTTGACATATTGCACATTGCATGCCAGGCAGTGCAAGAAAGGCATGTCACTCAGTGCTTTTGATTGAGGGATGCCATGATGGCGTGCACAGCCAAAAAGCCAAATTGTCATATGCCTTCCACTTCACTGAGATGCCATGCTATGGAAAACATCGTAGGCATGAATGGAAACCCCCATTGACGGCCAGATCTATGTTGGAAGATCTGCCAAAGGAAAAAGAGAGGCATACTGCGTCAATTTTGTTGTTTTTATACATGAGTTCTTTAGCAACATTTACTTTATTTGATGAAAAGCAGAATGTAGCATGTCGACACAAACATTAGGCAGACTTTTAATGCATCTTTCCGCTTCAGAAGGCATATAACTCAGCAGTCTGCAGTTGGGGCTCTAGGACCTTGCTTGCAAAATCCCATCATTCTCTTGTTGTGGCTCAGAACATACATTGTCATTAGCGGAACTTAATATTTAGTGCATGAGATACCATAAACATGAAAATAATAAGCCAGACTTCAGAGTTGGTGAAAAGAACTGAAAGGTAAACTAGTTTTCCTTACAGCAATCTATTGAAATGAGCATAGACTTAAAAGAGTATCAGTAGGAAAAAAAAAGAGTAAATTTATTAAATATCACATACAGATCTGATACAATAAAAATATACTGCCTGTATACAGGTTCCAGGTCTGAAAAACTGAATTGATAAACTCTGCTGGGAGATGACTCTTCTCTTTTTCCCATAGGGTTTTGCTTGTGTGGCATTCACACTGAAATCCAAATCTGAGCTGGCCTGTCTACTTTTATACTCACTGGCACAGTCTGACTTGAAATAATCCAAGTATGAGAATCTGACCTATACTCTTTACTTGTATAAACTCTGGACGTGTCTGTCTGGAAATTCCAGCAGTCTGGCAACTATTTTATATCAAGGTAGAGTTTTGTGTATGACCTTCATCTTGTGTGATACTCTGGCAGTAACATCTACCTGGGAACAGTCCTAACCAGACCACAGAAATGCTAAGATAAGGCCAGAGGAGTTAATAAGAGCTTTATAAAAGACATCTCAATGATATATGTCACATAGTAAATGATGCAGCAAATCAGAAATACTTCACACATATTTTCCAGTAAGACACGTCCTCCTAAAAGAGAATTTTATAAGAAAATTATTGGATGTGCTTCCAGCCCGTGAAATATGCCCTTTGCAGGCAGCGGATATTTCAGCTCTTAATCATCTTCCAGAAATCTCTTGAGATGTCTGTCTCCCAAAGCCCTGAGAAAGTCACTGCTTATGAATCCATACCATTTGTGCACTTTGAAAGGTCAGAGCATAGCATCCCATTTCTATCAACACCTGTGCTTCTCTTCACTTTAATGGAGTCAGGATATCACTCTGAGACCACAAAACACCTTTGAAAGCATCATCTGTGGGTCATAAAAAGATAACTTGGTGTGTGGAAGTATAAACATTTACATCTGCTATAGCAAGAGTAAGGAGTATGTAATTAAAACTGAGGCAGTACAAGGAACCCTGTGCTTGTCAAATACAGACATGTATTACCAGAAGAGAGGGAAAAAATATGTAATAAAATACCTTCAGTAACCAAGAAACATTATTGGCTGGAAATGTTAATGTTCTTTTCAGAAAAACAGTTTAAGAAATTAACAATATATCAAAAACATTTTTTTTAACGAACTCCACAGAAGCAGACTAAAAGAATGATTCTAAGGAGTGATCCAGAGATGTAATCTTTAAAAATCTGCCTGAGCATACAGTGAGAGAGCAGTACCTCATTTTGCAGTTGGTGGTACGTTACAGTCTGATGGACAAAATCCTCAGATTCCACCCTCTGCATTCTAAGCCTCGTGTCTACGAATTTATACCGGTGCATCTCTGTGGGCTTCTCTGCAATATTCAGATTTCTCTAGCATCACCACTTACAAACTTGGGCTCTGGATTCTACAACACATCTGCTCTTTGGAGTTGCCAGTACAACTAGCTGAAATGCTGTTGTTCTGACAGTTCAGCACGACTCAGTGCAGCCGTCTGTTCAGCACAAAAGATTTTGCTGGTTTCTCACCCTCCATTCCAACCCTTCTGTGTCTGTCTGTTCCTCACTCTTTCTTCAAATTTCTGTAAGTTTCTCTGTGGTGTTACTCTCCATTGCCTACAAATGTGTTCGTTGCCCAATGAATCTTTATGTTATGTGTTAAAAAAAAAAAACAGACTACTCTTTTTTCTCCTGAATAGGTGCGAAGATGTCATGACTGGTTTTAATGATCGATGCTAGGCATATTTTATGTGATCCAATCAAACTCTGCCACTCAAATCTCATAGTTGTTTCAGTGACCTTGCTCACACACCCACGGTGGTGCTGAGGTACAGAAATATGTTTGAAGTACTGAGCCAAAGTACTCAGACCCTTTCAGAACAAAGCTCTTGACTTTTGACCTTGAGGATGCTTCAATGCTGCCTATAGAGGCAGTAAAAAATATTGTTGTAATACTTACCTTCTGGATATTTTAATTGAGGGTTTTTTACTAGTAAACCCTTTATGTCACTGTGGAACTGTTCTTCCTAGAAAAGGACAGAATATTTTCTGGTGAAAGCACCCCACATCTTTCTAACTTGTCTGCAAAGAAGACTAGTAAGGGCCTTGGTATGACAAGCAGGAGGTAAATAAGGAAATTATGCTTCACGCTTGCAATGAAGACAGTGACTGCTGTTACATTGTGCTGCACTTGAGGCTTTTTTGGAAGCAGCAACAGCATCAAACCAAGGAGTGACACGGAGAGGTGCCCTCTGGTATTTGCTGCTTCTGCCACTGCGATAAAGTCTGTGGCTTGTCATCAACCCATGAAGAGCTCAGTAACAGTGAGCACTGAAACGCCTTCTGGTATCCCAGCTTGGGACCCCTGACCCAGAGCGTGCAAGCCCTGGCCACTGGTAGCCACATGTGTGGTCTGGAACTACAGCCTTTGGCCCTCTCAACAACGGTGAATATGTACCCTCCTCAGATTGTCACAGGCACAGATCCTAATCACTGTCATCGCTAGGAGAACACAATTTTGACTGCAGAAAGTAGCTTTGAACACAATTCTCTCTGATTCTTCATATTTTCTAGGTGCTGGGTTGCTGTCTTTCCCTCATTTGTAGTGATATCAAGAAACTCTCCTTTCTACATAGTCAAGCAATCATTCTAGACTTCAGAAATGCTTTTGGTTTGCTCAGAGGTAAGATCAATGAAACCTTCATGTTCAGGATGCACACTGAGGTGAATTGTCTGAGGACATGGATGATGCACCAGTTCACTGCTGCACAAGCTGGATACAAAATGTAATCAACCTAATTCCTTAGTAGATCTTATTGATTAGATTTAAGAAATATGCTGGGCTGAAATGGAGTAATGACGATTAAATATGTGGTAATGAAGAATCACAGACCAGGAAATACCTGTAAGAAGTCTCAAACCAGTCTATGATAGTGGTTTATATAACCAAGCAGTATCTGCCAACTTCTCAAACATCCCATGTGGACACAGCAGAGATTTCCTAGCTATTCAGAAAGGAAATTCTCCCAGGACAACACAACTGTAGTGAAAGGCATACGACAAGAAATGCGAGGCCATTAAATCTAGTCCAGTCTCTAGCACTGATGTCCTCTGAGGACCTGTGGGTGTTACTCCCTGGCCAGCATTCCTCTTACTGTAATCATGCAGAGGGTACAGCACCCTACTCACTATCTCATGAAACTGTTTTGAAGTTCAATAACATGATTACTGCAAACTCTTTTATTCATCATAACAGCCACACAAGAGCTACATGTTATAGGAACACCTCTGCTGAAGGGGGGAATCTGGTCTCTTCTGGGTGTCTACACTGCACAGCATCACCAATCTATTTCATTGTTTACTTGTAGAGTTATGGTCTGCAAGTAGAAAGAACAGCCGGTTGAACACCCACAGTAACCTGAAATTTATGTTAGCCTTTCTCAGTTTTTGTCCCTAAACATCCGTTTCACTATTCAGTCATCTTCTGTGTGCTTTTGGCTGGACATTTTCCCAGCTTTAACTACGTGCTTTTTGCAAAATTTATTTGCAGAAATTATAGCAAAGTATTTTAAGGCATTAGACATGGAAAGTATTTTTCTAACCTTGCATCACTATACCTTTCTTGACAGAGGCAATGAACCCTGTGTTTCAATTATAGGTCTTACACACACACTATTGGGCGATGGGCCAACAATTTTCATCTGTGTATTCCAGGACCAGCAGCATTTGTTTAGCTATAAATTCAGAGATGCTGTAGGTTATGAACTGCTATTGGGACTGGGAGGATATGTGCCATGATTAAGCCCTTTCTCAAAACAGCTTAATCTAATTAATTACTTTCCAATTAAACTCCAGGGACTAAAAGCTGATAATCTGTAATAAAATAAGGTATTTTTGATGTGGGATCAAGCAGGAAGCATATGCTACTGCACTCACTGTTTATCTTCCAGGTGTCTTCCATCTTACTACTGTGTAAAAAGACAGGTAGAGATTACGGGAGAGGAACATTACAGTCATGCAGTGTATGTCCTTTCCCTCTCTCACTTGGAATGTCCAGTATTAGTTTGGACAAAGCAAGAGTAAAGAACAAGACAAACTTGAGTTCCTCAGGAGGCTAGAACTGGATGACATTTCTGCCTCTAGCTTTTATCTTTATATCATTTGAATATACTGAACTGTAAAGGTAGAGCCAATCTATCTTTAAATGTGGATATGTCTTCATTTTCTTGTAACGAAATTTCATACACAGGGAACACACATATTTGTGTAACCAAAATATGTTTGCAAATGTAGACAAGTAATTTCTTAATATTAGATCTGAAGTCGTGAAAAATATAAAATTTCAAATAAACTGTAGTGACACCGGAAGTGATATCGTAAGTAAAACTCTCCAAATTTATGTCAGATTACAGTTGCTAAACAGAAAATTAAAAACAAAAACAAGGCAAGAAAAAAGGCATTTTGAGTTAAAACAATTTTAAATCCACTTCTTTCACTGACACGATTTTAATAATTTGCTTTATTTTAAATTTCTATAAATAAATCTATTTTGAAAATAGTGTTGCTTAACAAAATGTGTGTGTCAAAACAAAATGTTTTATTTTCTAGTATTTCTCCCATTTCTTTCAACAATCTCTATCACCAGGTTCATCTTAACCCACCCCCTGATGAGAAACTACATAACCGACATGCTCTGCTCTCAGTTGTGTTACTACAAAACCCAGGGATCTGTATGAGATTCCAAATAGACTTGTCATTGTAGGAGCAGCAGATGAATGAAGGTCTATAAACTCAAATACCTGCTGTCAAAGGCAAGATTTCAGTGATTAGGCTCTTAATTTTCACTAAAATTATCCTGTCACCCACAGATAACTCCCTTTCTCAACTGCAAAGTCCAGTGACTGGTTTTCACATGTCTTTGCCTACAATGATCTGGGAAGGAAAGGCAGATAAAGGTTTTCCTCTGTCAGCCAAACAATGCTCACTTCAGCAACTTGTTAATGCTTTTTAAGAGGGGTTTTTCCCTCTTTATAATCAGTCAAAAAGAAGAATTTCTGATCAGCTGTTTAGATCAGCTGAAAGGCAATGGAACAGCTGGTACAACTGCAAGCTTCTGCAACCATAAATGATTAATCCTTGCACATGCTTTTGTGGAATGCTACTAAGAGTTCCTTAAAAACATGTTTCAGAAGGGCTGAAGAAAATCCTCATCCTGTAGTGCCACCCTTCTTTTCTAAAGGTTTATGTTCCAAACCAGTTTCTCAGTTTGCAAGGAATCAGAGAAGTTGAGGCAGAAAAGCGTAACAGCAGAGAGTTTTATACTATTGATAGAAAATTTGGTGCCCAGATAAGCCTGCAGAATGTTAACAACAGTTTTTCAACAAAAGAGGTAGTTACTATATGTTCTGATGTGAATATTTTATTCTGAATTCCAGCGAACTAAGCTCCTCAATTTGAAAGAACAATAAACTAAACCTGCTAAAAGTTACCTTGTCGCAAAGAAGCGTGAGATCACCCATCTTGCATTTAAAAAGCCCCTGTCTTGCACCTTTTGTTCAATAGGTGGTTACCCTGAACCTTGGGCTGGTAGCCGGAGTGTTGGGGGATACTGTGAACACAACTACCAAAAGATTGCCTGCTGTTAGGAGGAGTGGGGAGGGCAGTATTTCAGTTTTATAAATAAATTCTGTTTTACGCAGCTGATCTGCTGCAGTGCACCACATAGTCTTGTGCTCAACAAAGAAAAAAGTTTAAATAATGCCATCATCTGAGTGTGCAATGCATTGTTCTTAAGTTTCTATTTCTACCACTCTGAGTTTAGTAAAGGTCTACGTTTAACTACGTGTTTCAGTATAACAAAATAATAAATTGTAATCTTGTAAAAAAATGTATTTAGTATGGTAATATAACAGATAAACCAAAGAATTCCATTTAACTGGATAGACAGTCCATGAAGTCAAGTAGCCTTTAGCCAACACAATGTCTAAAGCTGAGGGTTTAAGCCATCTCATACGGACTAGCAGTGCTCTAATCCCAAGAGTTTTGATAAAAGTATCTTCAGTGTCCTTGTTTCATTATGCACAGGACAATATCCTCATCAGCCCCTGCTGAATTTGCCAGCTTTCACAGTGGTCTTTTGCTTTTGGTAGTAATACATGTCTTTTCCCTCTTGGGTGGTAGTCTACTGACTGACTTCTTAATAGCACTGGCCACTATGCATCCTGAAACACCAGAAAGCGGACATTCTGGATGTGCAGAGTAATTTGATGCTCACACAATGTACTGTCATTCTGCATGCATGTGATGTCTACTGTATTTGATATATGGTAGGTTGACTGTGCATGCGCAGATCGGTAGTGCAGTACACATGCAGCAGGTTTGACATGTTCTGCATTTACTGCCTACCCACTGCACGAGGCAACGCGGACACACCGCCTGGCTCTACTAGACGAACTCCTGCCCCACGGGAGATTTATTTTGTCTTGGAGGGGCTGGTTGCTTTTAGGAAGGACTTCTTAAAATCCTTCATATGAGGAATAGGTATGGATGCCTAAGGAAGTGTTAATTGTCTCCTTACCTGCTACCAAGAAATTTTCTAATTGCGCAGTCAACTTTGCAGGCTATTGGTGTTGATGGTCCTCCTCATACGAACATGCTTACCTCAAGCTGTGGTTCAGGAAGCCCAAGGTCACACACAAAATTGTTTCTCCACCAAAGGTTTATATTCTAATAGTCGTGTCTATATACAGAACCCAATTACAGGAGCGTGGTGAAACGTGAATCATTTGGTATTATGAGAGTTTCGCTGGTTTTCAGAGAGAAGATACTTTAGAAACTGATGCCTCTCCTTTGACTGTCACCACTGTAGCTCCAGCAACTCAGTGAAGGCCAGTCATGACCCTGTGGGTTAGACCTCCTTATGGATCATTGCACATGCGTTGGGGCAATCCCAAGTACAAATGCAAACTGGGTGGAGAATGGATTGAGAGCAGCCCTGAGGAGAAGAACTTGGGGTTACTGGCTGACGAGAAGCTCGACATGACCCACCAATGTGCACTCGCAGCTCAGAAGGCTAACCATATCCTGGACTGCACCAAAAGCAGCGTGGCCAGCAGGTCGGGGATTCATCAGGAGGTGATTCTGCCCCTTTAATCTGCTCTTGTGAGAACTCACCTGGAGTCCTGCGTCCAGCTCTGGAGCCCCCAACAGAAGAAGGACATGGATGTGTTGGATTGGGTCCAGAGGAGGGCCACGAAGATGATCCAAGGGCTGGAGTACCTCTCCTATGAGGACAGGCTGAGGGAGTTTGGGTTGTTCAGCCTGGAGAAGAGAAGGCTTCGGGGAGACCTTATAGCAGCTGTCCAGTACCTGAAGGGGGCCTACAAGAAAGCTGGAGAGGGAATTTTTAATAGGGACTGTAGGGATAGGACAAGGGATAACGGCTTTAAACTGAAAGATGGTGGATTTAGATTAAATAGCAGAAAGAAATTCTTTACTGTGAGAGTGGTGAGGCATGGGAACAGGTTGCCCAGAGAAGCTGTGGATGTCCCCTTCCATGGAAGTGTTCGAGGCCAGGTTGCATGGGGCTTTGAGCAACCTGGTCTAGACGATCTTTAAGGTCCCTTCCAACCCAAACCATTCCATGATTCTATGATTCTATGATCCCATAAGATATAGTCGTTATGTACCATTCACGCTGATCACAACTCTTAGCATTGACTCAGAAGGAGTACGATTTGCTGTTACTAGATAATCACTTAGATATCAGTGAGTCATTTTACTTTTGTGGCCTAATAACTAAAGCTTTTGTTTATTCAGTACAATGAGGAAGAAAACAGGAGTTCAATGAGTCACTGATACGCTGTCACAGTGCCAAATTTTTGCTATGGAGGACAAGATGCTTGCAAGATAGTCTCAGACCTTCCTCTGCCCCTAAAATTAGAGAAAAGGACTGCTGCTGGCCAACTGAGCCATCTAGCACACAAGACCAACCTAGCAGAGAGTTTAAGCACACACAGAATTTTAAGTTTATAACCAGTTCTTTTGATTTCAGTTGGAGTGCTCACGTCTTAAAGATGCTTGTAGACATTATAGACACAGTTCGGGGAAGTAACATTTTTGTCACAGATATTGGAGTGTTATTACAGATAACAGCAGTTTGTTTTTAAAGTCACATGAAAATTCAGTGTTGAAGAAACTATGAATTTGTTTCAAAAATTAATGTAACTGGATCTTGTTATGGAGTTATCTTACCAGAAGTTCTTCGGGTGTGCTGGGGGGACCTGGGAGAATCAAGCCTGTGCTTCTCTATTTAGTCAATGCAAAGCACTTTATTTGTGTTCTCCTGTGTCTCTAGCAGATGGTACAAACAGCCTGTCCTTTGTAAGAGAGCATTTACCACACCTGAAAAGCCTCCGCTTCACTAGTGGTCCTGCTGCTTCTCTGATGCTTCCCTCTGCTACGTGTCAACGGCAGAGGCCAAGCCACATTTGCTGGTCCTCTATGAGAAGAAAGATCTCCTTCACTTATTCACCATCAGGGTTTGAACTGTTGCATATTTATGTACTTTGAAAACTCTCTGGGGACAGAGAATATGATTCATGCAGAACAGACACAGTCATTCTTCGTCATGTTATTATGTTAATACAATGAATATTTGTAAACGGTAAGTAAAACAGCAATTAAACCACTTCTGAGAAAAGTAAGCTTGCTTTTAAGAGGCAAGAGATTCTGTTCTCTTCAGCAATCCATCTACTTTCTTAAGAATTTACAGAACAGAATAGAGACTAAAGAAGTGTCACCAGTAGACATGTAAATAAAATTAACATAAATTGGTGGCAATTAATTGTGATGTGCTTATTATATTCCAGTATAAACGGTAAACAGTCCTTCAGCAATCACAGCATCGTTAAAGGAAACGCATCTGTTTCAGGGAACTTACAAGACTGTCCTGAAATAATGGCAGATGATACTGTGTTTATAAGATTTGTTTCTCTGTCTGCACTTACTACATGACACTTGAGCTCACTATGGTATTGCACTTTGGAATGGAAAAAACCCAACAGTTTAGTTAGGCTTTTAGGGAGCCTTAGCTAATTATAGCTTTTATAATCTCCCTCATTTAGAATTAGTCTCCTGTTTGTAATAGCTGAGATCATCCCCATCTTGCAACATTCCACATGGTCATTTGCTGGATAGGTACCGTGTTTTTCCTACAAATACCCATCTCTGAAGTCTCAATTCCACTAGCTTATCTTAACCAAGTAATAGATTCTGGACTGTTTACTGTTTTACTTTATTCACATGATTGATTTCACCACAGATAAAAATTCAGAGAACAGATATGATCTGTGTGTATCTTAATCCAAATGTAATGACTTACAAAAATCTTTACACAACAATGTTTAAAATTCCCTAGGCGATGCCCACATCACTGACTCATTCTTCTTATCTTTAACTCTGGACATATTCTCTATACAACACATTCTTTGATTCCTATATCTGATCATAGAAAATAAACAGAAAATAAACCAACTTTGCTGAAACTCAGTATAGTTCTTATCTAGTGGTCCAATATTTTTCATAGTGACAGGGAAATGTTTTATATCATTCCAATCAAAACTTCAGTCACAGAACAATAAAAACACTCAGGTTGGAAGAGACCTCAGGCAGTCTTCTTCTCCAACATTCTGCACAAATAGCAACCCCAAAATATCTCATGTTTCAGACCACATATTAAAATAACATATATTCACTTCACTTAGCATATGACCTGTTTGCAAAATTTATTCTTAAATTATTCTTAGTTGCTAGAATTTCATCTCACTTATTGATACAAATTTTGGAAAGAAGTAGAAGAATTAGTGGTCTCTGTGGTCTACGTAGTCTCTGGATGAAATAAACAGACTTCCGGCATAGTTGGCTGTGTAAAAATAAATGTGTAGGATTAATGTGAAAAAACCATCCAGGTGCACCATATGCTGATGTTCAATAAGATAATAGTGAAATAAAAAGAAAAAATAATATATCTGAAGTGCAAAGTCCCACATTAGATGAAGCTAACCTTCCTACAAGGACAGCAGGTTTTAGGGCAAAGGCAACAACAGCATCACATGGACAACTAAGAAAACATCCAGAGCACTACATCTGTAAGAAAAATAGTGAACAGAAATTCTGTGGTCGTTGTGTTTGGCACAGAGCAACACAAAGATGGGAGAAAGAAAGACCAATCTTTAATTAACATCAGTATCTCCATCAAAGCACAGAATAATTATTATAAAGGGCAGAAATATTTTATTGCCAACATCAAGCAGTGCAAAGATAGCCGTGTTCTATGTATCTGCATTAGAGGCACTCAAGGTGTGTAAGTGAGGAGCCACAGGCTGGAACTCTTCTCCCACCAGGTTCTTCTACACATATATTTCCTTTCCATCTTCCCATGCCTTGAGTTCCAATCTGGCTCCATTTTATCCTGCACCTCTCAGATTTTTTTCGCATCCCTAATGCTTCTGCAGGTCATCCCTTTCCTGTTGGCGTCTTACAGCCTCCCCTTAGACTCTTCACAATTTCTTCTTCAATTTATAAAACACAGAACCCAAAATATCTTTATTTAGAACTGTTTTCTTGTCACTTTGGAAAGCTGTGAAAGAGCACTGTTTATTGAGAGCATCTGAGTGGTTTTGATCTTTTGCTAAAGAAACACAAGGGTATAGTCATTTTGAGTAAGAGCAGGCATGTTTTAAGACACTGTTACTGGGAAGTGCAAAATTGGGGAAAACTGGAAAGAAACACACAGAATGTGAATTATTCACAAAGGTGATAATTCTGATGTTTGACTATCTATCCTGCCAGTTAAAGATGTTCTTCAGAGGTGAAGTGAAATAGCTGGGAGACGCTTTCATGGTCTCCCACATCCCTGCTTTGTCAACATGCAATGGGATGGGTGATGGCCAGGGAGATGGTAATGGGTAGGGAGAGTTTTTCAGGATTTCTTCTTACCTTCTCTGAAGAGGTAAGCTCATGCATGCGTGGGTGTGCCATCATGCACTTCTCTTCCTTCAGTAACATTCTTGCTTTCTGTCTGTTGTCGCACTGAGATCAAGCCACTGGCTCCTTTCCTCCATCTCTTATGGAATTATCATCTGTTTACATTGTTTGCATCTGTTTACATTGTTTCAGGTTTTCAAAGCCATCTCTGCACAGAACAGGTCTGGAAAACTTTTCTTTTTTTAAACTGAGAGGAGTCCTGCAGTCGGCTCCATTACCTGGGACTCACACGATTCTCTCTGATCGTTTGCCAGAGTTTATTTTTTTGTTGTCTCTATGAGAGGAGTAGGGTAACTAGGTAGTACTGAGTGTGATTTCATGGTGGCAGGGAGCATGGAACGTGGGGTTAATCTAAACTGCAACAGAAACTGGGGGCAGCAGAGCAAGCAGATCCTTTCCATTCACATTGGGCTTTTATCAGAAATTTGGGAAAGCTGCTGTTCATGTAAGAATAGAAAAGATATCATGATTTATTTATTAAAACGACTAATCCCTCTTTGTCCTGTTGAGCATCATGGGGCTCAGTTACATCCCAGGGCAATGTCCAGTAGTGAAGGTGGTTATGGACTGAATATGTGCGATTTCTTGCAAAAGCTTTGCTCAATTTCTGTACAATTTGCATTAAATCTTCATCATTCATCACATTCCTGTACATCTGGTTTACACGCTGGGATGTCCCAACTGGGATGCCTGCTAGTTTCACTTCTGTGAGAGCTGTACATGATACTAAGGAGGGGGTTTTAGTGCAAATACAGAAGCGGTGTCTGTAGGTGGCGGAGTTGGTACTCATAAATTCTGCGGCCTTCCTGAAACTATTTCTTTTTCTTAACAAATACAATTTTTAGATTGCAATTGTTAGTGGCAGTAAGTTTTGAACACGCCCCACTGAAAAAGGAAAGGTAGCATCGAATTGCACTATGCCCCAGCCCGGCTGCCCACCTGCCGTCAAGCAGCTGGGTGCGTTTGCACGCTGCTACAACTTGCACTGCGCTTATGGAGTTTAACATGGAGCGTAAAAAGAGAGAGCACTGCCAGCATAGTACTAACTTTAGAATGGAAATCAATGAAACTAAACCTATGGTACCTAAATTTGCTTATTTGCATAGGTACGTATCTGCATTTTACATTTGTAGCAAAACTTACGTGTGTTACTCGTGCAGGTGTTTTTTCAGCAGTTCAGTTGCTCAGGAAGAGAAATCCTTTTGAAAAGCAGCTGAGACTGAGATTATGATTTTCTTTCCTGTCCCTTTGTTATTAAGAACTCTTTCTGAGAAACAGTGACAGAAGCACTGCATTCTTAACTGGCTCACAGACATCATTCTTTGTGTTTATCACCGATGTGGACAGTAAAATTAGAAGGTATGGTCAATTAAAGTTAGAATAGCCAGCCGGAAGTATAGCCAAATAAGCCTTGAACTGAGTTTTAAGCAGCATTTGACGAAAAAGAGGTTCAACAATAATAAAAATAACAGTAACCTTTTCAGTTGCCATATATCATTTTTTTCTACTGCTGTTCTAATAGAAGAGTTGGTGCTTTTTTACCCACTCTTCCTTAAGAAAAAATGAATTTTAATGCTTTGTCACTCACAAAAGAAAAAAAACAAACCTTCCCAAAGGTTCTGCTGCTCCTGTTTTTCACTGCTTAGTCTTTCAGGAGACTGGAATCAAAAAAATATTCTCAGCCATCCAATGCAGCTTACAATCAAACACAAATTAAATTTTCTGTAGCATTTTGACAAAAATCCTAATATCAGAAATTGCTTTCGACAACAGCCTTACTCTGTAAAAACAGCCAGGTTAGAAGATGTCCTTGAATTGTCCCACTTTGCCCGTGTTTCAGGTCAAAGGTAGAGAGGCTGTTTCTTACAGCTGTTTCTCCACTGTGCTCAAGCTGGCAGCAGAGGGCACAGCTCCCCGCCGAAAACCTTCCAAGCAGGAGGCTGTGTGACTCTGCCTCATTCTGCTTAAAATGTTTTCTGCCTGTCACCGTTGATGTTTCAATTAAAGCACTGCAGTTTCCACAACCAGTAATACCTCTGAAAGAAGGCTTTTCTCTCTTGCTCTTTATCCAACAGTCAGTGCTGTACAAAATAATGAGATTTAATTATGCCCAATGCAACTTGTAGAATATGGGTGTTATCATGGACCACTGAAGTAGTTATTTACACACTGTCCTGTACAGAACCCGAAAAACTGAATATGCTTGATTACCTTGGACAAACGTCTGCTCCATACAAACAGCTTAATTTTGTTCACAAGCAATAGTAGTAGTACTTGGCAAAGCTGTATTCAAACTGATCGGCAGCTCCAACTGAAGGGTCCAAATGCTGAAAATGTATTATGCAGGTAACACTTTTCAGCAGTCTCATGGCAGAGAAATGTGATTTTCAACTTCTGCCCCCACGTCCTGGGGTCTGTGGATTCTTTTCAAGGTGAAAGACAACCGCGAAGAGCGGGCTTGCTTTCAGTAGGCTTTGATTTTCTGTATCGTTGCTGGTAAATGTTTAAGCATCTGGAAATCAAAGGGCTGAAAACCCCACATGTAGGGCAAGTAAAATGTACCATCATAGCAGTCTGTGTTTCTCTTTCATATATTATGTCTATAAACCAGATAAATTTTGTTGCAGCTACATATGATTCTTTCCTATTAAGGGCTAATAATCCATAGGAAGTCATTAAAAAGGCATTAAAAAGAAAAAAACCAACCCTAGAAATACCCCATAATTTCTGATATAGATTGTTTAATGCTGTATCAGTATAACTGCAAACAATAAAATTTGTATTTATTACCATGCAATGTCCAGCACATGAGGTTAATTTTTGGTCATTGTCCCCCTCTACAAATCTGTTCTGGTATAGTATTAGGCAAATGTAAATGTAAAATGTAGATGCATGTAAATGTATCTGGTAAATGCATTAGATCAAACTCAATATGTTCCCTGAATATGCGGTACCTAATGACATCTATAATGTTTTGCTGGTATTTGATAGAAAATATGGACTACATAGGCACACAGAACACCTGGTAACAAGAAAATATTATCGATACTTCATTATTTGGACACAACCTTTTTCCTTGCTTCAGACTTTGGCTGTGCCTATAACTGAGACAGGGAGTTACAGGACGGATAATTTTATGTTTTATAGGTCTGCCTGCAAATAAAAATAGAGATGTATTATCTTTCATCACTTGAAATTAAATGCTCAGGTAGTATTAAATGCCTAAAACTGTCACCCATAGTGGATAAAACTTCACAGTTAAGCTGACATTTTTCCCCTCAACAAGAGGGACCAGGTTTGATTCTACCCACAATCACCAGCCATGCGCAGACTCACAGAGCTGTATCTCTCCCGTTAGCAAAGCCCGGTGCACGAAGCAGGCGCAAGGTAATATGAGACAATAGCTTTTTCACAACCATTGGGGTCCTATTATCTCCTGCCTTTATGCCACAGGCCAATATTTACTATGTCTTAATTTATTTTTAAGACGATCCGTATCTCTTGCACCCTGTGCAATACTTTGCACAAGAATGGCCACAGCTTCCTCAGACCAAGCGGTGCCTGATGGCTTGGAAGCACCCTCCTTCTAATTTATTCCAAAACTTTCATACCTTTGCAACTTTCCTCTCGCTAGTTCACTTACAATAGCTATAAGGGAAGATTATCTAATAGAGCTTGTTTAATTTTGACCAGAGCATTACACATTACAGTATCATCTTGATTCTCTGTAAACATTAACTAAAAAGGATCACTATGAAATCTACTGAAATATTTTTTACACTTTCTGTAGGGTTTTTTCACAGTTCACTGTCAAGATATGTAATATTTGGCACTTTAAAAATGAAAAATTTACTTTGAACTTTCTTGGAATTTAATGTTTTTCAGAAGAGTATTCTGGTTTTCCTGGCCAGTGTCCTTAAAATAAGACTCTTTTACATTCGTTCCTATACTGCATTCATTTTTGATTTCATACTTGCAACTAAAGTCAATAGATGTCCTGCTATACATAGAGTTAGACACATCTATAGTGGTTTGCAGGTTCAGAGCTTTAGACATTAAAACTTTGTCCACGCTCATCTAGAAAGCCAGGGATCCATTTATACTGTGAAGGCTTTGCCAAGGATATCACATTTCTTTAATCCCAGTTTCCTGGAAAGGTGCTAACACTTTGCCTGCAGAGTGTGGATAGCCTAAAATTTGGAGGCAATAATCAGTGGCTGATGGAATACAGGCTGGTGTTTTAAGCAGCTTATTGACATCCACAATCCTCAACCTTCTTCTGCCCTGTGGCACTGGGATTTTTGTGGTTGCTGTCTCAGCAATTTAGGCCTACAGATCTAATGCATTTGTGTAACGTGGCGTCTGGACTACAAGTAGTCTGGAAGAATGTGCAAGAGCCACAAAAATAATTATGCTTTAAATCATATTGTTTTTACTTACATTTGTGGATAATTTACTTCAATCCCTATTGCTATTTGTAAAAAGCTTTTATCTTGGAAAAAAATTTCAGTGCTCTTTGAGTTCAGAAGTCTTTCCTCCTAGCATGACGTTGTTGTAAAAAGCCTTGAAATGTTTTTTGTCAGGTAGAAGAGGGAGCTGAAAGAAGTCACCCAATTGGCAAGTGCTGTGCAACAAGCAGTAAGAAATCAAGTCACCCTTTCTAAGTTGCATCACCTTACTTCCTGGGACTTTGTTTGAAGTCAAAACTAATTTCTTTGTCATCTGGAGAAAGGCTGTTTGTACAGACACATTGTAACTTCAGGAATTCAAAAAACTGGTAAGTCTGTTCAAAGGAATACTGGATTCTTTTCCCTTGAATCCTGGCTCATGAGCTCTTCACGATCTCAAGAGCTCCTTCATAACATTAACCTTATTTTCTCCATTCATGCAGAAAAAAAATAAATATTGTCTTTGACAGGTTTTAATTTAAAGTTGTAAGAACCAGCAGCTTAGACTTTGGTTAAGAAATACTAGTAATTAAGTGTTTTCGCAACAGTGATGGGGTCATAGTTAAAAGCTGAAGTGCACTTAGGGAGGTATGAAAGGGTGTAACGGGAGGAATCATAAGCCAGTAGTGTTTGGTTTCGAGAAGCAAACCAGTTGTTGTGTCAGTCACACAGTCTGTTGCATTTAAATCAGAGGTCTAGAGTTACTTTAGAGCCTGGCTGATGAGGCAGTAAAAAGGTCACTATTCTGAAATGTTGGCTCCTCTTCCAAGAGATCATTTTACTGAATCTCTGCCATGCTCATCTCGCGCAGAAAGAATATTTTTCATAGTCAGAAAATTGACATTGATTATCTGATCAAGCAAAAGATGCTATGGCAATTTTTCCACGTTATATTCCCATTGCATCTGTCTAACAAGACAAGATTTATACTTCCTTCGGCTATTATTCCTAAAACTTCATTCATCTCTTTGTTAGAAAATTCAAAATTATCTTGCCCCCCTCTTCTGTGTTCTTTGTCACTGTATTTCTTTAAGTTATATTGTCCCCATATCATGCTGGAACACTGTTTCGCTCAAACCATGAACACAATTTCAGATCTCTCTCGATTAGTCCTGTCAAACTAGTCACTTGTTTTTTTCAGTGGTCCAGCCGATAGTTCTTGACCACTAACAGAAGGTCTTTGATGTTATCTGTATAACTAACTCACAGTGACCAACTCTGTCTACAGATGACTGCAGACAAGGAAGTGAGGGATCTCTGGCTCTTTCACCCTGCTGTGAGGGTGGACAGTTTGGTGCAATTTGGTGCTATGGCTCTCATAGAAGAGAAGGAACTTATCCTACGTTATTCCAAAGGAATGATGATAATTGACATCAGATATGGTCAAAAGTCGGGATTTTTGCTCTACAAGAAACACATTCTGTTTCAAAGCAATTCTTTAAAGAATTTATAGATGTTGCTGATGGCTGCTAACTCCCTTCACAAATACATTCAAAAGAGTTCTGATTCTCAAAGTGAAAGACTCTTGAGTTATGAACACCTTTGCCCCAATGTACCAGGCTTATCTGTCCCTCCGGGATTCCTAACCATCCTAGGGGACAGGCAGGAAGCTGGGAGGCTCACATGTCTCTAATAACCTTGTAACTTGGACCCAAACCCCAAGTCTTCTCCTGCAAGCAGGAGAGAGGCTGAAAATCCTGAGCGCCCTGGATGAAGGTGGCTTATTTGGAGCTCCTGGGCTGCCTGTTGTACGGCTTGGTTCTCTGGAGCAGTGGATTAAATCTTTTCAGTGTCTGGTGCCAGGTTTGGTTTCCGAAGCCTCAAAACATAGTCAATGACACCAGCCTGAGTCTGTTCCAGCGCTAAACATGGCAGCAATTTATCACAGCCATTCCAGACCACAGCAGCCAAGACAACGGCAGGCCTCCCAGTTCCCCTCACCCCAACAGGGTGCTCAAGGCTTGACGCAAGCCTGGTTGCTGAGGTCTTCCGGCTCCCTGGTGGAGAACTACAAGTTAATAACGGGCCAGGTCCAGTATACCGAATATTTGCAGCTGATCTAGTAGTTTTGCTATCTTCGTTTCTCAGATAGTTTACATAGCAAGCTTGCCCAAGGACCCTAAGTTGTGCACCCTTCACTTCAAGCAGAAGTTGCATGATGTAGCGAAACACTAGTAATCTTAGTAATCTAACTGGGAAAATGGTCAGGGGCTAAGCAGGTGAAGCTGTCTCTCTTTCAGCAGAAGTCTGTGGTGGTAATTTTCCTTTGAACATTTTCCATCCTGATTAAACATATTTTCTGAGCAACAACAAAAAATCAACCAAAAATTGCAATCCACCTATAACTGAGATGCACCTAAAAGTTGTCATATTCCGAGGCATCAATGCCACAAGTTTTACAGGTTATAACATTACTTGCACAATGGTATCTGAAATTCCTGACGTCAGCTGCGGACATCTGCAAAGGCAGATATCAGTAGTTTCCTATTACTGAGAATGGTCTGTAAGAAAAAACAGGAAAATGTCAACAGGTTCCATTTTTGCAACGCAGGATGACAAGGCAATGCTTACATAGTCTGTGATAAACCTTATTTTATGTAGAAATAATTACTACTTACACTCAGGTCAAATCATTGCAGATATAGATGATACCACAAGTATTTAACTATGCTCCAGTACTTGTCAAGCATATGGTCCTAAAAGTACAATCATGCTTTTAAGAACATATGAGACAGGGTTTCAGTCAGGCAAAATCCTGTACGTATGAATAGAATTTAGCTTTAAAATAGAGACTCAGGGCACAGCATCTTATTACTGACATAATAGGTGACTGTGTGCAAATATTCTTGAACTACAAGATAGGACCTACTTCAGGACAAAACTGTGGAAGTTGGACTTCAGGCATGCACTTAATCATGTGTCAGTCCCAAAGAAGATTGCCTTACAGATCCACAGCAGTACAAAAATGGCTTGAGATAATGATGGCAATGGCCAAAACATCTGAAGTGGATAGGACATAGTAGGCTTCTCTTTTACTAGGGAGGTCATTGCTAGTCATATTAATGTGATGTTTAGTAATATATTGACCATTTTGTTGCTCACTGATGTTGTTATTTATTTTCCACCACTAAAACCTGCTGAGATTGACTATTTTTTAGTGATTGTCAAAATTCACGTGCTAAAATCCAGACACAGATATCTTGAATCATTGATGTGGATTTTCAAAAAAGCTGAGCCTTCTTTGCTTCAGTCTTCAGTGCTAAGACTGGCCCTCAGGAATCCCAGGCCCCGGAGGTAAGAGAGGAAGCCTACAGAGAGGATGACTTTCCCTTGGTCGAGGAGGAC
>Ga0065711_1035074_pt1 | contig 22846 bp, 16 predicted proteins | sample Hoacrofraction12_FD_59098 | JGI IMG/M metagenome (GOLD analysis project Ga0065711, IMG submission 59098) | Hoatzin crop microbial communities from Cojedes, Venezuela - Epithelial fraction 12 v2 (version 2) | ecosystem: Host-associated > Birds > Digestive system > Esophagus > Crop | place... | reverse complement strand
AGAAGGAGACTCCACAACCTCCCTGGGCAGCCTGTTCCAGTGCTCCGTCACCCTCAGAGGGAAGAAGTTCTTCCTCATGTTCAGACGGAACTTCCTGTGCCTCAGTTTGTGCCCATTGCCCCTTGTCCTGCCACTGGGCACCACTGAAAAGAGCTTGGCCCCATCCTCCTGACACCCACCCTTCAGATATTTGTAGGCATTTATAAGGTCCTTGATATAGTTTTGGCTTTGGACAATTGGCACTGTCTGAGTAAGATTTTGAGCACAGTTTAGTAGCTTTCATGGATCTGAAAATATTGCTGAACATGTTTAGATTTAGCTATGCAGTTTTAGAGTTTAGTTGTGTGGTGACATACTGTGACAGATGGTCTCAGTATCAGAAATCACCCTGGAAATGTTTAATTTACTAATACCAGGACAGCTTCAGAGATTTATTGATGTGGTGTCATCCAATTCCCTCTCCAGAGGTGAATGGCTGTGGTTTTGTTATCATTTTTATGTGTTTTAATATAACGTGAAAAATTCTACTAGCTGATTATTGTATTAGGCTTTGAATCAAATGAAAAGTAAACTAATATCCCAAAGAGCTTTCAATCCTGACAACTAAGAACACAAATGAATTAAAGTGATAGTAGGAAGGGATGAAGGAATAGTATGATTTGGGAGAATGAGGGACAGGAATAGGAAAACAGTACAGTCTAATTTTTTAAGCCTCAGTCACACAGACATTTAAATGCGTTATTAAATACAAGACTTGTGAGTAGTTTCTTTTAAATCACAATGAAGTTAATGTTGTAAGAATGATCTTTATTTGGCACTCTTATAATACGAGTCCCAGAAAATCAATGTTAGAATAAGACCCTCTGATTCTAGAAAGGAGGTGCTAAAACCCTCAAGTACAGTGGTTTTGGGTTTCTTTTGGTTTTTTTTTTCCCTGAGGAGAAGTATAGTGTAGGTGTTTAGTTTATAAATGCACGGATTCCATTTCTTGCTTCACTGTAGATTTTCTTTTTGACCATGAGCATTGGTTACTGTCCAGCAAGGCAGGAAATGTAGGTAAGTACTTGGTCAAAACAAATAAAGCAGTCTAAAGGAGGCATTAAGGTATATTAATTTCTCCAAATAATCAATGAAAGAAGGATCCAGAAAGCCACCTCTGACAGAAGACACCTCTAGATTGCTGCAGAAAAAAAGAAAGAGAAAGGAGTAAACTTAGTTTTGTGGAGCTTAGGTACCCAAATTGGGTTTGCATAATGGGGGCTTCTACCTAGTTGGTATTCAGACAAATCATCTCCTGAAAATTGATGGCTGATTGGATAGAAGTTTTTCTATTTAAATATGAACAGAGGAAATAGCAGTGGAAATACCTGCTCAGCTTAATTTGAAACTCGGGGGCAAGGATACTCTTGAGTTCCAAAGGAGAATAAGTTCCAAGGAGAAAAGCTGCTTCATGCTCTAGCGAGAGAGTATGTCGAGGAACACACATAAAGCATCGCCAGGCTGATTAATAGTGATACAGAAAACTGTAATGTGGATCTGTATTGAAACTCTCCAGAAGTCGCAGTTTAGGAAGACTTTGAGGTATTAGAAACTCTTGCCTTGAGTTCCCTGTGTAAAATGGGGCTTCTAAAAGTACATCAGCAGCAAATGCAAGACAAGGTAAAATGTGGGGCCAGTACTGAACAAGGTGCGTACCCTGGTGACGGAGGATACTGAGAAGGCAGAGTTACTGAATGCCTTCTTTGCTTCAGTCTTCAGTGCTAAGGCAGGCCCTCAGGAATCCCAGGCCCTGGAGGTAAGAGAGAAAGCCTGGAGAAAGGATGACTTTCCCTTGGTCAAGGAGGACTGTGTGAGAGATCATTTAAGTAATTTGGACACCCACAAATCCATGGGCCCCGATGCTATGCACCAACGAGTGCTGAGGGAGCTGGTGGATGTCATTGCTGAGCCACTCTCCATCATGTTTGAAAGGTCCTGGAGGACAGAAGAGGTGCCTGAGGACTAGAGAAAGGCCAATGTCACTCCAATCTTCAAAAAGGGCAAGAAGGAGGACCCAGGGAACTACAGGCCGGTCAGCCTCACCTCCATCCTGGAAAGATGATGGAGCAACTCATTCTGGAGGTCATCTCTAGCAAGTGGAGGAAAAGAAGGTTATCAGGAGTAGTCAGCATGGATTCACCAAGGGGAAATCGTGCTTGACCAATCTGATAGCTTTCTACGATGGCATGACTGGCTGGGTAGTGGAGGGGAGAGCAGTGGATGTTGCCTACCTTGATTTCAGCAAGGCTTTCAACACCGTCTCCCATAACATCCTCTTAGGGAAGCTGAGGAAGTGTGGGCTGGATGAGTGGTCAGTGAGGTGTATTGAGAACTGGCTGAATGGCAGAACTCAGAGGGTTGTCATCAGCAGTGCTGAGTGTAGCTGGAGGCCAGTAACTAGTGGTGTTCCTCAGGGGTCAGTAGTCGGCCCAGTCTTGTTCAACTTCTTCATCGATGACCTGGATGAAGAGTTAGAGTGTGCCCTCAGCAAGTTTGCTGATGGCAAAAAACTGGGAGGAGTGGTGGATACACCAGAAGGCTGTGCTGCCATTCAGTGTGACCTGGACAGGCTGGAGAGTTGGGTGGAGCGAAACCTGATGAAGTTCAACAAGGGCAAGTGCAAGGTGCTGCATCTGGGGAAGAACAACCCCATGCATCAGTATAGGCTTGGGGCGGAACTGCTGGAGAGCAGTTCTGTGCAGAGGGACCTGCATGTCCTGGTGGACGGCAAGTTAACCATGAGCCAGCAGCGTGCCCTGGCTGTCAAGAAGGCCAATGGCATCCTGGGGTGCATTAGGAAGAGTGTGGCCAGCAGGACGAGGGAGGTTCTCCTCCCCCTCTACTCTGCCCTAGTGAGGCCTCATCTGGAGTACTCTGTCCAGTTCTGGGCTCCCCAGTTCAAGAAAGATGAAGAGCTACTGGAGAGAATCCAGCAGAGGGCTACAAAGATGATTAGGGGACTGGAGCATCCCTCCTGTGATGAAAGGCTGAGGGAGCTGGGCTTGTTCAGCCTGAAGAAGAGAAGGCTGCAAGGTGACCTAATAAATGCTTATAAATATCTGAAGGGTGGGTGTCAGGAGGATGGGGCCGGACTCTTTTCAGCGGTGCCCAACGACAGGACAAGGGGCAACGGGCATGAATGGAAGGACAGGAAATTCCAGCTGAACATGAGGAAGAACTTCTTCCCTCTGAGGGTGACGGAGCACTGGAACAGGCTGCCCAGAGTGGTTGTGGATTCTCCTTCTCTGGAGATATTCAAAACCCACCTGGACAAGGTCCTGTGCAGCCTGCTTTGTCAGGGGGTTTGGACTAGATGATCCACAGAGGTCCCTTCCGACCTCTAACATTCTGTGATTCTGTAACAGCCTTTCTTAGGTGGATTGGGTGATATCCACCTCTCACAAGGTTTTCTAAAGAAATACAGGACCTGTAAAACCCTGTGAGTTGAATATACTTCTAGATGACCATGCTAAAAACAAGTTTGTCCTCCTTCAGTCTTGCTGCTTTTCATTTCTGACAATTATGTTCATTTTGTTTTCTGGATTCACTTTCACTGCTCCATTCATTGTGTTCATCCCTGGTATATTACATACGCTTTCTCCAGGTTTACACCAAACTTTTTGCTTTACTTTCTGGTTGATTTCAACTATACTTCTTTTGCAGTGATCCAACTTCTTATCATGGATAGTCAGACTGCAAAGAAGCAGCAATGAATTAGACATCAGGACCTATCCTAAGTATTTGAGTTCTCTTCTGCTTTGGTCAGACTTGTCACTTTCTAAATCCTTCAACTCTTTTTGGGATTTGGTCTTCATGCCCTGATGCAGTATAGAGAAAGTAAAAAGGGATGACAGTCTAGTGCAGATCACTGCAGTGCCAGAAACATTTTTGACTCCCACAGACGCTGATTTGAGCCCTTATGAATCAATCATGAAGGGACGAAAAATCAAAAAACTGTGCCTATAAGAAGGGTCTGATAATCACTTCTTTACAGGCATTTCTTGGCCAATCATATTGTGAGAAGAATTTATATTTAAGAAATTTGTTTTCTTTCAGGTAAATAGTTGACAATAATCTTGGATCACACTGTGTCAGAATTTGGCTAGAAATCCTGCCCTTTTGGAGTGGAGACATAATCTGCTGAAATGCCATATTTTGCATGAAATGCAAAGCCAAACCAAGATCCAAGTCTGTAGTTTGTACTGCAGAACTTTGCGCTCCCAGCAAAAAATGTAGCTAGGACTTCAACATTATGGCCAGAATCCAAGTTTTGCTAATACATTGTGGCAATGCATATTATTCTTCAGGTTCCATTGCCTATAGGATTTTTATGTAACATTACTGAGAGTTATTAGGTGGAGATGGGTGAAATGACTTCTGTTTTGGTACCCTCAAATGGTGTAAAAGTATATAATATGCACAGAATTTTATTTTAATTATTATATGAACTTAACCTTGACGTCTTTGTATAGAATAAAGATAAAAAAAAGAAAACAATCAGAGAAGGAAAATAGAGCTTTTCTCGTTGTAACACAAAGATGTGTTATTTAATGTTTGCTGAAGACTAAAAGAACCCCTATGAAGTAGCAAAGCTGTTGCAAAGAAACCCACTTGTTTGATGTATGCTTTCACAGCCTTTATTTGAATTTGGCGAGGATGGTGTTGGTCACTTCTTTGGTAATTTGTGCTCAGATTTGGTTCTGGCTTAGCTGTGGAGATCAGGAGTACCACTGGTGAAATGTAGAAAGAAGGTGATGTGGAAGAACAAGTACTGGAGGGAGTCCTGTTTCCACTGCTCTGTATATTCTGTCAGAGAGTATGAGGTTGAATACTTCACGTAGCAAATGAAGAGGTAGAATAGTGGCCTCCTGGAAAAAAAAATAATAGAAGCAAATAAGGTTGTGTGACTCTGATCCTAATGCAATACAAGAAATGGCATCAGGGTGCAAATCCTGATGCAATACAAGAAATTGCCTCCCTCCTTCTCCGCCTCTCTCCAGTTTTTCAATCAGTGGTGGGATCAAAGACACCATCAAAGCCTTCAGATTTAACGGGGAGGAAGATGAAAAATAGGTTATTTATCACCCTTATAACTACCAGCTAAGATTTTGATTCCAGTCAGAGCACAGAGAAATGGTTACACAGCTGCCTTCTCACTGTCAGTGTTGCCTCTATGGGAAAGCAGTTTGGTCTATTTAGTTTTCCTATTTTGAATGTGAAATAATTTTGCATGGTACAACCTGTTACTGATTCATCTCTATAAGAAACAAATATGTTAGTTTCATATCTAAACAGGAAATTCCCTTAAAAAGTCATCAACTTCCTGGGTGTTCACTTGATGACATTTGGTCATGAAGACCATTCTATCTGCATAGTCCCCTCAGGTTGAATATCATCAAAACTTCAAGTTAAGCACAAAGGCAAATGCCTTTGTCAGAAAGCTGCACAAACTTTGACATAAAAACAAGAAAATAAACCCAAAATATTTCATGCAAAATTGCAACGCAGAGGGGAGAAAAAAAAGAAAAAAAATAAAAGCAATTACCCGAAATGATGGTGTGTTCAGGATCGCTTACTTCACTGGAAAGTAAAATGGGCCATATCCAGCTCACCAAGCGTGTGGAATATATATCAAACATTACAGCCTGACATCTACTGTTCTGGCTGATGAGAGCATGTGTTTGAAGAGAAAGGTCATGCCCAGTCATGTGTGCTAAGTGTTTAGCTGGTAATGCAAAGTCAACAATTTTTTTCTCTTTCTTTTCTCTTTGCTTAGGCAGTAGAACTCTGATGCAATACCGAGGTTCAGGACATCGCCTTGATTTAAAATCCTCAGATGCAGAGTCTTTAATTTTATTTAGTTTCTGCTTCATAGCAAAACTTTTCCTAACAATGTGTAATCTTATAGTATACCTTTATCAGGAGTGTCAATTTGTCAGTAATACATTTGCTGATGTAGTTCCAGACCCAATAAAAATCTGTGATAAGGGGCAGCAGGTATTTTGGCACTTCATATATATCTACATGTCCAGTTTTGAAGCATCCGTATCTACATCTATTTGTGTTACTTATGCAAACAAAGAAGCTGAGAAGCAAGGATGGTGGAGGTGAATAATACTTCCTTCAAACAATGGTAGGTAAGAAGTCAGAGAAACAGTAATTTTTCCCCTCCACACAAAATATTTTGGTTCCTTTCCAAATATATATGAAAACTGAGCACTACTATTAATATAATCCTTGTGGCAGTACAGCTTTCTTTTCCAGAAGCCAGGAAAATGGTGAGATTTGACATTTGAGAGACTATGATCAAATTGAAAGACCATTTGATTTCTGATGGAGCAGAAATTCCATTTTCTCCAATAAGAAGTGCTAGATCCAATGAATTGTTATGACCTTAAGCAATTACATTTCTGTCACTGATACTTGAATAATTTTATGTCCTTGTTGCCCCTCTTGTGCTTTGACCATGTCATCTACTCCAAAGGTGTACTCTTAAGGTATAATGATGCAGAATAGAAGAGGAGCTTTGGCCTTGGTGATTGTGATCAGAGTTCAAATTAGAATTCGAGTCTTCATAGAAAATGTTAATTTCATCTATTTATTAAGACGTCTTTCCACAGGAAAGTTATTAGGAAAGTTATATCACTCTCAGACCTGTTTGGGTAATAAAGTCTTCTCTTTATCTCCTAGTGATTACCATCTGTCACCTGAATGTTTTCCCTAGAAAAACAGGATAAGGAAATTTATTATTTGCAGTATCAGATGGCAGAGTATTGTGTTGTGTTTTGTGCATTCAATTGCTACTGTTTTCCAAATACTTGAAATACTCAGCTCTCATGGAAGAAAGACAATCTTGTCCGAGGCTTCAGTAAAAAGGGAAAAAAAAAAGGTCCATAATGTTGGACACAGCTGATTGACTGTTCTTTCTTCATTTGTTTTTCGTTTTCAGAAAAAAGAGGTGTAAGGCAGATGTGCTCGGGGGAGGGGGGGGAAGAGTAAAATGACTTAGGCATAAATCTGACAGATAAAACATTATTAGTCATTTTAAATATAAGACACCTCAAAGAAAGAATTAGATATTTTGTTAAGGTATTTGAATGGTGTACCTGGTTATCTGAGTTATGATAAATATTGTAAGACTTGAGCACTCTTAGTTATTATAGAATAGTGAGTTGTGATCCATAAGCTCTTTTTCCCCTTTTTTTTTGTTCTGTAGGAAGCACTCCTGTAACCATATATTGCTAATAGAAGCCAAGTGCCGGAGAACAAATGCTAAATTAGGTGAAGCCTAGAGCTCACATCTAATCCTTATACAGCTATATGTGTTTCCTTTGCTTTTAGTGTAGACCACAGCTCTTTCTACTGAGCAAAGGATTTATTAATATCATCTCAGTCTACTTCTGTAGATTTGGCTTGCAGCTATCTCAGAGCTTTTGGCAGAAACTGTAGAGTCTCCTTTCACCTGCCCATTTATCCAGCATAATTTAGAAAAATTTTTCCTACTGTGAACCAGCAAGTGACTTCCCTTGTTTCCCACTTCTACACCACTTGTGATCCTGTAGGTGGTTTCTTTCTCAATGTGATGCTACTGGGCTCTGTGCAGAAGGCAATAACAGGAAGAGTCATATTTGGAAGCATCTGACCAGTGCTGAGCTACAGGTAGTCTCCTCAGGAAGGCATAGGGTCCAAAATTTTTCCTTAAGGAAGCACAGTTTATGTCAACACAGAATCTCTCACAATCCCAAGCAATTACGTAATATGTGGGCTCAGATCGAAATATCTGCATGTTTGCCGAAAGTCTGTATACCTAGTAAGTAGACAAGAAACAAGTTACTCTAACAATAATAATAAAAGGGACACATACATACGTTCATTTCAACATTTGCTATATTTTAAGATTCTTCTAATATTATGTCTTTTTGGAAGCAAAAAGGACCATCTGCTTAGTAGGAAATCAATACAGGATGGATTTACTAGGCATAAATTGATCCAAAATGGCTTCTCCAATCAGGACAAAAATCCTTCATAAAATTTTCATCAATAAATACCACTAAACCCATGTCAGCTCTCATGCAGGAGATTTATATCCAAAGGCAGTATTTAATCTCACAGACTTGTTTGTAAGAGTAAAAAATAATAATAAAAAATGGACATATGTTTTCATCATGATGAAAGCAGGGAAAAAAAAGGGTGAAGACGTCTGAAGAAGCTAACTTACTGGCTCTGATATCTTTCCTGTGATTCCTTTGATATGTTCATACTCCTTGGCAAAGCTAAATATTAAAGCAGATCCAATTATCAGTGTAGTATTAGTATATCAGGAAAGGCCATCTAACAAGCCCACACTTCTCAACAGAAAAGTGAGTGTTTGTCCAATTCTGCAGCAAACAGATTTTACAAAGAAAAATCAGAACTCTTTAGTCTGCAGTTACTAGATTTCTACTGTCTTTGATCAGGTCAAAGTCTAGGAAAGAGTACTCATCAATGACAGGATACAGCAGGTTTCCAAAGTCATCACTGGAAACCATAACCCTCATTAAAAGAAAAAAAAATCTCTCCCAGGCAAATATAAGATTTTCCAAGTTTTTAGTTAAGATATACAAGCATATCATTTAAAATAAAGAAGGATTAGGAAGAATTTAAATACTTAGTTTCTAACTATGTCAACTATCGGCCACATTCAATTACTTATTTGACTTTTATCAATATTTTCTTATTCAGCCCTGTCATTATATTCAGCGGGACTACGTAGCAAGGCACTTTTCTGCCTGAGTAAGGGTGATGTATTTGGTCCAGTAGACTAATTTGTAGAATAGTATACTGATCTTCTAAAAGGGTAGCAGAATTTACCATACAGATTAATGAAGGAGTGAGGTCAAAAACCTCAGTATAACCAGAGACATCAGCTAGACCTTGATACATTGACACACACACAACTCAGGAGGGGCTTTGGAAACAGCAGTAGGTAAAAAGGGGAACAGCTTTATGTGTGCCTTGAGCCTAGAGCTTAAGACAGTAACTGAGTCAAATCACGTACTAAAATAAATTTTCACTTAATTAATTGTTCTCATCTAGAGTCCTTAAAGAGTTTCTGATGATGAACAAATCTCAGCATGCACATAGTCTGAGTGAGTGCAGAAAGTTGCTTATATTGAATTCTTGACATGAGCCTCAGAACCAAGATAATTCATGAATTAGACAAGGATTTCAAACAGAAATTGAGCTTTGCAGGAACACTTCTCCATGTCTCAGAGTCAAACTGTTCTCCATATGAATGCTGCTAGAGGCTATATCTGTCACACATAGTGAGGCATCCTTTCTCCATTAAGCTGAAATGGGGTCATTGCAGCAAGTGTTTCATATCTTTTGCTGCAGACATAACTACATGCTTCAGATTGTTGATCTTCCAGTTACAGAATTGTTTGCTTATTGAAGTTCAGTGTAAAAGGAGCTACTCTTTCAGCATAGTGTCCTGTCACAAGTTCAGTGGAAATTCTGTTTATGGTCAATGCTGGGTAAATGCAGTGCCTAGGAATACTGGTGCTCTTGGATAAAAAGGGTTCAAGCTGTCATTCGTCACATAATGAAAGCAGATCAGGAAAAAAAATAATAGTTCACCCTATGTTTTATGAATATTCAGATGATCTGAACTTACAGGTAAAAGAAAATCTGCTGATGTTATAATCAACAGAGAGAAACATGTTCCTTCAGATGATTGAGTCATCCTATCTAAGGTACATAAAAATATTTTCTAAAAGTGCCTGTTCCTCTTCAATAACTAAATAGGAAAACCAGATGAGTAGCTTAACAGCTCAAGTAACTAAGGTGAATGCTACATTAGTGTTGAATTGACTGTGGCAACTGAATCTTCCTAATAATTCAACATATCTTGGAGTGATTGCAAAAAGAATGAACAAGCGTCAGACAGTTTGATTCTTCCAACTTTAGAAAAAAGAAATGAGAAGAGGTCAGACTCGTATTTTTATCTGATCAAGAAGTAAAATCTGATTTCTCTGAGAACTTCTAAGGCCATTATTCATTCATTTACTGCATAATTTTATATAGCAATTTCACACAGCATAAGGTGCACTTTGGTGGCCTGAAAGCCTATTTTTGAACAAAACAAACCAGGAAATAGATACTGTAAATAGGGGAAGGGAATTACCATCTGTTTCCCTGCTTTAAATAACCTTTGTTGTGGATGGCAGAATTTCATAATAAAGTCAAAGGTTTCTGTGAGGAAAAAGAGTAAAGAAAAGAAAAAAAGAAAAGAAGGAAGAAAAGAAGCCTTCAAGCAAGAACCTCCCTTGACAGACAAAGAACAGTCTGACACAGAGAAAGAAAAAAGGAAAAAAAAAAAGACCTGACACCATCTTTTTCTCGTCAATCTCCTTTCTTACATCTTCTTTTAAAAAGATTATTATAATTACCTGCCTCAGTTAATCTAAGATATATTAACACAGGAAGATTCATTCATTCCACATATCATCTATTCATCTAGCCTGAATTCTCCCCTCCCTCTAATATCTTCCAATGGAGGTAAAGTAAATGGGTTCTTGGTAATAGGTTCTAATCTAACACTGTATACAAGTATATTATGAACAGATTATTTTTCAATTAAATTATCTTTCCATTAGAAGTATATCTGTTAAATATTTTTCACCTTGGCTTTAATGTGCTCCATCTATTTATTTAATGAAGACATGGATGACAATGCATTCACTCTAAATTTTAGTTTTCTTAACGGAGCAGCCTTTTCAGACCTCAGCAGAACCCATAATTTCCTGTGTTGAGGGCTGTGCAAACATACAAAAAGGAGATTGCTCTTGCTCTGATTAATTTACTATCTAACAGATAAGCCAGACATAGGATACACCTACATGGGATCTTGCCCTCTGAGTAGACATGAGCTCACCCTATTTGCGTCCAAAGCAGATGGAAATTATCTCTGCTTGTGCTCCACTTTAACTAGAAGCCCCATGAATACAAATAGCATGGTGTTTAGTCCAAGCTAACAAGTGCTGATGAAAGATGCTACATCTTAACTTGTGCTTAGGGTTTCCTGCAGCATCTGCTGAGGAATGTAGATAAAATGAGCTTTAGTCTTTCTGAAAAATATTGTATAGATGTCTCTAAAGACTGGAAGATGGCAATATGGAAGAGGGCAATATGATTTTTGGAGATGTCTGTATGGACAAGATAAAGGACAAGAGTAGCAATTTCTTGGGGACGAACCGAATAACCTCAAATTCAAGTACAATGCCCAGTCTAAGGCAGAATCAGTGTGTCTGAGTCTACGAGAGTTAATAATGACTGAGAGTCATTTAACTCTTGGAGTGAGATTTTAACTGTCTAATAATTAGCTTTATTAACTCAGCTACTCATTTGTGTTTTCTCTAGAGCAAACAGAGAAAAGCAGACAATCCCAGACAAGTTACCTGTCCAGTCACCTCAGACACTTACATTATGATGGACTGAATAATCTGAGGGCAATGCATTTTCCCCACTGACTACTGAAAACAAGACTGCACTTCTCATTTTTAGGTTGCAGAACTGTTTCCTCTTGATTTTGAAATGTTTGATATTTCCTTGAATTTGCAAAGTCTCTGTTCTGACTTGGAACTCATCACTTAGCTACTACAGGATGTTATTTTTATTCTTCTTCAATAATCTTATTTTCTGGATGTTTTCCTTCTATTTTCTGCTCCTCTGCTCTGTAGATTCCCAGTCACCAACCCCCTCCCTAAGGAAAAAATAATTTAAAAAGAAGAAAAAGAAAGAACAAAAAAAAATCAAACAAGAAAGATGAGAAAAATAAAAGCGATTACAAATCTATTTTACACTCATCCTCACTCCAAGCTGAAATTATCCTGTTCACTGAGGCACAGGTGGTGATTTTCCTAACTTGATTTGGTCATTAAAAATCCTCTAGCTGCTTCAATACTTTCTCCCTGAGGCCCCTATCAGCACTCTCTTCTCTAGTGATTAGAACGGAGCCGACTGGCCTTCTGAACTCATTACAACCCTTTTTCTAATGATCTCATAATGACTGCAAACCTGAGCCCAGCAACCTGACAGATAATGATGTCAATTATGCAAAACAGAAATGATGGCTTTGAATCTAATGGACTGTATCTGCATCTGGGGGGTAGGGGGGCTTATTTATAGTTTCACTCACTGTCATATTTCAAAATGTCAGTAAAAGTTAATAAAGGGGAGACTGGGGAACACAGAAAAAGGTGCTGGTTACAGGGCCCTTGATAAATTTTAGTCTTCTTCCTTCCCTTTTTCCCTAGAAACCTTCTGGTGGTCTTTGACTCTTGTGTTACTCCAGTGAAATTTTACAACTTTAGTCCCTTCTTTTTGTTCTCCAGTTGAATTCCTATGGGAAATCCTAAGGCTTGTAGGCATGTCAACAGTCAGTGTCAGGGAATTTGCTTTTAATGACCTTTTAATTTCACTTATTAGTAAAATCACTCTGTAATCATATATCTGTGAAAACTTCTAAAAATATTTAAATGTATTTATCATTATTTTTTTTACTCATTTTTATTTGTTACTTTATTGTGGTCTAATGGCACAGGAAAGTTGTAAATCCCTCTTGGTTGTGAACAGCAACCTCAGCTATGTGGCAACTTGCTTTATCATATCAGCAGTTATGGATTAACATACGAGCAAGCATCTAAGGCAAAACTGAGAGAGATTCAGCTTTCCAGCCTTGAATAAATCAAAAATTGTTCAGCTTTCTTGGAAAGCTCCTGTAACTTCTCATGAGAGTGGTGCTTATATCAGGTATGCCATGAGGAAGCTCAGCTTGCATTAGGACATCACATAACATAGCCAGTGACAAAAGTGGAATCCATGTCGCAGCCTAGTTTTCTCTTTACTAGTCTGCATTGTCTTAGTCCCAGTTATTCCCACCTTCCTGTGATCCTCAGACACCAGTAACCTCTTAGATATTAATTTTCCTGCTATTTTGACAACCTCCAATGAGCTGTTCTTTTTAGACCTCAAGGGTTATGTCCCACAGCTCTAAAATTCAATAAATTTTTATCAGAATAGGAATGTGTACCAGAGTAGCTAAGGAAGATGTAGGTTCAGGACATTTTATGTGATTGCTTAGTGTGAGAAAACGAAGCCTGAGCCCTGCACAAAAGAAACTGCAATATTAGAGATGTAAAGAAATCAATGATATGGAGAAGAACAATTGTGTGATGGGAATAACAGCATTACAGAAGAGGGGATATGCTTTGGAGTAGTGTTTCAGTATAAAGCTGCACCTGGGAGATGTGGAAATCACATCTGTTTATTCCTAACGGAGTGTGACCAGAGGGCAACAATCTTTCAAACTGACATGCTACACCACCCTTTCTAAGACAAGTGATAATACTGCAGCCAGTTTCAGGAGTTAGAATAAAAAGCACCTGTAATCAGTGCAAATAGATGCATAATATTCTGCAGGTCTGTTCCAGTACATAATGCAATTGACAAAAGAGCTCCTATTGATTTCCATAATGTTAGGCCAAACCTCAGGTGGCAGACATGTATCCCAAAAGATGATTCAAACTTTATTATTTTTCTCACATTATAAAAAAATAAGTGCACGCATTTTTTGAAATCGGATATTTTTCATAGTGCTTTAGGTTCCAATAATTTGGAGTGAGTCGCAAGTACTTTTTATATAATTTATTAGAACACATGTTTGCAGACAAATATTTAAATGATGTTATTTATAGTAGCATAGGAAATGTACTTGCAATGATCTCAGTATTTTCTGGTAGAGAGAGATAGTGAGAAATCCTATGCGGGGGTGAACTCAGAAATCAGAACTGAAAAAAAAGTTATTGAACCATCCAACTGTAATATCATCTCACCATAAATGTCAGATTTTTCTTTACAGTGGTGATACTGTGTCATCCAGGTTTTAGCATGAAGAGTGACAGTTTCCCATCACGGATACACACCACTCTCACAAGGTGCTACGTGCCCCGGAGAGAAGCATCTCTTTACTGTGCCTGGTGACATTTCTCCTCCATGCTAGCCCCACCTTGTGACGCTGAGAAGAATGTCCAAGTCAGGCGACCTCTTAGGGAGATTAAACAATATTACAAAAACCCTGAAAGGCAGAAGTGCGGAAAAAAAGGGAAAGGGAGGAAAGAGATTAAAGAAGGGAACACTGAGCTTTTAAGAAAGAGGTATTTCCATGCTTGCTTTGTTGGGTGGCTGCATCCAGACCACCAGTCATGGCTATGTCTCTATTGCATAGTTAGTAAAAAGAAAATTTAACATTCTTCTCTTTTTGCATCTTTTCTAGATATTAATAGGTGTTGTAAATCTTCAGATAATTTTGCTGAACTCATGGATTTTTACATATGTTGCCCACAAGTTGTGCATTAATCAAACAAACAAACAAGCAAAATATAATTCATTCTTCTGCTACACAGGCTGTATATAGAAGACGGTAGTAACAAGGTATTTCTATCCAAAGAATATTTTCCTTACTACTAGATCTCTTTAGATCAAGAGTATTCTTATTCCTTACAGTATCTCTGTATTTACACCATGCTCCATACAGTGATGCCTCCATCAAGACCTGGATATTTGCAGAATGCCCAGGGATCAAGAAGAGGGACAGATGACAATTATTGAAGAACTTCTTTTCAGGGAGTACTAGTTCTAGAGGAATTAACTGCATGGGAGGTTGTATATTTTGTGTGTAGCTTCTATTGTTAGTCATTTTTTCCAAATCCAAAATGATTTCATGTTTTTTTAGGTGCTTGGAATTAGAGATAAGATTTTAGCAATAGTCTGAGTCCAAAACAACCAACTTAACATTCATATTTTTGTGCCTGCAGCCCAGAGTGCTACCAAATGCTTTGTGCTCTTGTAGTGCATGTTCATGTCTAATTTTCTCTTCATTACCACTTCTTAGTGTTTCAGTACAAGAAGTACACTGACTTAGGATGTGCTCGCTTGGGCTGCAGTGCTTTGGATTTTATAACGTCTTTAATTTGTCCAGGACAAACTACCATTTTGCGGTCCAGTCTCACTTTAAAATACTTTATTTTGAACACTCCAGTGCAATGACAAGGTAAGAAACATGCAATAAGTGTTGTAGCACTCCAAAAGCAAAGATATTTCATTTCCTTCTTACATTAAATTGATTGTTTAATAAGAGCACTTGTTGCTGAAGGGTATGGTGAAAGTAGAATTGACATTGAAGAAAATAAGTGCAGCCAAAGATACATCTGTAATACCAACGCTTTTATTTTCTCTACATGCAGTTACATCTCATGTGATGGACAGGAGAATTACTCTTTCTGTTCAGAGGAAAAGCTATATAGCAATAGTTATTAAAGAGGAACAGGGGAAATGTATATCACGTATTGAGGCTGTCTGGCACTCTCATGTTTTTGAGAAAGAAAAGAAAAATCTTAGGTACCAGGTGTAACTAATGCTCCAGTTCACTGATGTCCCCACTTCGCTTAATATTTTATTTCCATCTGCAATAGCTTTTTGTCTTTTGAAAATTACAAAAAGTTATTAGTTCTCCTCTAAGCCATAAATTATATCAGGTTTAGGAACAGTCTTATACATCTCTGAGAGTATGACTTACGCAGATATTGGTTTCCTCACTGCTTACAAAAATAGTTGGTTATTATTTATTGTTCTCCATATGTCAAATAGTACCAGTCCAGGACTTTTAAAGTAAAAATCTACTGTGTTTGGCACTTCAGAAATGCATGTCAAAAGAGATCCAACCCTTAAGAGTTTACAACGCAAAGATAAAACATAACACAGCAGGCAAATATGACAGACAGATGGTGGGAACACAAGGTACCAAAAGGACAATCATTACAGGTGTCATAAGCAGCAGTCATGACCCACAAGCTGCCTACCTGCTGTCAGAAGTTTCATAGATACCCTGACAGAGAACAGAAGAGCAAAAGGAGTGAGGTGGATATTTGCTACAAGTATGACAAAAAGATTTCAGTGGGAGTTTTGTGTTGTTATCGTATCTCATGGCTTGGCAAAGCCCTAGGGGATTTGGGTAAGTAGGATTGTGCATTCCCCTTTCCTAAAACCATACCTGGACTGACTGACTTTTCATGGTTGTGTTTTTCTTGTCTCTCAAAAACAAGACAGCATTATTTATAAAGGACATGGGCATGACAAACCTACCTTGCTGAGATTTCTTTTTTGACAGTCATAAAAAAGACTTCTGGGGCATGAGAAATTGGAGATCTGTAATTAGCAGTGGATATAACCATGAAACTTGACGAGATAAAGTATGTTACACTCACTGCCGTTCAGTCACCTCATGGTCTTTATTATCCTCCCACCCATGAAAAATACAGACCTGTCCCTGTGTAAAGAAATCATCTGAGAGTTCATAGATGTGAATATACTTTAGGGCATGTGTGTTTTTACAGCTGCTTATGCAACATAGCCCTGATCCTGGCTGGGCAATCTCAGTGACACTCTAGAACTCAGTTCATGATGCAGTCCTCCAGGCTGACCTTTGAGACTTGGAGAATGTGTGTGGGACTTCAAACAATTTGTGGCTAAGAGTGTCTCCTTCCATTCATCAATGATGACAATGAATTTCCTTCCAACATGCTTGCCAGCAGCTAATTATTTCCTCCCTCCTCCAGTCCACAGTAAGCAATGATATCTTAAGCCACAAATAACAGTAGTTTATTTATTTTATATTGCAAAAGGGAAGCTGGTAACCACAACACGTTCTTGTGTTGCTTTGCCTAGTGGGATGATAACTTTTTGAGACAAGCTGCCCTCTAAGGGCTGGTCTTCATGACAGTTAATTACTTATTGTTGCAATGGAAGTGAAAAAATTAGTCAGAATGTGCATATAAAATCTCCCATTGTCTGGTCGTGCAGCTGCCTTACACAGCCTGAGGTCATCAAGAAAACTGTCATTTGCAAAACCCTCCTATTGGGAAATATGATTGCAATATAGCACAAGTATTTTGGAAACATATTTACAGAATCATGAAAAAAAGTGAAAAAAACTTGGAAAATCCTACCCTGCCACCACGTTTTTCTGAGTTCAAAGACCAGATTTTCTAGTAGTAGATTTACCATGGCAAGCATTTGGACATGCCCTGAAGGAACATGCAACCCATGGAAGCCCATGCTGGACCAGGGTCCTGGCAGGATCTGTGGCCCATGGAGAGAAGCTTGTGCAGGAGTAGGTTTTCTGTCAGGACCTGTGCCCTTCTGGGGGACCCACACTGGAGCAGTCTGTTCCTGAAGGACTGCACCCTGTGGAAAGGGCCCATCCTAGACCAGTACCTGAAGAACTGCAGCCTATGGGAAGGACTCATGCTGGAGCAGTTTGTGAAGGACTGTATCCCATGGGAAAGACCCCGTGCTGGAGCAGGGCAGGAGTGTGAGGAAGAAGAAGAAGATTATGAATTGACCGCAACCCCATTCCCATTCCTCCTGCATCACTCAGGGGGAGGAGGTAGAAGAGTTGAAAGTAAAGCTGAGCCTAGGAAGAAGGGAGAGATGGAGGAAAGGTGTTGTGAAATTTGTTCTTATTTTTCATTATCTTACTTTGATTTTGATTGCAAGAAAATAAATTCATCTTCGCCGATTTGAATCTGTTTTGCCCATGATGGTAACTGGTCAGTAATCTCCCTGTCATTGTCTTGACCCATGAGTTTTTTATCATATTTTACGCCCTGCCCCCCCCCGTCCTATTGATGGAAGGAGAGTGATAGAGCAGCTTGGTGGATACCTGGTGGCCAACCAAGGTTAACCCACTACATAACCTAAGTGCAGATCACTACTCCAACTGCTGTTCAGAAATACCCTGTAATCTGAACTCTTTAATATTTTTTTTATCACTGTATCCTTCATTTTTGCAAAAGACTACATTCTTCAAAGCAAAACCAAAATGTTTCGAGTAATAACAGTTAAAAAAGAAAATAAACAAAGCCACCCCTAGCAATAATAAGTCAGTATTTCCTGTGCTCCTCATATTTGGCAGTGAGACTGGGATAAATGGATCCTTCATGTAAATTACATAATACATGGTTTGCTGCATCTGTGAATTAGCTGCATAAAGATAACTGAGGTAGGTAAATGCTGAATAAAGCTAGATGATGTACATCAGAGAACCAATTGCATCTCTTAGCAAATAGTCTTTATATTAGGGTGCCTAGTAAGCATTGATGCCAAGCTAGCACTTAAAATGAATGGCTGCAGATCTCAATTTGATAACTGGTATAGATATGCTGGAAGCAATGGAAATATTTTGATTTGGGCTACTTAGCAAAGAATAACCAATGCCTTGAAACAGAACATTATTCTGCAAATGCTGAACATCTGTGTTCTCTCTGTGACTGCCACAATTGAGGTAAGATTTTCTTAATCTAATTTGCAGCATGTCTTTAAATTGGGAAATCAGACCTTCCATCTACTTCACATGTACCTAAATCTCAAATTTTGGAACCTACAGCTTTTTGGATAGTTTAGGCCATGATACACTCCGGGTTAGGGTCTAAGCCAGGATCTCAGCACAAAGCTTTGTCCAAATTAAAGGAGCTTTGGTGGAATGCCTTTGCCATTTGAACTCAGATATTCTAATCTAAGGTGACATCACTGAGCTACACCCTCCAAACAACTGAGTTTGCAATCAATAGAATTTTTCATTCATAGTTTCACCATTCACAGCTTCACTCTGAGTGACAACGTGGCCATTCCTGTCAAAACCTTACTGTCACAGAAACCATCATTATTCTTTTTTTATAAATCACCAGTATCCTACAGCAATTTTTGCGCCTAAGTACAACTTGCTTGAATTGCTAAGACAGAGAAGAAAGTCCCACAGAATGAACAGCTGGAAATGATTAAATGTTGCTTTAAATTAAAAGCTGAACAAACTCATTTTATGGTCACAGGAGAGAGGACCCATTACAAGCATATTCATATATATATACCTTTAGATTTACTCCATTGTAAGTCTGCGAGAAGCCTGGCTCCATTTGCTTGATGACCTCCTCATAGTTTCCTGGGAGGCTGCTGTGAGGTCCTCTGAAGCTGTTCCTGCTTCAGGCTGAACAAGCTCCAGTCTCTCAGCTTCCTCTCACTGGGCAAGAGCTCTAACTCTGACCATCTCAGTTGTCCACACTGACCTTTCTCGTATCGCAGGAGACAAAACTGCACACAGTATTCTAGATGCAGTCTAAAACATGGACCAATTCCATGCATTTTGTCCATCAAAAACATCATTGCAGCCTAAAACTCACCAGCAGCAGATAAGTTTGGTCTGCCTCTCTAATTCACTGGGAAAAGACGCGAACTGATAAATAACAGATGACTTGTATGGGATACCTCTGTTAAAGACTTCTCTCTCCACTGACTGTAGAGAGCAGTAGAGGCTGTAAAGTCTAGTGGTTTAATTTAGTATGGATAGTAAAAAATTCAATGGGTAAAAATAAGGAAGATGAATATCATACTTGGAGACTGCTCTGTAATGTCCAATCAAAATCGATTCTGCAAGTACAAAGTTGAGGCAGCAGCTGAAGGTTCATAATGGCACACTTCATGCTTGGTGTGTTATGAGAATAGGCCATTAGTTTTCAGGGCTGTCAAGCCATGAAACTTTCACAAAGATGTGGCTGATTTGGAAACAAAAAGGGTATTTTCCTTTTGTTTTCTCCAACAAAGGTACTTTGATTTTCAGGTCTTGATTCACGAAGGACTTTGCTTCTCCAATGTTAGGAATGAATGGAAGGAAAACCCAGCTTAAAAAAATATTTACAATTTATGATATCTTTTTCACCTCTGACACTACAGATCTCCTTAATAAAACACAGAAATAAAATGAGAGAAAGAAAATGACAGGTAGGATTTCATGAGGTAAGAGATATCTTTGCAGAAAGTGGACATCAAGTACAGCTGACCTGCAGATATGGAGTATCCCAGTCTAAATCCATCACACTGTCTCTTACAAACACACTATTTTTTTCCATTCGGTGTTTTTTCACTTTCCTGTTTCTGTCTGAGAGTGCATATTCATCCACCTCCTGAACATGGTCACCACTGTCTTATAGGGCTCAAAGAACACTGTCAGTCCTCAAAGCTCCATACACTTCTCTGTAGCTACAAGGTTCCGTGAACCACCTGGGAACCACCATGGCTTCATGAACCACTAACACCACTTGGGTTACAGTTAGGGAATCAGTACTCTATGTCATTGCGTCTTCAATACATCTGGCCCTGATGAAGCAAGTATTTAAAAATAAATTAAATTTGTACAATTTGTTTGACTTTAGTGAGTTTTAAGATTGTTTTTAAGGTGGAGTGATATGCTTAAAAATGGTCCTGGTTTTGTGTTGTGTTTTGATTTCTTTCAAAGACTGACTCTGTATTTTTCATTTCACTTGAATTTTGTTGTTGTTGAAAATAATTTCTTCCAGCTTTTATGAGTAGAAGGCGTAAAGAATAAATTGGCATGTACAAAGTTAATAAAGACCTAAATCTACAGTCCACAGAATAAAAATTTTCAAACTTGTGATATGAGTGATACGAGAACCTGTATCATATTAAAAACTATGAAAAACATAATTAAACACATGGAGACCTCTAAATACTCAGCGATTTTATGGAACAACAGACCAAAAAATCTTTTAAAATACATATTTCAGGTTTAAAAACAGGACTTACGCTTTCATGTCACTTAGGTGTGTTTTGGAAATACACATTCATCTATTTGTCAAAATAATATGATCTATAAACTCAATTCATGAGACCTTTCTTCTTATCTGCTCTTTTTACACAAAGTCTTTTCTATCCTTGTATCTCACTCCTCTGTTCTTTACTTAAACCTCTATTCTTCCCAGTCTTATTTCATCTCTACTCTTCTTCTCCCTCCAAACCAGGGAAAAAAAAATACCCACCAATATTTGGAGCTCTAGCTGAATTCTTCAACTTCTGAAGCTGGATCTGTTCACTCTCAAGACAATCAAACTCACTCACTTCGAAAAATCGTAAGTCTGATGTAGCAAGAGTGTTAATTATTTGCAGTGTTTGTTGGAGGCTATTAAGAAATTAATAAACTAAACTTGATCATGTTTCCTGGAAATGCTACAGTACTGATTAATTGCTTGTTAAAATAAGGAACATATATGAACCATTTCCATATAATTTATCTTTTCTATTCCTTATGTCTTCCTTCTTTATTTACAATGATGTGCTTTCTGAAAGCAGGACATGCCCAGGAGCAGCAATGGAACAATATTTAGAACTCTGCTAAGCACTCTGCCTATAGAAATGTTCGATGCATATCTATTTGACAAATTGTGGTGAGAGATTTGGGGAAAACAGGATGAATCACATTGCATTCCAAAAAAGAGTTTATGGGTTGGTGTAAGATATTCAGCCTAGCAATACAGGAGCCAAACAGTTTTGGGTAACATCAGATCTCCACCTACACAAACCACCTTCACTGGAACTGCACTGCACTTCAGCATTTGACCATATTTTGCCTGAAGTTCAGAAAAGCAAAAACCGGCACGTTTATCTCAGCTATACTCCTAACTCGCAAAGACCCTGTTCTCACAAAGACTTGATCTTAACAATTAAGAATTCTAATTCCTCTTTTAAATAAACTAGGACTTTCGGATTTACCTAATTCTAATATAGTCTTTGGGAAAGGTGCTTCCAACAATGAAGTCATGGCTTGGTTTCCAGTCTTGTGATGTTCTTATTCAGCTTGTCAGAAAAAAGCAGCATCAGAATACTTGGAGGAAAGCTTTGCTACCAGCTAATAGCAGCCTGGTTATGGCCTAGTGCTTCACACTGATATATTGAGAGGTCTTAGATCCTCTGTCAAGCTTGATTTATAGTGAAAATGAGCCAATGACTCTTGTCTATTTTCCTTCCCAGGCTATCAGAGCAGCCATCTCCTCACCATGTTTCCTGTCCCTAGGGAAGGGCACGATTATGCTGATAATCACTTTCCTGATTCGGTCTGACATGCAATGTCTCTGCTACTCCAAATCCAAGTCCTTTTTAAAACACATTTCTTCCAAAACATGCTTAAATATTAGATCTCATGCACAGAAACAGTCATTATCTTACTGATCCTGGCATTCATGACTACTCCATTGAACCAATTAAAAAAAAAAAAAAAAGCTCCTCTGTAAGACAGTAGCATAAGTTTATAATTTAATTGTGCTGTGCCTTCTTATTTCCATCTCCTTGTGTTTGTTTGGGAATTCCTCGCTTAAATAGAAGTTCCTCATGGCAAGGGTGACTTCCTTCCCATAAGTCTGTAAAACACCTAGACAGCTGAATTGATAAAAATAACAGCTAAGTAATAACACATAATGAGCACTGCTGGTGTGGGAGTCTTATTATTCTGCTAGCTTTAATAAATGGAAACAGTTGAAAATTGTTCCGCAGAAAGCTTTTTGATTGAAAATTTTTTCTTTGATAGCAGGGACATTTTCATGGAATGTGACTGCTTTCTTTGGGGGTGAAAAAAACACAAGCAGAACTTGCTTAGTTCCTGAAGAACTGAAGCCCAAAAAAGTGTCTCTGAAATCACTATATTTTCAATTCAAAAAAATTGTACACACACAGAGATACATATGTGCCTGCACATGCACACACAAACTTATTTTCTTTCTTTCCTTCTTTCTTTCTTTCTTTCTTTCCTTCTTTCCTTCTTTCTTTCTTTCTTTCTTTCTTTCTTTCTTTCTTTCTTTCTTTCTTTCTTTCTTTCTTTCTTTCTTTCTTTCTTTCTTTCTTTCTTTCTTTCTTTCTTTCTTTCTTT
>Ga0065711_1035073_pt1 | contig 22846 bp, 7 predicted proteins | sample Hoacrofraction12_FD_59098 | JGI IMG/M metagenome (GOLD analysis project Ga0065711, IMG submission 59098) | Hoatzin crop microbial communities from Cojedes, Venezuela - Epithelial fraction 12 v2 (version 2) | ecosystem: Host-associated > Birds > Digestive system > Esophagus > Crop | place... | reverse complement strand
TACAGTACAGCCTGAAAATTTAGTTTTTATGACCTCTGTTCTGTTTTAAGTAGAGGTATAAAGTAGAAGTGAAAGTGGACCAAATCCACACTTGATTTTATTTCATTTTGAGATTCATTCTACTGCTCTGTTAACTACAATAGGTATTTGGCCAGTTTTGCAGGCTAAGCAGTCTCTTCATAGAAGAAAATTATTTAGAAGTAGCTTTGCTCAGTAACAAGGGTACTAAGTCAAAATTTGTATTTTGGATCCATTCCCCACACTGGCACTTAACAGCTTTGTGACCATAGCCAACTCACTTCATTTCTCTTGTTTTCTCTGTCTTATCTGGTTAAATAATGAACGATAGGAGTGAAGGGGAATACATTCCCATTCAGTGTACAGACAGTAGCACCTCAGACTCAACTCAGTCCTCTTCTTGAGTCTGGTTGAAACGTGCAGGCAGTAATACACTAAACAGCAACAACAGCCTTCAGTAAATCTGTGTAATTTCAGAAGAATTTCAACTGCTCAGAGGTACATATCACTAGGATAGAGAATATATTCTAACAGCCTATAGAATTAAATAGAAGAACTGGCTCTCTTCTCTACATTTCCACTAAAACAAGCATGAAATGATAAAGTGGAAAAAAGTATTGCTGTCAGCCATGGGATATACCTAACAGACAGACACATTGAAGATGAATGCTTTCTTCCTGTATCTTTTTTCTTGTGGATTTCAGGAGAGGGTTGGGGAGGCAAGAAGGTAGACTGACAAGGGGCTTTTATTGATTTTGTGTGCTATACTTGCTCTTGCTACATATTAAGAGCTGTGGAAATTGCCCATAGCTATCTTTTTCGTGGTTTTTTTCCTCACTGCAATACTGTCACTCCTGTCTTTGTTCATGTCCTGGAAAAGCACAGCAGACATTCAAGTCATATAAATGAAGAGAGTAAGAAATGTGTGAACTCTTCACAATATTCAAAATTCTCTTATTAATCAACACCACTGTCACTTAAAGATGTGAAGACCTTCAACCCACAATACCTATAGTTAAGACCATCCAAAAGCACACGATGGCAAGAGAGATCACATAGGACCAGGCTGTAAAAGACTGCCTAGTTTTCACCATGGGTCTTTTTTTCAACCAGCGTAAGACTCATTACAACTTTCCTTTAAGAATTTGCAATGGTGTCAACAACAGCGGCAGTAGAGACAGCAGCTTTCCAAGCATCTGTCGTGTCAGTGCTAGGGCCATCAGCATAAACAGATTGTACTACAGACAGTTGTCCCATGTGAATCAGTAAGACTCAGTCAATTCTCTCCATTCTGCACTGATCACTGATAAAAAGGATTTTCTTTGAATTGAAGGATAAACATTTTAAGTTACTTATATGTACAAAAAACTTCAGCATGCTTTATGCCTTAATTTCCCTGAATTTCTCCTGATAAATGCACTTTCCAATCTGACAAATACTACCTGAGGAGCACCATGCATTCTGCCTGTCCAGAAATACAGGGGAAAAAAAAAAATAAAATTCAACCTATGGATGACTAAATGTTGATGAATATGGCATGAATTCTGAGGCGGTTTCTCCCCTTCTCTGTCTTCCACTTTCTAATTTACAGAGTCTGCAGTATTTACAGTCACAATGTCAACCAAAGTCAGAAGAAATGGAATTCCAGAGAGCATTACAACCATCATTAGCACTCTCTATCCCAGCTACTTATCAGACACATATAAATCTTGATGCCTATGTGACTCACTATGATGAAATTAAATGAGAGCAAACAGAGCAAATGCACATCTACTGCTTTTATCTCTAATCTAGTCAGACAGTCATCAATATATTTGAGCTACAGCAATATATACAGTAATATTTCAGAATGTTGTTATCTTTTTATTAAACCAAGTATCTTTACTATTTACTCCTTGTATACCTCCATAATTTCCTAACAGATAACCCCTCTCCAGCACTGACTGGATGATCCAAGATTTCATAAAACAGTGTCACAAGCTCAGTTTCTAAAAAAAGGTACATATAATTTATTTTCAAATACAGATTTAAATTATGCCTAATATGGTGCAAGGGAACTAAAATCAGCATGCACAAAGGCAAAGAAGCAAAGCAGTTAGAGTCAGTAAGAATGTTAAAACATGTGGTGTCCTTGTTTGTAATTGCATGCATTATAAAATCACAGAAGCTGTACGTTCACACCAAATCAATCCTCAGTTTACCCTCAGACATTTTAATCTGTTTCCTTAAAAGGACAGGTGCTGATAAAGATTTGAAACAGAGACTGAATTAAGAAAATGACAGGAAAAAAGAGTCCCTGCTGCTACAGAACAGCACTCTCACTGGGACTGCATTTCTTGAATATTCTCTTTCAAGGAGAAGAGCGTATCATTTTTTATATTTAGCCAGGGAAGGTGACAGACTGAAATCAGAGTTGCTAAAACCAACGCAGGTAGTGTGAAATCTAAGGAAGTACAGAACTGAGAACTTACAAAGAGGAAAGGGGTTAAAATTCTTTTTCATCTTTAGAAAATCAGCACATTATTCCAACTGAGCTAACATGCTCAACTGTACTGGAGGATTACAAGGAAGCTGAAGACAAAGGTTTCATTCAAAACTTTACCCTTTTGCAAGAGATAACCTCCTGCGCAGATGTAAAGTCAAGTCATGTCTGATTAAGTTCACTTCTCCTGTGACAGTGGACGACACTTTTGGAATCAAAATAGAAAAGGAAGCCTCGATCCTGTAACGGTCAGCATCCTGCACATTGTTCAGATGAAAATTTAATATAGCAAAGTAGTGCATTTAGATATTCATTACAATTATGCTAAAAATCATGAAGAAATTTATAATCTTCCTTTTTGTTTTTCACTACTACTCAATAAAAATACCAACTCTTTCTAATATCAAATTGTGAAATACCTTTAAACGTCAACTATTTTCCACCACTTATTTCCTTTTCTTACAGGAGATGCTTAAAATAATTATCTATGTTGCTTAGAAATAAATCTCCTTTTGATATCTGTCTTACCCACTATGTTTATGCTTTGTGACATCACAATTAACTGTCGTGGAAATGAATATGAGATAATAAGCAGAATACTTTGGGTCAACTTCTGGTCTAGTTAAACTGAGATTCATGCCATTCACTTCAGCAAGGCCAAAATTTCACCTTTTAATTTCCTCCAACAAAAATCCAGTGGAAACAGCTGAAAAGAACATGGCATCCAGTTTTTATGCAATGTTTGATAAATAAATTCAGCAGGAGGTTTGGCATTCATTTTCATGGAAACATGGAAGAACCTTTCCCACTCAAATAAGCTCTGAGGGCAGAAAAAAGTGCATACATTGAAATATTTCGTAGAAAGTGACATTTCCCACACAAAGCTTATGATTTTAGGAACTTATTAGTTGTCCCAGTGGCCAAATTAAAAGCAGTCATTCTACAAATAGGCCGGAAATTATTTTATTTGTCTCTGAATTATACAACATTTTGTTTTATTCTGAATTTCTAGCAATGTGCTGTGAGATTATATTAACTCTCTGTGCTTAGTGAGGCAGCAAGAAGGAGTATGAGACTTTTGATTATGTTCGAGGTTTGTCTTTTACTACATCACTTCATTTTTTAAGTTTGTCAAACTATGTTTAATTGTTATTTCAATACAAAAATAATAACATAAAATTACTATACCCATATGATACACTAATTAGCACCTACCTCAGAGCTGTAGCAAGAGAAAAAAAATAAGTGAAATATGAAAAGACAGAAAGCTGATGCTATAAATATTTTTAATCTGTTTCTGGCCTGATACTTTAACATTGCTCATTGATCAAAGAAAAGTAGCAAGTCTGCTGATCTAGCACTGCAACTTTTTGCAACTGCACAATAGCTAGCTACTAATGGCTTTGAATGCTATTAGTGCATTGTGGTAAGAATAAATGTATCAATGAGTTTTTAATGACTTTAAATGGGATGCCTCTGTGCAGTAGCAAGGACAGGCACAAACATAATACACTGTGTTTTATTAATAAAAGAACAACCATTTTTTACTCTACCAAGATGATCCCCTTCAGCCCTGAAGTGCACCGTAGGCGATAGCTTTGTGACAAAAATAGAAAGACATTCTCTTAGTCCTAAAAAAATACTCCCTAGAAGGCATTACTTTCTTCCTCTGGAGCAAGCAGATTACTTTGGACTCTCACACAGCCCTAAACAAATAGTCCGCATCTGAAAAATAAATCTCCACAAAAACTTGAAACTCCCTGCCTAATGAACGATGGGCATACAGAAGGGTTAACAACAGGAGGCCGATTTCTATTTATTTCCACTGGAGACTTTGAAATTCGACCATTTCCATTTTCCTTTTTGACTGTCCTTTATATCTTATTATCTACTTTTAGTACTCTCAACTATACGGCATTTGTCAAACATCAGAAGTGTTTGACAGCTTACCCTTTAAAAATTCAAGAAAAGAAAACCGAAATACATTTCTGCTGGAGCTGATACTGTACAGCAGCAAGTAGGCATAGAGCTCGTGATAACACTACAAGAGCTGACAAGGGGCACTTGACACAATGAGGCAAATTCAGATTTATTTTATTGTCCAGCACAACTTCACTGAATTCCTGCATTTTATTTTTAGCACTGAATTTAAAGTTACCCTCTCTATTTCTCCCCAGTGCTGCAAAGAAGTTCAGTGAATGATGGGGTATCACAGGATAGAGCATTTTAGTCAACACAGCAGAGCAGGCGCTGATAATTCCAGGAATGTTAGATGTCATGACATAAAAGAGCAGCAGCAGCAAGGCTGTAAAGTTCTAGGGCTGTATACTGAGAGCACTGTGTATTACATAAATGCAAGTAAAAAATCACATGTAAAGTAGAAAATGCAGTACAACACGGTTCTGGAATAATGAGATTGGTATTGCATATCCAACAACATATTCCCATTTAGCGGTCAGCGGCAATGAGACCAGACACTGCAACTCCTAGCTAAACATCTGATTTGCAAGCAGAGGATCACTGCAGTCTTCGCATGCGATTGTTCCTGACTAAATCCATGCAAACGGAGTAAGACTTGTTACTTGTTCCTGTTTAGTTTAAAGCACCTTTAAACCTAGTTTCCCCATGATATGCTTGTTCTCCCCCAATTCCTGCTTTATCTTGTGCTCTTCAACGTGGAGGAACAGGTGTGCCCTGACTTCTGCTGCTCAGTGTAGAAGGATATTTCCTTGCTCTTAACCTATATTTTGCCCATAGGAAGACTCCAATTACAGAGACATTGGAACGCAAGCCCTGTGCTCCCTGGTGTGCTGCATGTAAGTAGCTGTGACAGAGGCAGACCTCATGTGCTCAAGGTCCTCTGCAGTCTGGCCATCACAGACATTTTTTACACACAAGCTGTAGCAAGATTTCACTCCAAAAGGACCTCTGCAGTCACATAGGAGAGAGACAGCCATCCGTGCTTATAGTTTGCTTGGTGAATTCTGCAGCAAATATACTTAGTTTGCAAGAAACCAGGTGTTTTTGTTATTCACCAGCCATACAAACTCAGTCTTTACTTATCGATTTTCAAAGCCTCAAAGGGCTTCTCTCCTCCTCAGTCCTCATCAGTGGTAACAGTGTTTCCACAAGTTAAGTTGTGTCCTGGATTACACCTATGCAACAAATATACCTTCTCTCCCACTTGGAGACACTTTGTGTACAATGGTTTTACACAGGTAAAAGCTACTCTAAGTCATTAAGATCATGCTATCACAACTTCCTCAGCAGTCCTGTCACTGGTGTATGAGATGAACAGGGATCCTTGGTTTACTCTTTCGAGATGCATTGATTTGTCAGAACTAAAAGTATGTTTAAAAAAAAAAAAAAAACAAACAGCAAAAGAATTCTGAACTGATCTGACTGAACATCAAACAAAGACCTTTGAAGTTATTTTAACTGCAGGTTTTAAAGTGGGTTTCAGAATCAAAGTATGCTTGAGCATACAAAGTTGCCAATTCCTTTTTTTTTTTTTTTAATTCTTAATCCTAAAGAAATTGGTTATCTATTTTAAATTCCAGGTCTAAGAATCACATGGTTTTGTTGCTGTTGTTGTTTCCAAATGACCATCTAAATTCTAGCTTGAGGAAAAAATGGCTTCTAGTCCTTGCAGTTGTGGAAAACAGTTTGAAAAGATGGCCCTACTATATTTCAGAGACTTGAACAGATGCATACATAGATATTAAGGAATAACAACGATTTCAGATGTTCCTGATTTTGTGGGGACCGAGTCAGTTTCAGCTACATGAGCTATGCAAGCCTGTCTAAAGGTTCAGAAGATAAAAAAAAAAAAACCAAACAAAACACTAAATTTCCAGATTCAGAACCCTTCTACTGAACTTCTCTTTTAATTTCCAGTTTTGCAGGCGCTTAGGGATGGTGGCGAGAGAAAAGAGACATTTCAACTTGCTTAATGAGAAGCACAGAGCTCAGTCGCCTTAGGTCCAGATCACAAAATTTTTTTTATCTTTTTTTTTTTTTTTCCTAAAGTGATCTTACATAGTCCCTACCTCTCTTGCCATGTGGACAAAACACAGTAAAGCCTTTTGTATGGGTAGTACAAAAATCTAACCTTTGTCACACCTTCTGCCGTTCGAGGAGAAAGAGGAGCAGCATGCAGCAGGGAAGAGCAAGAACCCACCTTATTCTCCTCCACTAAATAAGGATATGGCCGCACCTACAAACGAGCCCTTCTTTTTTATTATTTATGAAAGGTATTTCCACAGCATTTACCTTTGATATTTAATCTATCAAACCAGGGTTTTTTTGGTGTGTGTGTGAAAGGCACTTTGAAAACTGTTATGAAAAACCCAAAACAGAAGCAGGAAGTAGACCTTAGCTCATGAAAGACAAAGACAATCTTCCAGTCACTTCAAGGGGACAAGGTCAGGCCTTACCTTTATTCTCATGCATTTGCATTATTGACTTTATGAAACAAAGGCAAAGCCCTAAGTAAAGAACTCATTGTGCAAACCAAGGATGCCTGTGCGATCCTGAGTCATTAGTGATGGCAGCTCCCAGCCACGCACCACACGCTGGCTGAGACACTGGCTATTTGCACAGCATTCAGATACCACTTCGCTGTGGTATGCAAACCTTTAAATGTGATGCCTACTGCAGTAATGAAAACTCCTGCCTTACATTTGTGTTCAGCTGTTGACATATCCACTGCCTTGCACACCAAAGTACAGGGCAGAGGCTCAGAAACTTCTCCATTCTCAGACTCAGCCCTGCCCAAAATCATGCCCTCAGATTTCATCTCCTCACTTGTCCGTAGTCCCTCCTTATGAACATACCTTCCCCTTCCCTCTCCTCGAACATATATCCCCAGGCTTCAGTTTGACAGCAGGTGCTTTAAGCAGTTCAATGCTTTACGTGAGTGGAATAAATTATATTTCTGACTTAAAAAAAGAGGAAAGCCAAATGGATATACTTGTTAGCATATAAAAGAATAAAGAGGCACATTTAATTGAGATTTTGTTCCCCATATGGCTAATTTTGTTTGTTTTAAAATCACGTATTTCATGACTGGTAGGTTATTCACAGTATTTCCGATCTGTCCAACAAAATCGTACATGGTTTAACTGTTCTCTTTGAGGTGATTCTTTATTAGTCACATAATCCATTTTTCAAATAATTAGGGAAGATGACTCAGTACTAAATATTCTATCTCCTCATACAATTGATTTTTTGTGTTTTTTTCTTCCAATATTATTTTCTCCAATGTAGTTTTGCTGGCTAGTCTTTAATAGTATAATTCATCTGCAGATGTGCTAGAGATTTCACACTACAGCTTCAAAGACTTTTTCTAGAAACTCTGAAGAACAAAGCAATTTTTCATACCCAATTCCGTTCTTCTCTTCCCCACTGATGTAACTGTCAAAGAAAATCACTGCTATGCTGACAATGCAATACAGAGTGTACTTGGATCCCCGTAGACTATTTCTGCAGAGGGCCAGAGTCCAGAGGTGAAAATTACCTATAACTCTAAACAACAGAACCAGCCAAAATATTCTGCTGTTAAAGACCTTACCCCTTACGGTTGAGAATAATCAGGGGCAAAATCAAGCTAGCTCCAAGAAAGAACATCAGATTCCCTGTCCCTGCCAGGTTTCCTCCATGCGAGCTGCCAGACACGGCTGTGTGACAATGTCACCAGCAAACCAGCTATTGGTACTGCCAGGCTTATTCTTGCCTTCAGACAGCAAAAGAGACCCTACCAGCCACCCCCCTACACCCTGCAGCTCACAGCTAGCTGTGTCACTACCTGCCTAATGAATCTTCTGCTGACATTTAGTCCAAAGCATGTTTTGTTTTGTTCTGTTTTGTTTAAAGGAAAATAAAACAAACACAGACAAACAGGAAAGTACATTAAACCAAAAACTTTCAATTTAGATTATTTTTGGATCACTTCCTCAGAGGCCTGCCCATGGAAAGCTAACATTTTGCAAACTTTCAACTAAAACAGGAACAATATTCAATACCGACAGGATGAAATGAATCAATCTGCCCATGGCTTAATTCACAAAGGCAAATTTCTCTTTCACAGTCTAGTCCCAGAAATAGGAAATAAACTTCTGTGCTTCAGTATCCATCTCTGCTGGAGGAGAGGGCAGAACTGGGTCAGTCTGGTAGATTTTTTTGGCATTCTACACTTTTCATAGGATAAAGCCTGACAAAGGGACAGACTATCAAAACTGAGCCAGAAATGAATCGATTTACAGCAGTGTAGTAACATCAAAATGTGACTCCATCTGGGTATTATTCAATACAACTTACAGGAGAAATGGGTCTTTGTAAAGTCTTGAACAAATTAATTTGTTTGCTTCGCAGACTTAGGGCTTGTTAAAGGCCTACTAAGGTGCCTCATTGCTTTCAATGCTCCCTGGCTCATTGCTCTTTCCACATTGTTCAGTAGCTGGCTGTAATTCTGTAATTTCAGAATGATTGTAGAATGGACCGAATATAAGATGGGGTGAGGGGGAAATCTGAGTTAATTTACCTGGACAAATTAGTCCTATCAGATACCCCATTAAAATCAGTCCAGACTAAAAGTAGCCTCTTAATCATCTGAGCTACATGACTGAGCCATCATATATCACAGCCAGCACACAAATAACCAGAAGCTAATGAAATACAGTGCTGTACTTAAAAAAATCAATCACCAATTTCTTAAAATTTCATCCAGAAACCTAATGAATTTATTTTTCTCTCTTTTTTTTTTGTTTTAAATCCCATCTGATGTGAGTTAATACCAAGCAAAGGCATACAGAGAAATCTCTAGCTGATGAGTTGCTAAGTAAATCTGTTACTACAGGAAACATGTTCACATCTTTAACATGTACAAACACACACAACTGACGGGAAGAACACAACCAATAAAATAGTTTCCAAAAATCCTAGGACTGTTTATCTTAAGATCAGATCTCAGTGATTTCAATTAGATGCAGATCTGTTCTGGTATTTCTCATCTTTGCCAGCTCGTCAGATAATTGCCTCCCAAGCAACTCCTGTGATCAGGCTTTCTTAGTTCAACCATTAACTCATTCTCTGACAAAAAAAAAAAAAAGGCATGGCACTGAGTTCTTTTTCAAAAGGACAGGTATGGATTGCAGCTTGAAAGGTGTTAACTGTACTACAATCATCATTAAAATGTATTTTTAAAACCAATACTGCAGCATAATAGCAAGTTTTCTAGTTTTCTGTTACTTGCTGCTGTGTTTTGCACGCAACGGGGAAAAACACGGTTGTGTGAAATTCATTGCTGGATACAGCTGAAAATTTTGATTAATAATGACTACTCATCCCACATCTGCACTTTATTACCATAAGCCATTATGCTCATTTCTCATAAGGTAAGCACATGTGAGCCAGAATTACAGTTAATTTACACAAAGAAAAACAAACCAAACTACTTTTCACCTCCCAGGCGCGGTACATGCTTATGTGTTTCCTCAAATCAGAACCACAGATTGCTGAGAAACACCACTGTGCCTTAAAACGAGCCATAGCATGTCACCCCAGAATAACAATAGCTGTTTGACACTGGCTTTTGCAGAAGAGGAGTGTGAATGTGTTCTGTTCATAAAAGTCTGTGGAAGGTTTGGGGATCTATCTGGGTGAAATGCGCCGTATAAATACGCAGTTATCATCAGTACGCTTCTGTCTTAGGTGAACTTCTGGCAAAGTGGAACATATGAAAACTTTTAACTTTCTGTAATTAAAACAATATTAAAATAATCATGTTCCAGGATGACAAAATATTACTGGAGGCAAAGGAAGACCTTAACCACTGCTTGTAACAGGCCTTTCAAAATAAAAACTATATCCATGAAAGCAATCGATTTTTTTTTTTACTTATGTAACATACTTCCTTTCATTAAGGTATGTTGCAAAATAAACGCTATTCGTCATTATGTTCTAACAATGTCTGCTTTGAACTATTTAAACTATTTTAATTACTTACTTTTTCATCTGCATAAATAAAATTTGCTCACTGACCCCTCTATTTCTTACCTAAGTGAACCAAGCTGCTTCTCCCAGATCATTTAGTGCAGGTTAGCCAGGGTTTGTGAGCAGTGTATAATGACATGTAAACTAAAACCATAACTATGTCAATTTAAGGTCAAAAAGGCCTATTTGTGGTTATTATGGAAATCAGTTTAAATGCGAGGTGGCTAAACAATGCCTCTTTGCATACTGGCTCAGCAAAAAACCACAAACAACCTGCCAACATCTGCTTTTTGAAGTGTCAGATAACATTATTTCCAGGATGACATCAAGGGCCTTCATTGGCTATGCATAAGGTCAGTGAATATTAACTTCATTTACACTTGGCTGAGAACTGGCTGGTGCCAACAATAGAGGTTTAGATCCTCTGCTGAGCAGGGTTAAAAACTGACAGAAAGCTGCCATTGAGGAAGATGGATGATCGCACTAGCTGACCCTGTTCCTCCCCAAGTGTCACAGCTTCGGCCTCTTTTCTATCTCTGCAACAAAAGACCCTCTCTGAGCTTCCCAGTGGCCTTCAGCTTTATTGGTGCTAACAGGCCCAGACATTTTCATCGATTGGATTCTCTGCCTCTTAAACACAAGAGCTTGCCCTCCCCGGCTAGCCAAACCTTGGCACAGATGTCTTTTTTTGTAATTGCTTCTCTGCTGTCTGTTGGGAAGGATGCAATTGGACAGGCGAACATCATGTCAACACAGAAAATGCTTCACCATTTATCTCAGTTTCCCAATGGCATTTTCAGGAAAGTGATACTCTGTTTGCCTGGGGGAGTTTAACCCTTCAGTGGCTCAAAGTATCTATAAATGAGGAAGAAGAAGTTGCTGTAAAGCTGCCGCAATAAAAATCTAGTACATCTGTCCTACACATAGTTCACAAATGATGAATTAGTTTTTCCAGTCAAACTATCTGAAATACGCATCTCTAAATGCGCAGAAAAGAGTTTAGTGTCATTGCGGTGCATGCTTCTATGTCAGATCCTCAAGGGGCTTTTCAGTCAAGTTCAAAGTATACATTTTATAAATAATAAGGCTTGAATAGTTAAAAATGTAAACATCTGTGGAATTTCCAATCTATTTAAAACCGAGGTCACAAACTTAATAAAAATCTCAGAAATACATTAGGAACTTAACTGGATTAGAATACATCTATTACGCGGAATGAAAACAATCAGACATCTTTTAACATTGGAATGACAGAATGACTGGAGAAAAGATATAAAGGAAACACAACAGAGTCTTATGGAATGCTTTGGGTCTGAAGAAAAACAAAACCGGTGTTCTTTCATTTTTATTTTTTTTTTAACATCTGCTACTGGACATTGCTGGCAAAAGAGTAATGGATTTGACAAGCCACTTGTTTGATCCAATGCAGCAATTCCTGTCTTTCTGTGTACACCATGGAAACACCCAGTCTCCTATCATAATTTATAAATTTTCCCAGATTCTGGCCTGTGCTGTATGTGCTGTGTGCCAGACTGATTGTGCAAAGCCACCCTTAAAGGCATTATAGCCAGCCAGAGGACTGGTCTCCCACTGAGGTGCAATCAACAGGATTATAACAACCCTTGTTCTGCCTAACAGAGGTTTATAGCCAGAAGCGAAGTAGCATGGATTAAACGCCTCTATTAAAACCCATGGCTCAAGTTATCTAGCAGGGACTGGCATAACTCTCAGAACTACGGATGATCTAAAAACCATGTATACAAAACCTCATAAAAAAAAAATGAGCAAGGGGGCACCAAAACTGATTTTTTTATAGAGCTATGTGTTTTGTAGCACATGTTATAGAGTAATTCTCTCAAATATTAAAGTAAAAATGTCAGCTACAGGGGAGGTCACATAGGTGGGAAATAAAACTGTAATTCAACCTGGCAATCCAGCCTAGAAAGGTGAATGGAACTATCAGCCACCAAAACTGCCTCTCTGCCATGGCATCTGGCAGGATGGATCAAAATATTTCAGTTTTCCAGTGCTTGTACTTATGATCGAGGGAGCGGGTTGGAAGGAGTGGGGGGGTCATCAAATAAAGAGGCAAACATTTTCTGCCGCGGGAGAGGGAAATATGGCACTATTATCAAACTAGCCACAATCAAAAAGGAAGTTTACCTCAGTCATAAAAACAGCAGAAAAGAAAATCCAGTCATAATTTAGTTATAAAATGAAAAGATGTACTACAAAAAGAAAAAAAAAAGTGTGAAAGCAGCTGAAATGATTTTTGAAAATACACCAATACATATATTTCTTGAAATGAAATGTTTATTGCATACAGCCTACCACAGTATAAAATAACGCAATTGTGTGATTGTAAACCAAGACTCATGATGACTTTTTTTTTTTTTCCTTTTTTTACACTACTGGTAAGGAATATTGCCACAGTAATGAGGAAAACACACATTTTTCATATTTGTAGTAACTCCTATTAAACAAACTGCTTTTAGCAAGGACTGAAAGAATGGGCCCTTGCTCTTTGTGTTAGTAACAGATGGTTATGACACAGGGCCAATTCCTGTTTTTCTTACTCTCACAAGTAGTCCCAAGGGACTAATTTTTTTTTTTTTTTTTTATGAATAAAGCAAGCAAGATTTTACCCAAGGGAAAATAAGCAGTTTTGCAACAAAAATGTTTGTGGTCCCCTTTTCCACTGGGTAAAAGCAGGGACCTCTGCCTCTTTGTCACGCCCTGCCAGCCCCAAGGAAAGCATTAAGGAACATCAGTTGCAGGTACTTGGAAGTAACGAGGACAGAGAGAACTGGCACGTAAGCATGAGATGATGACAGCTCTCAACAGATTTCCCCAATATGCTTCAGAAACCGCTATCAGGCATGGAGATTGGCAAGAGATCCCCAGCAGCACCCTACTTCCATCTGGACTGGGTGGAAATATAGCGTCTCCCAAAGCAGATGGCTATGGGAATTTTAAAGAAGAAAAGATAGATCCATTTTTTAACCTATAGAGACTCTTAATACAGCACAGGAGTTTTCCCCCCAAGGATAATAATGGGAAAAGGGCTCCAGTCAGAAGATATTCTCCTTTTCCCTCACATTAATAAACAGCCTTCCAGTTCTTTTAGTTCACAAATCCAAGTCAACCATGATATATTTTTAAGCAGATTCTGAAAATTAAAACACAAAAAAATTATGAAAAATAAGTACCTATGAAGCAGGTCCTTACCATATGCTGAAGGGAACCAGGATGTTCACATATACAGGAAAGTATATTCCCTCTATATGGGCTATACTGTCCATAACCCACCATATGGTATTTCTTTAGCTAACTGCTACCACTGTTGTATGATCAGATGCCCACTACAAGATGCAGGAGAAGCTGAGCCACTGTTCCCATAGTGCATAGACTACCCAGCCTAGGGCAAGTGTAATTGGCATGTGACACACAAAGGGCTTGTTACATCCTCCTTTAAAAAGAGGTGTGAGGGTGCCACAAGCTGGGTCTTCGTTTCACTGAATATAAATACACTACTGACTCAGGGAAATGGAGACAACTGGTATGACTGCAGATATTTAAAACTCACTTCTGAAGAGATTGTAGAGATTGTAAGATTGCAAAGCCTCTTCCACCTCTGCATTTCAGTGTAATATATGTTAGCGTTCAGGGATTTTCTTCTATCTAAAGAAGAAATTACATTAGTATATATCCATAAGGTAAGTACGAGTAGAACTTTGTAGAGCAACAACAAAACTCTTGTTTCAATCTGAATGCTTAAGCACCTCAGCCACTCACAGCTAGAAAAAGCACGATGACGTTACCTATGTTTACCAGATCAAATTAAACTCTTCTTAACAGCAACCATGGTGTTAGAAAGCTGATGTTTAACGTATAGATCAAGTGAATCTAGGATACATGGATATCGAATCTAGGATACATGGAAGGATATCCTCCTTTTAGAAAGAGGGACAGTCCAAGCAACAGATCTTTTTGTGTACGTGGAACTGATCTGTAATGTTTTTATGTGTTCAGGTGACCTGAGCAGCCTGTTTGTGCATAATCCCAGAACATGTCCATCAATCAATGTCCAAGCTCCACTTTGACAGGCAACTGACAGTCAGTTATCTCCTGAATGTTAATTAATAACAAATAACTTTGTCACAGCTTAAATACACAAAGTGTCTTTAAATAGTGGAATTTAAAAAATGGGATTTTTTGTGAGAACAGGAATTGTATTTTCGTTTAGTCCTTGTATTAAGGAGAGAAATAAAATTCTTCATTTAAAGACTGTAGATGATTCGTGCTATCAACACACGCTTTGTTTTCTAAAAACCACTGATCTCTACTTGTGTCATGCAATTCTGAATCTTATGTTCCTGGATATATCATGTTTATGTTACAACAGTAATACACAATACAGTGACTGTGTAGCTCTACATACAACAGAAAATCTTTAAGATAAAAGATCAAAAGTAGGCATGTCACTGTCTCCTCCTGTCACACTCAGGGAAAAGAAGAAGTGTGTTTTAAAAAGATGTTATTTCTCTCTTGTTTACTGGCATTATTCAGTTGCAATTCAACAGACAATACTTTTTTTAATAACAGGACAAATAGAGACTTATTTTAACAGACAGTCTAAAGCAGACAGACAAGCATGCACATAATAAAGCCAAAGAATTGCCCCTTTTAATCAGAAAATTAAGTGATATACAACTAATGATAAGTGAAAGTGAACAGAAGAGACAGTCACAGGTCACTGCACTGGGGGACATGATTTTCAACTCTACTTATGGTTTTAAGCACATGATACTTTCACACTTCCCAGCAGCAGGCCACAGATTAAATCTGGCTGAGACTTCCATGGGTGAGATAATTAGGTGACAATGGAATTTGCTAACAGTTAAAGCAATGTCCATTTCCTTCCAATATCATTTGGCAGAACTTCATCAGTATATTTTTTTCTTTAGTTAGTGTCAATAAAACTGCCCACATTTTCAAAGTTATCTATCTAATCAAGAAAGAAAATACTGAATGCTAATTTTTACTCAACACACACTGGTACAGAACAAAACTTTTCAATAAGTTAGACAAAAATGAGAGTTATCTAATTTATTTACTGTGCAAGTAAATTGACCAAGAAAAAATATGTTAGCATTTTTAGACATGAGACATCAAACATCCAAGATTCAATGTTTGATTTCAGCTGAGAGACTGTATCATGGGCCTGATCTGACACAACAAATTCAAGTAAGAATACCCTCTCTTCAATAGGATGCCAATCACATTCCAAAAGTATCTCTATGCAGCAACTAAAAAAGAAATAACAAAGATGATCTTAAAAAACACAAAAATCTGTTTCATGTAGTCTTTTTTTCTAATTACATTTTCTAATTTGACATTTTAAGATTTCAAACAAAACTATGATCTAACAAAAACAAGAAAAAAGATCAGTACGTCTCCATTTGCTTTGACATACAAACACATCACCCGTATAAACAAATGAAATCAGTAAAACATTTTCTCCAGTACTATTATTCACCTCAGAAATACACACATATTGTACAAATAAACTGATCAAGACAAAAATGTGTTAATGTTCTGAAACACGAGAGCTTAAACATCCAAATTAAATGGTTTATATTTTATAGATATGCATGTGTGTATGTTTTATATATTAAATATATATATATATATATCAAAGAAAGCGCACTACCTAAGAAACTGGAACCCATCACTCCATATGAATGGTTCTAACTGCTAGACTATGGGAAGAGCAAGTTTCAGCAGGGGCTAATAAAACCTGATAATAATGACTGCATGTTGGTTAATAGGCATGCCCTATTTGAAGCAAGAAATCTGAGTTCAAATTTCAGCAAGAAAAGTAATTGACCCAAGTCTGGAAAACAGTTGAATAAGATCATGTAAATATGATCAGTGATCACAGCCACATGTTGCCCACCCAAACCATGTTCCACAGACAAATTTTTGAACATGTAATTTGTTCGAGCGTCAACAGATCTGACCTGTTTGGCACACAAACTGCCAAAATTTTAGGAATACGATAAACTTTACTTATAGAATCTCATTTGCCAACATTCTTCAATCATTTTCATGGCAGCTAAACAAGGGCTTCAAGATTCTGAATTAGAGATTTAATGAGATTCTCAACACCAGCTATGTTCCTCCGTGGACACAAATGGATTGATTCAAATAGGCATCGTGTAGACTTTCATGAAATGTATAATTTGTTCTCAGAATCTGTCCATATATTTTAGTGTAAATAAAGATGGTACGTTCAGGAAGTGCAAAGAATACCATGCTTACTACTCATAAATGAGGATTAGCTCGCAAGCTGAGAAACTAAGGGATTTGGAGGGTTGAAGGCCACAAGCAGTATTAACTTTTCAGGTGGAGTGGATCAGGTCATTAATCCAAGCTCCAGACAACTCCTGAGTTTTTCCTTGATGGTCCATCAGAAGTGGATGGAGAACTCTGACATCCTGCCTCTCTCCTACACAGGGGGTTAGAGTTCTATAGAGAAATTTGCACATGTATGTTATGTCATAAGACTAGAACAAAGTACATGCATGGCCATTTGACAAAAATAAGTTCTATCAAGTGTCAGAGTACACTTTCAGTTTAGCCACATCATGAGGACATATCCATTAAGGTGAAGGGAACATACAGCAGGTCACACGCATACAGCTCCTTGAGGCCACCATATCAGTCACCTGCCAGAAGACCTCCAAGTATCACTTTCAAGGGCCACACTAGTTCAACTTACTATGTTCAACCTACCAGAAAAACAAACACCAGTCATCTAGGCCAGGTGATACTTCACATTCACTAAATGTAAGGAAAGAATAATAACGAGTCATAGCCACTAATTATGCTAGAGATTATACATCTCATGTACCATCAGCGGAATTTGAGCCCCGTTTATATTTGCTTCTCTGTACACGTTTATATCAGCACATTACTTACAATTCAGAAAAGCACATCTAATCAAACATGCTTTTAAATATGTTTCATTAGCTTAAAAGTTTTACATTTATGTGTATGCTTACAGTAACTTAAAACTTTAGCACTTCCCTCAGTAGGAAAACATTAACACATGATGTTACTCTCATCAAGGTAACTGGATTCTTGCCATTAAGTTCTAGGGATGAAGCCTCAGCCCACAGTCCCACAGATAATTTTCTGCCTTAGGCATTACCTTCCTTACAATACTCGTAACTTGTTTACTGAAAAGTAGGAGCCCCATTTTTACACATTCTATAGTATGTTTACTTGTGGTAATACATACTAACACAAATATTCTTGTTCAAAACAAAAAAAATCAGTAGCCAACCAGCAAGCTAGGGCTCTAGACATGCACCAGTTTTCAAAATTGAACCCTTAACTTATTTCATAATTACAGCAAGAACTAATCTTTGCATTTATGTATATTAAATACATTGCAAAATAATAACAGTAATTATATTTCTTAATCATGTACTTCCTTTTTATCCATCAATCACGTACATTTGAGGTATGTCAGGTGTTAGCAAATACTAATAATTACAGTTAAATAGACTTTTATTAGAAAAATGCTCGATATTATAATTGCAAGAGTGCTATGTCTTGCCAAGAGTCACATGTAACTAATCCAAACCATAAAAATTAAGAAGTTAAGGTATCAAATTACCTTGCCTAAAAAAATCTGATGTTTCTTACAGATGTGAGCAACTTTATCCTCCTTTGGATAGGCACCCGGGCCACCCAGCTAAATATAGCTATAGAGGTATATGCATTGACAAGATCAGGACTCTAGAAGTACAATAATTGAGCCCAGTTCTTATCTTACACAAGTTTTATACTTGGTTGCCTTTGCTACTCTGAATTACACTTAGAAATCAGCTTAAAATTAGGCAAAATTTCCTAATATGCATATAGCTTCTAAAAGATATTTTTTCCTAAAGGCAAAATATCTACTTAACGGGGAAAAACAGAAGGGAAAAAAAAGTGTTAAACATTGAACAGTCACTCTCCAGTAGGTTGGCGTGTTATGTTTCTTAGGCAGACTTGATGAAGTTAGAAACAGTCATTGAACCACAGAATCACAGAACAGCAGGGGTTGGAAGGGACCTCTGTGGGTCATCTAGTCCAACCCTCCTGCCGAAGCAGGGTCACCTGCAGCAGGCTGCACAGGACCTTGTCCAGGCGGATCTTGAACATCTCCAGAGAAGGAGACTCTACAACCTCCCTGGGCAGCCTGTTCCAGTGCTCCGTCACCCTCAGAGGGAAGAAGTTCTTCCTACATGAGAATACTCCTTCACCAGGCACACTGGACATACTGCTGATATGTCTGAGAACAAGAAATAAAATACAAGATTCCCACAAAAAAGAAAGTTTCTGCTGTGAACTATTAACTAGGATATTACTCACTTTTATATATAACATTTTTCGTTAATATTGGGGACAAGAGAACTCACTGCAACAGATACAGGCAACAGACAGATTAGGAAGTGTGCAGGGATAAAAGCTTCTTGAAGTAAGTAGAAGACTGTTCATAAAACTGTCTTAAACATCTTTGCTATTGCTGCTGTTTTCTCAATAATGCAATGTTGTAGAAGAAATCAGATACATTGTCCTGTAAATAAAGGTTAACTTTTATCAAATTAAAAATGGGTAATGCCAAATTAAACAATGAATGTCCCTTTTATTTTTATTTTTCCTGCTTGATGCCACAACTTCTGTGAAGGCTTACAGTAGAAAACCTCTACATACTTTTCCAGTCATGTGAACTGTGTTTGGCTTTTAATAAGCTCCCTGAACATCCTTTTATAATTCTTTTAAGGAAACCCCTTGGAAATTATTTTATTCTTAACTTCACTCCAGCCTGAAGTTTTTATTAACAAAGTAGTGTTTATATTATTTCTGGGGGGGGAAACCAACACAATCATGATGTAAACAAATTATATGTATTGAATACACTTTGAAAGATCCATTTTGTCTTTGCAGATACTAATTTTAAAATGTTTTACTTGTTTGCAATTTTAAAAGTGTCCAGGCTGTTTACAGTTTATTGTTTTTAACAACTAAATTAGCATTGCAGACAGAGTTTGCACAGTACAGGGAAAACACCAAGATTCAACTCTGAAGTCAAGAAGCAACAATTAATTTTTACACTGTAGTTCGAGTGGCAATAAGCATGACACTAACTGAAAACCCACATAAAGAAAAAACTATCTCCACAGTTTCCCAAGTGAAAACAGAAAGATATTAAAGACTTAATACTGCTAAATTTATATATGAACTGTTGGGGGATGGGGGCAAATATTTTCATCATAAAAGCAGTAGTATGGGATACAGAGAAAATAAAAGCTAATCTAGTTAAGCAAACATTTTGCTCACATAATTTTTATTTCCTTTCAACTTCAGTATCAAACACGGATATCTCTGTATGTTTGTGCCACTTCTTAAATAAGAAATTCCACTTCGCTCCATTGCTTAAGGCTCCTGGTTTTCAGAGAACAATTTATACTTTGAACTGCAGTTTACTTGAACACCTTGAACAGCATTTCACCATCCATATAATAGGTGTCTTACGGATACATGAAGTAGATTAGTTAAACACTTATTAACATGTTCCTCTCTTTCCTGTGATCAGTTCTTCCATTAAATGATCTCTACTTTCCGTTTTTCTGTAACCTACTAACTCTCCTTTCTTCAGCTCCTGGAACCTTCTTTTCTGGCTGGGGAGGTTGTTTTTTGCTTTGGTGTTTGTTTTTTTTTTTCTCTTAAAAAGCTAAGAGTTATATTTAATGAAATGCATTTACACTTTAGATTCTCCTAGCAAAGATTGTATGTGTCACTTCTCCAATTTGTACTCAGAAATGAAAAAAGATTTAAACTTCTTTTTACTGACTTAATTCTCAGACGTTAACAAAAACCCTGGACAAAAAAAAAACACAAAAAACAACGCCTTCAGAATTCCCAAGCAAGCCAGTTGTTTTTTCATCTAGGAAAATCTTTTATACTTAGAAAATGGTAACAAAGCTATTACACGCCTATTGCACCCTTCACAAAAGATTTCTGGGCAGAAAAGTTTGTTTCAGAAGCAAGATGTATGGTTTTGGGCAACAGACGTGACACAATGAGATTCTATTTCTAAATACCAACTAAAACTTCATTTAGAACAAACAGAAGATAGACTTTATGGCTAAGGAGTTAACGGCCCAGCTGTTGAGCAACCGTAGCTAATTCAGCAGTGGCATCTCAGACCCGTAAAAAGACAGCTTTAGTGCTTCCTCTGTAACTAAAGGAGAGATTACTAAGATTCTGTTAGATTTCATTGCCGGTTTTGTTTTTATTTCAAAATCTGTGCACAGCAGTGAATCTGACACCCCCTCCCTAAAAAAAAAAAAGAAAAAAAAAAAGAAAAAAGTACAACAACATTAGTTGAAGAAATTAATATTCAGCAAACCTCAAGCAAAACGCAAAAATAAAATTAATTCCTGGAGACAATGCGGTCTGGGAAGAACAACAGGGGGGAGGAGGAGGGAGTGTGAAGAAGAGAGGCTGGAGAAGGGAAGTAGCTCTAGAGCTCTACATTCCACTACATTATCCAACAATTCTACATATCAAATCACTTCTAGGATCTGGGTTCCTGACTGCACACCTGCATGTGCTGTTTCACTCCTGTCAGCTCTTCTGGAGCAAAACAACTAGTTAATTGGAAACTAAACCCGACCATAGCTCTGCAGTTAATTCATTTTAGGGATAACTCCAATGGCATTGTGGATGAGAAATAGATGGTTTTGACTGCCTCCACCACTTGATCACTTCAATTCAACATCACCTGACTTCTCACATAGCTTCACATCACACTTGAGAGTTTGCTGTATCACCAAAACTATGATGGCCTATAATCACACTCATCAAACTAAACGAGACACTTCAGGCAATGGAACACTACAAAAAAAAAATAATTGTATCTTAGGGCCAAAAGGCAACCCAAAGGAGACCTGGAACCAATGTTATGAAGTACAAAGGCACCTGTATCTTCAGGTGATGGCTAGCCCTGACCACTGAGAACACAAGCCATTTAGTATGATTCAATTTGGAAAGCACTTTTCAAAGAGGATGTATTTAACAGTAGACATAGATCCTCTTCCCTTCTCTTCTCTGTGTTGACACATCCAAAAGGCTGAAGGACTTGAACAAAGTAGGTTAAAGGAACCCAAATGATGCAGGGAGACTGACAAACTTGTGAAAATCATCCTCTTTATGAACACAATTGTTCTGAAAGAAAAATATAGCAAGAAAATACGTCTGTCTACAACATCTCCCTGACAAGAAAGGCAGTCAGAAGATTTCAGGGTAAAAGATAGCTAAGACATTCAACTTTCTAGAAACTGCAAATGGGGCTGGAAGCAGAAATCACAACTCTCCATTTCATAGTAGAAACACCTTTAGTATTCTTGATGATCTGGCTAGAAGCTCTTACTTTTACCTTACAAGTATCTGGTATATGTTTTCTGAACCCTGCTAGGATGCTTTGGAAAGATAATTACATGATTTATCTTTTTTTTAAATCCAATAGTTCCTATGCATCTGTATCTGGGAACTGATATTAGATCACACTGTTCTTTCTTTAAAAAGGGACAGAAAAATTATGTTATATGTTAGGGGATAAAAAGGGAAGGAGGTAGACACTCTCCTGCTGAACTTCCACTGGCTTCAGAGGAAATGACAAGACTCAGAGATATCCTCATTCTCTGCTCTGGTTCAATTTGCTGAGAATAATTACATTCTCTTCCCTAGAGTAATTCTGGAGGCAAATGGAAGAAAGGTAACTCTTCTTCAACAAAAGAATCATTTAGAATCTCAATGATATAAATGTCATTGAAAAAGTTTTCTACCATTTTTCCTCTTCTCCACAAAGCAAAACATCTTCAGGTTGAAAATGCAGGAATGTCAACACAGGTTACTCAAGCTGCAGGTCACCCATAGCTTTTGGGACACACTGCCTGGGCTAAACTCTACATCCAATACACAATATGTGCAACTTGGGCTTTTCAGAAGCACGGGAACTTTTTTTTTTTTAATGATAACTTATTCACATTCCCCCCTTAATTCATTGCCCTCTATTAATAAACTTGTGGCACATTAGCTCGTAAGTGGAGTAATATTAAAAAATAAAAACAAAAAAACAACCAAACAAAAAACCACAACCACACATACTTTACCACAAATATACCAAGCATAAGGCAAATTTGGTTTCTGGATCTGTTATCAAGTAGTATTTCACAAAGTCAAGAGATAATAGCTTGTCCCAAGAAGAAAAAAAAAAAAAAAAAAAAAAAAAAA
>Ga0065711_1004642_pt1 | contig 22848 bp, 12 predicted proteins | sample Hoacrofraction12_FD_59098 | JGI IMG/M metagenome (GOLD analysis project Ga0065711, IMG submission 59098) | Hoatzin crop microbial communities from Cojedes, Venezuela - Epithelial fraction 12 v2 (version 2) | ecosystem: Host-associated > Birds > Digestive system > Esophagus > Crop | place... | reverse complement strand
CATGAGGAACAAATTCTTCCCTCTGAGGGTGACAGAGCACTGGCACAGTCTGCCCAAGGAGGTTGTGGAGTCTCCTTCTCTGGAGATATTCAAGACCCGCCTGGACAAGGTCCTCTACAGCCTACTGTAGGTGACCCTGCTTTGGCAGGAGGGTTGAACTAGATGACCCACAGAGGTCCCTTCCAACCCCGACCATTCTGTGATTCTGTGATATTCTTGCCTTGCATGTATATGTGTTAATAAAATCACTCAATTCCACATGAAAATTTGTAAAATGCTTTTGAATGCCTGCCATGCTCAGAGAGTACTGAGCTTACCTGCTGAAACTCTTGCCTCTTTTTGACATCTAAAGACATGCAACTGAAACCAAATGAGCCTAGAATCACTAATTGTTTTCTGACTGCTGAGGCCATATAATCAGTGAATTTGCAGGTGTGAAGACAGAACACAAAAATTGTAACAGCTTGCAGGAATTTGAAGACAGACATAATTCCACTATCCTTTGTAAGACAGTTCTGCTGTAAAAGCCACGAATGGTCAAGAAGAGGAAAAAAAACTTCATTTGCGGGTCATGGAGTTGGCATGTGCCAGACAAAGTGTCTTCACTTTGTCTTTTGCTTCCCAAAAACTTGTGGAGTTTCTCATATTCCTGCATGTGTTGTTAAGACTGCCTTCACCTCTCCCCTCTGTCAGGGAGGCCCTAGGTTAGAGCATAGCCCTGGCTTAGCATGTGGGTGGATAGGAGCTACGGAGGAGCATCTAGGCTGAGGATGCAGTGTAGATATCCAAAGAAATTAAGCCCGAGTCCCCACAGTGGAATAATTTGCCACACAATGTATCAAAAGTAGATCATGTCATACCAGTTGCTATCTTTCTTTGGATGACTAGCTCCACAGAGCAGAAGAACTTAGTAGACCTAATCTAGGTAAGTATCAGCAATGCATTTGATACAGTACCTCGTGGCAAATCACTATCTTTTAAATATTATTTAAAGGTTGACTATACTTTCAAAATACTGAAATTATTTTAAAATCGTTGCATTAAAACAGAGAGGACAAGCATACTTATTAAAGTGAATAAAGTGGAGATTGTAACAGGTTGTGATCAAAGGGAAATTGTGAATATAAAAAATATATGGAATATATAAATATGGAAAAAAATTTAAATATTATTTAAAGATTGACTATACTTTCAAAATACTTCAATTATTTTAAAATAATTGCATTAAAATAGAGAGGACGAGCATACTTATTAGTATAAAGTGAATAAAGTGGAGATTTTAACAGATTGTGTTCAAAGGGAAATTGTGAATATGGAAAAAGAATCTGTCACATAAATGATTGTTTTTCATAATAACAGCGTTCCTCGTGGATTGCTGTTGATGTCCACTGTGCGTAATATTTAATAGTAGGGAAAGCTAAAGTTCCACAACAACCTGGGTGCTTGTGAAATTTGCAGATAAGCCAGAGGCAGATGGTATAACCAATACTGGTAATGGCTGCTCTATCATTCAGGAAGGATTAGACAACAACATAATCGAGGCAGACTGATATCTTATCTGTACAGAATCTAATGATCAAACACACTAGTGCCAACCTGGGTGCTCATTACTGATCCCAGTGGTTGTTATGAGAAAGAAGAGCATGCCAAAGGGCAGCATCTCCCCGAGCTCTGCCTCAGCGGTCCCAAAGAAAGCATGCACACAGCAGTCTCTGCTCCCCTGTGTTAACTGCTGCAGTCAGTTCTCTGGTGTGGGGCAAAGCCAGCTGTCATGTTTCTTCTTTATTATGTGCCTTCAGCATCAAACTACAGCGCCCTGGCCAGAGAAAACCCAGGGAAACCATCTCTGCTGCTCTGTTCCCTACCTTCGTCCTTCTCTGCTAGCAGAGGGGCTCCTCACTTGTTACAGCTCCCCTGCAGATTAGTGCCACTCCCTTTCCCTTGTCCTGCATTATGATAGCAGTAAAGAGCTTCCCATAAAAAGAGAGAGAAAGAAACCCCAAAGGATCAAGTTCTTTGACAGCATCCAATTCAAGCTGAATTTTTGGCAGTTCTAGCTGTATTCTAGTTTTTGTGACCTCTTAGGTAAAAAGGGAATTGCCCCGAAAGCCTCTTTCGTCCTGCTTAGGAAGCAGTAAAGGCAACCTGGCTTTGACTATATAATATGCTAGCTACTTGTAGAAAATATTGGGAAACACAAAACCTTCATTTTCAGCATATTCTACAACCCTAAACACCAGCATTCAATAATAAAGCTATTTATAGATTTAGCCTCATTTCATAAGCTTGCCTTTCGCACGAAACTTTAACCCTCTGAACAGTCAGCATACGTGACTTGGAAAGGCTGAAGCTTACGGATATGAATTGTGTTTTAAGTTGTTGCACGTATTGCAAGCTATCCCTTACCAGAAGGAAGTAAAAGCTATTTAATAATACGTAATAAGAATAATAACATAGCAACTACGTTTTACAGGTGATTTGTTTTTTTTAAGGGAAAGGTTACACTTGGCAGATGAGAAAGCAATTAAGAGCGTCTGCTTACCGTGCTTCTACATCTTTATTTTTTGACAGCAGTGAACCATATGTACTTTTTTCCTGTTGTTACTGTAAGAAAGAAGCACTCTGTTAAACATTAAACATGTACACGAATTAAGCACTCACATGCTGTGCTGCAGAAGTCTCTGCAAATCAGACTATTTGAATGACAAATCCCTTGGTTTATGTGTTTTAAGAATTCAAATTAGCAATCCTGAACTACAGACACACATCAAGAGCCCTGTTATCTTACACATTATACAAAATCATAGTCATGTCAATGGGTTAACTGCATGGGCACGGGGATCCATCTGAATTCCACTGCTAGATCGAAAACCCCTCATGTTCAAACATTTCTCTATTTTAACCTCAGTTTAACAATAATTTAAAATACCAAACTAAATGTTTTTGCTCCAGCTGAAATCTCTAAACAGTTATCTCCAGTACTTCTTGCAGCCTGCCTGCCCAAGCTGTCCTTGTTCAACTCATTCACGTTTACATAATGGCTTCTTCTGTCCTGTTTAGATATATAAGTGCTTGGTCCCAACATTACATGTCTCCTGTAACTCTCAGAAGCACACAGGCCTTGTCATTTCAAATTTTTTTTATTATTTTCTCTCCTCTAAAATGCACAGGATAAGATCTACACTCGCTTTAAATTAGACACTCATTTGTTTCAAAAGCATACTCCCCATTAAATAGGAAGCAATTAGTAAGACTAGAACAGCCAGTCCTCATTTCAAAAACCAAGGACTGACAAACGTGGGAGATAACTCCTGATCCTCTGAACTGAAGAAAAATGTCTTGTGCTCTCTCCTAGAGAAGCTGGATTCAGCATGGAGACACACAGCTGCCAAGCAAAATTCAGCTTGCGAGCTGGCAGAGTCCCTGGTGACACCATGCTCTCCAGTGAGGATCAAGGCAGCTGAGCACACGTAAGCAGGGTACAATTGCCCACATAACACACATTCTCTGTAGTTTGTCCCTTTTCACTTATTATGAGAAGAGACATGATATGAGCACACCAAATACTTGCTGTTACAGCAACTGGCAGACCAGGTTCTGTATTCAGCGTTTTAGTACAACAGCTCAAGAGTGACACGCCAGCCATTACTGTAGTGTTGAAATTGTCTGATCTGCAATGAGATTTCTTCCCTGTAGAGCCTGTGGGGCCTGTGAAACTGGTGGTTACTATCAGAAAATTCCCAGGGGTAAAACTGGGAGCTTGACATTTTTGTGTACAAAGTACAGAGCCAGTGAGTATACGTAGCTTTGATGAGCTGAATTTTGCTAGAAATGGAACCCGCCTCCAGTCTCCAACAGAGCGTAGAAAGATCCTGCCACTATCCTAGACTTCATATGAACACCATGTGTATACCTCTGCCATTGAAATATTCAAATCTGAAGACAAGGCTACTTCTTTTGAGAAAAAGAAAAATATTGGATATCAGGAGAGTCATAGTAATTTCCATGACACAATGATTTTGCCTGTAACCACAGCAAATTTTATTTACTTTGAGAATATACAATTTTGAGAAAAGCCATTTTAAATTGAAACATCCTCCAAGGCAGAGCCATCCAGAAGCAAACAGAAATGTTCCTTGGCACTTAGGCACTTAAGGTAGTAGGCAAAGAAGCTTCCTGTTACCCAGATCCTTGAACTCTGGCTGGCATTTGTCAACATAGGTATTGTCTGATAGAACTAACATCATCCGATTTCCGATTCCATTATAACAGGACAATCTGTAGGAACAGATGTATTTCTTGCCTAATGCCCTCAGTCAGCTGCTTTTACCACTGAGGTAAAAGTTATGCAGGAAGGAAAACACTGAGCAGATGGGTATGTTTACTAGGGAGTTAAACTGTGTGCAGAAGCACCACTTGCAATATTTCTGGGAATGGTGTAGTCAAGAAAGGATAAAAGCATATTATAATTAGTTAATGACATCAACTCAATCATAAATTAGGTTTTCAGGCTGCGATTGGAAAAAAGAAATTTTTCCAATTTTTATCTTTCATAGTTAATGCTATTAAGCTGTACAAAAATACATGTTTTCACTTATGAAATATTTTGAAAAACACTTCACTCAATATTTAAGAAGCACTAAGAATATATAATCAGACAGTGTTAGACTTGGATCTAAAATAAGTCAAATTCCAAAATACAATCCATTTACATATTATACAGACAAGAGGTGGCAACTTAGAAAGATACGCTTCCAACATTTTAGAATTTTCATTTTTTTAATGAAAGCAAATGAGTGTTCAGATTACCCAGATATCAGAAAACATCAGTGGATGCAGAAGAATTATCTTGAATAATACATTTGGCACTGAAGTTATTATATGTTCTCAGATGAAAATAAAAAAAAACCCAGAATATTTCCAGTTGTATGATTCTCAGTACCTAACCTAAAAACAATTAGATTATTCCCTTCTGGGATTTTCTTCTTTAGCACAGAGTGATGAAGATCAGCTCTGAACAGGACTAAAGTTTAAAGATTTCCCCCTTGAAGAAGACTGGGCTGCACAGATCATGTCCAAAGTGCACAGCTAACTTGACTGTCAGTCAGTGCAGAAGATTGGGCAGTACTGGTTTGTAGAGAAACTCCATAATTAGCTGAAAAGCAAACCCCAGCTCACAATCCTGTTGTTTAAATTGAGACCAAAAAAGACTCCTCTACAAGTAGGCCATTTTGACCTGCTGTTGTTAGTCCTAAGGCTGGTCCAGAAATTCACCTTGCTGCAAAACCCTTGGCCAGCTTTGTGCTTGTGTGGGTAAAGGCAAGTGATATCTAAGGAGGATAAACAATAGCCCTGCAACTGCAACGCAGTTTTTAGTAGAAAGTGTTGAAGCAGAAAACTGCAGAGGGCCTGCTTAGATCTGTATAGTTCCTAACGGTGAGCTAAACAGGCTTTATTCTCTCTTCCAGGCAATGTCCTCTGTTTGGTGAACCCTGGCACTGGCAGTCCCCAGGTTGCTAAAGTCTCCTGCCACAGACAGGCCTTTACCAAAAGGAAACAACTCCTCTTTCAAACACCTGATGCAAAATTAGCAAATATCAAATCTTCTCTTTGTTGGGCACATGATTTGATTACACACTGTACTAACTTTATGACTTCATAAATGGGTGACCTAAGCCAATTTAATTGGTAACACATGATCTAATCTCAACTGTCATTTTGGTTTGATAACAATATTGTTCATTTTCAGTTTACAGTAGTTGAGCCGATGTGATGCNCTTCTGTGATGTTAATATTTACCTTTCTCATTTAAAATAAGAAGAGGAAGCACACAAAACTAGATTATGCTTTCATATTTAATAGCCCTTTGCGGGTCTCACGTAACACAAGTTAGGGCTTTTAAAAACAAAGGCCCTTATTAGACTAGGTCACCCCTTGTCAAGAAAGGTGAGTTAAAATGCATCCACTAGAATGATCAGAGGACAGGTGAGCGTATCTTACAGGAGAAGAATAGAAGAGCTTGGCTGGATTAGCCTAGCAAATCGAAGGATGCTCTGGATACAGATTTTCTTACAGAGGGAGGAGAGCTAGTGAGGCCAAGACTGGCAGAGATTGACCCTGGCTGAAGATGCGGAGCGTACTCATCCAGAGAGTGAGGCTCTGGACAAGCTTTATAATACGACAAGACCTAGAAATCCGCAAAAATAGGAGTGCTCAACAACCCAGTTCCAAATTTTTACATATCTGGTGTTTCTGAAGAGCAGTTTCTCTTTAGCAATGTACTTTTCCTCTATTGATTGTGTCTGTGTTAATTTGCAATTTTTATAGCCATAGATTTCCCTGTAAATACCAGATAAATTGCCATGCTTTTCAATTAACTTGAACTAAAAATAAAAAAATCTTGCTCTGCAACAAAGAAAGATTAAAAACTGTTTCTTTTCCCAGGAAGCAGATCACAGGCCTTTATGAAAGAAAGGGACTGTTTCCTGAATGGTTCAAGTGCACAGCAACACAATGTAATTCAGAAGTGCAACTTGTGAACGTACCTCCTATCCTGAAGCTTGGCGGGAACTGCACTTCCCTGGCAATTGGTAAGAAATATGCAGCTACTACGAATGGAACAAGTTCCTGCAAAAAGAGGCAGTGTTTAAACTAACCAGAGAGTAAGATTTTTCAGTGGCATGACTGACATGAGAAGTCTTGAAAGTAAGATCTTTTTACATGTTTTCAATACAGAAGGATGACCACGAGTGCCAGGTGTGCTGTCTAAATTGTACTTGGCCAAAGAGCACAGGCCCAGAACAGCCATGAGGCGTGACAGAAAATGTAACGTGGTAATTCCAAGCCATCTGCTGTCCAGTCTTCCAGCCATGAGCTGAGCACTGAGAATTGTGTGGTCCTGACACTTACATGTAGTTCAGTTCAAAGGTACATTTCAAAAGTTAGTGCCTCCGGACACTACCATTTGAGACAGTTCCTCTCACCGAGTCCCTGTAAAGACAGACCGGCATGCAGGACTCTCCTTGACCACCTCCTCCTCCTCCACTGTGCAGCCTCACCCATTTGTGACGGCTTTTGGTATCACCTTTTACTTTGTGAGCCAGCTTGTATATACCATTTCCTTAGTGAACCCTGTTAACCCTCTGGCAGGTTTTTTACTTTAGATGTATTTAGGGTTTTTTTAACTAGTTCTTGCGGCTTCCTTTTTTGGGGAAGTTAATCCCAAAACCAGAGATTATACTCTTCTCTGTTTTTGTGATTTGGACGTCATTTTTTTGAAGGATGTTTGTTCACTTTGACGAGGCTCCCTTTGCTGTTTAGCCACACCACTTTCTTTGTGATTTGATCCTTTGGAAGCATGTTAGATAGGGGTGCATACGTCCAAGTCTCTGGTAAGAGTTCTTTAAGCTGTGCAGAGAGCATTTAAATAACATTTCCTTTTAGCAAGCCTCGTCATTTGTCTGCTGTTGTGTATTACTGTATTGAATCTGTTCTTTCCTCCTGTGAGTTGATATTTGAGCACATTTGAATTTATATATCTTGCACACTGGTCAGGAGTATGTCAGGATTGACTTCTCATGCTCTGGTTCTCTGGCTACTTGAAGAACAAAGAAACAATTGCTCTACCCTGTGTCCCAGCACGGCATTTACTCAGTATGCCCAGGCAGTATGAGTTTGCCAGTCTCGCTTCTGCTATCATTTCATGGTCACCATTCAGATTTTATGACAAATTATATTACCTCGACTCCCCTCACTGCAAGCATAGCATTTCAATTCATAGGATTTCAGTGTTGACATACTTAGCGTTAAAAAATAAGACAAACATACACATACAAAAAACCCACCCCAGAAGACTTACCAGTTCTTATAATAAAAATAGAGTTTGAAATACTTGGCATAGACTCTTCTTACATACTCATCAATACCTAACCAGTTTGCAACATCCTCTGATTGCCTTTCCTTCACTGTGAGCTCAGGTTTGTCCCTAAGCTGTAGTGCGTAGCCACAAAAACTTTCTGTTCTCTGCTCCAACAGGAATGCCGGATGTGCACTTTTCTGGAAGATACGTAACTCTTTTGCTAATTCAAACAGAAACAGGGCTGTCTCAATATTTGGCCATCAGTAATGATGCTCCAAAACAGCCTCTGTGCAGTCGTAACTAATCCAAGGTATGGGCTCTTAGCTCTGTGCCGGCACACCAGTGGGGGTCCGTGCCAGATTTCCCAGTCTGACCTGCTCAGGACACAACCACAGAAATGCAGGCTTCACGGCAGTGCCTCCCCTGTTACCTTCCTCCTCTTGACTCAGCTCGCTGTAATCTCAAGCTCTGTTTTGCACAGCACAGGAGCATAATCCTCACTCGGGCTTCTGAGAAAACCGCTACGTTGTGAGAAAGAGCTGTGGGACAGTATGTCAGCTAGAGCTGGACAAGACAGACAGACAGACAGCAGCTCTGAGGGTGAGCCTGCCCCAGGGAACAAGGGAGGCCCACGGTCCTCCTGCCCCCTTGCTGCCCGCTCTAGTTAGCCTGGGAATTTGTTAGTCCCACCTATCAAATACGTGCAGAAGGCAGCAAATAGTCGCTTAGGATCTTGAAGGTGTGTACCTCCTGCTAGCAGCCTCTCTTTGTACGCGCTCAGAGTTGCTAAAGCCAAATGACATACAGAAGGAGGAGGGCACCACCAGCATGCCAAAAACACCAGCGTGGAGAGGCTGCCTGACAAGATGTCTTTCTCTGAATGACGGTTCATACTCTGCATACAAGCAAGGAAAAAAAAACTGTCAGTGTTTTTTTACATGCAGACAGATTGCTGCTAGACGGAAAAAGGGAAATCTGTTCACTTGTAGCAAATGTTGAGGGGAAAGAAAAAAAACAAACAACCAAACCCAAACATCTGATCACTATTCACATCTATTTCTATCCGAGTGTCCAGCTTTCTGACCTACCAGTTTGTTAGGGCCACTGCCAGGAAGACACCCCATCCTCACAGCTGGCATCACAAGACATGGAAGCACAGCCCAGGAAATGCTAGCAACGCTCAGCAGTCACAAGGTTGTTAGACTGATATCTCCGCTTCTGAAGCAACAAACTTTTTAAAGAGCAGCACTCTTATTTGCTTGCTTTGTCTGTGAGGCTCCTTAGCTTACCTGTCTGGCCTGGAAAGTTTGTTGCATTTATCCATAAGCCAAAAGGAAGTAGAGACTGATCTTTGATGACAGACAGAAGCTGAATCACTGCCTAAACCAACATAAACTGACTACTCTATAATCTCTCAGTAAATTAGTTTTACCTTTCCATGGCATGAAGAAATGCCAATAAGCTTAGAAACAGGAAGTTGAAAATAAGGCACTGGCAAAATGACATCATTTGTTTAACATAGTAGGGGATAAAATCCAAAAAATACTGGCAGCCAAAATGTAATCATTTTTCCTTCTCTTCCTTCCATAATTTCTATTTGACAAGTTGTTAAATCAATGCATGTTACCTGCAGTCATTAACTGCTAACAGGTGGTGTTGTTCAGATTATCTCTGACTCTGAGTGACTTGACGCACACTACCTCCCCCCCACCCCCACCACTTTGAACAGCCATTTCCCTCTCCCAACATCCTTCAGAGATAACTGGGAAAATTCTGCTCCGTAGAAGATCTGGATGCTTCCTGATAGGATAGGAATTCGCTATGGTTAATATTATTCTTTTGAAATAGCTTGTTTTAGAACTTAACTTTCAGAAAACAGCCATTAAAAAAATAAATAAATTCTATTGACCTCGGATGTTATATCCTCAAAACCAGTAAACTGGTTTTGCTGCTTGAGACACTGCTGCTATTGTTTGCGTCCTTACCCTGACCAGTGCAGCTACGGTCCCTCCCAGTTCTCCATTTCTTTGCCTCTTCTCCTAGTTTGACTCTCTTCCCCATTCCTCTTTGCTTGTGTCTTCTCAAGGCCCCGGTTCTCTGAGCTGTTTTCCTGCTGGCTCCTTGGCCAGCCAGGTGGCCGCCCAGCCACCACCACCTCACCAGAATTATCCCCCACCCCTGTACAGGGGCTGCCATGTCCTGCCAGCTCCCCGAGGCGCACCTCACTCCCCTTGGCCCTCCCTCTGCCTGCTTCTCAGATTGCCATGAAGTTCTAGCAGGAGGGTCAGTGCGGACAGAAAAAAGACAAGCTCTGTGCTAGGGCTTTGATATCCCTTTGATTTCCCTATCCCTTTGATAGGGAAAGTCTGACTCTACTTGTATTCGTGGGCTGAATCAGACTTAATTACCCTTTGGAGTTCATGCACACACAGCTTGATCAGAAACAAGAAAAATTAATTTTATCAAGTATGCATAAACTAGGTAAGACATTCCGACATTTTACCAACTAAGATCCAAGTCTGCTTGAATCATGTGCAAGTTACAGCTCATCAAAGCTTTCTAGCTTGCATGAGCACATCAAGAGGTCTATCCCTGCTGCAAGAGCTGTGCTGATGCTCTATTGGAATCATTAAGATTTAAAGAATTAAAAGATTTAAAGAATTAAAAAACAAGATCTCGTTCCTGTACTCAAACCTTAGAGAAAGCCGTTTCTTTTGATCAATGTTTCTCACTAAAATGCAGCCTGAGGTCAACATTCAGGCTAGAAAACATGAAGCCGAACACTTACAATCTGCCAAAGTTACAAATGACTGAAATCCAGCATCGATGACAGGAAGCGTCAAGCAACCGGAATAACTAGTGCCAGGAGCTGCAATTGTAATCAGCCTCCTAATGCTTCTGGTGTCTGCACGTTACCTGTACTGCTCTGGAGCCATTTTTCAAGAAAAGTTATAAAAAGAATCTGTTTTCGTAGGTTATTTTTGCACAGCCATTTAAAGCATTATACGTTCACTTGGTGAAAGGACATTAAATCAGCTTCGCAAATATTTAATCAAGCTGCAGCACGACTGAAGTTTAGCTTCTCTCTCTATAGAGAGCTAATAGCCATGCCTGGTGGTTGCTGTAGTTACCCCTTGCTGGAAAAGCATCCAGGCTGTTCGTCCCTTTGGTCTAGGACTTCCTTCCTGGAGCTCCATGTCAACTAAAATGCCAACTGTAGCATTTTAGAGGGTAAATCTGCTACAGCCATACTATTTCGCTGGCTTTCTGAAAGGTTGGGTTTGGGTTTTGGGGGTTTGAGTGGTGGGGTGTTGTGTTTGGGTTAGGGTTTGGGGGAGGGGTTGTTGTTGGGTTTTTTGTTTGGTTGTTGGGGTGTTTTGGGTTTTTTTTTTCAGAATACCATTCTAGAGTGCTGGAAAAACAACTCTGTGAAGTTCATGTTTATTACACTACATACACCGAAATGAAAGCTTACAGACTTTATGTAATGGGAGATATAGTTGTCCCTTTTATTCTTGTTGTGTAAATTCTGTTACAGATAGTCAGGAACAAATTGGGAGAAATTTAAGCACTGCATGTTGTTCCTGAAAGAGCTTTCCTAGGGCTTTCCCAGAAATGCTGTGGGTTTTGTTTTCATTCCAGCCATGACCACTCAAAGAGGGGTGGTTAGCTGGTTTTCGGGTTGTAGATATCAAGTTTCTTTTCCTGTTCAGGCCTAATTAGGTTATTGAATATGGCTGTCTGGGTATTTGCATTAGTGTGACTGAAGAGGAGCTCTCCCCTCCAACAGAAGGTGGTATTTCAGCACGGAGGCAGTGTTTTGCTACTGGGCAGTGCCAGCCCTGTAACACTGAAAATATGCCAGGCTTAGAAATAAAAGGGACCTTGTTCTGCTTCAACCTCCGCCTTGTCCAGCATCATGCAGTGACACTTGGAGACCTTCCAAGAACTGTATCACGGGCCCTGCGAGAGCAGATACCAGAGCAGCATAAGTACTACACAGCTTTGTGCTGTAACAAGGCTACTCCCATGCACGCATGTTTAGAAAGTTACTACTGAATAATGAAAGGACATTTGAAAACATCTCTACTAATGAAAGGACATTTGAAAACATCTCTACCCAAACACATATGTGAAATGCATGTTGCAGTGTTTTTTTTCCAGTAATAAATTTAAGTGAAGAATATAATAGAAGTAGCAGAAGATGAAATTTGCTGTAGGAGAGTACAAAGGAAGGCATAAAACGTAAACAGTATCTAATAGACATGACATGCTTGTTGAGCTGCTTTAAGGATCTGCTCTACTTTACTAAGCCTAACCATACTTGTTCTTCTACGTCGCTCCAACAGCTACAATCAACATCCCCTAAGTGGTCGCAGGGGGCTGGAGACCCTCTTTGCTGAAATGCAGCCATAAGACTCCAGCTTCAGGGCCAGCATATTACCTGCTGCACAAGTTTATCTGGAAATGACTAAGACAGGTAAGTAAAACATTGATGAGGTAATAGAGGAAAAAGTGACAAAAATAGGTACCAAACTCATTCCGTATCAGAAATAGCATAGAACCCCTCAGGCTGCAAAACACATCAGATGATTGACTTATAAAACTGGTGAAGGACTTATAAAATCACAGGTGACACAAAGACAGTGAACAGGGAACAAGTGTTCACTCTTCCTTCCCATGCAAGGCCTGCAGATCATCAGAAGAACCTAGCAGCAAGTTCAAAAAAGGGGGAGATGCTTTTTCACATAACACACAGCTGAGGTATGAAACACGTTGCTACAGGAATGAATGTTTACATCAATTGCAAAAGCTCTGCAGCAGATTCGCAGAGGAGCAGCCTGTCAGGCTCTATTAAACACGACAAAACGGCCTGCAGGTCAGGAAGCCCCGATGCAGCCTCAGCTCTGTAGCCCGGGCTGTGCCGCCAGAGCTGCTCCCACACTCCTGCTTTGCCAGTTGCTGTTGTGATATCCTGCAACACCGCACCAGAGGAGCTCTGGGTTTCACTGGGCACAGGGCCATCCCTGTTATCCGGCACGGCTGCCTCACCTGCAGGACCGTAACCAGACAGCAGCCTTGGTGGGCCACGCCGCTGTGTCAGTGGGCAGTGTGCTGAGCGCGGCATGGCACCACCGTGCACTCGCGTTCCCTGGACGGTGGAAGTTAGCTTGCCTGTACTTTGAGCCCACTACAGCTGTAGAGAGACAGAGGGCCAAGTTTCACCCTACTGCTGTTTTTTTTTAATAGTAATTTGCTCAAACATGGACTTTCACCATTAAAACGTAACAGTATGACTATGCAAATCCCAGTCAAAAAGTAAATTAGCAAGATTACAGGTACCTTCTCTCTCCTCTTCGGTTACACCGTGACTCATCACAGTTGACATTTCAGTAAGGCTGTAGTAGCAGATCCAGATTTGAACATTCATGAGTAGAAGATGCAATACACCAGCTCTGATGTCAACAGAATGTCAGTCTCTGCCTACTTCGTTCGGAGTGAACTTAATTGCAGGAACCGCATTAATAGTCAACATAAGCCATCTGTTTAAACATGTGTGTTTTGAAAAGAACTGCCATGTACAACAAACGTATGGAACTGTAATGACTCATAGATCTGTTTGTGTGAAATGAGGATTTGGCAATTTCCCCCACAAAAACATTAAATTACAGGTTAAAAGCAGTTTTATAACAAGTTCATTTGTTCACGTGGCAGGTGTCCAGTGGTCTGACAGTTTTGGTGCAGTCTGGGAAGTATGTTCACTGTGGAGCTGCTGAACCAAACAGTTCTGCCAGCCTTCCCCTGAGAGCCTGTTAGGTAAGCCAAAGCTGCACCACAAACCATTGGCAGTTGATGGAATTAAGTGGCTGACAGGCACATAGCTTTGGCAGCCACGTTTAGGCAGGGTGCGCATGGACGCAGGATGCTGTGTCCCCGGTGTGACCCAACGGTTAGTTCCAAAACATCCCAAGCAAGCCTGGCGGTGCTGGCAGTCTGGCTAGGTGGTGCCTGTAACCACCGTGGGCTCGCAGGTGAGACAAGCATCCACGCTGACTACACATTGTGCTCATCTTCAGCCCCTGGTCTTGCACAGGGGGAAGCTGTACCCTCTCCTTTGCAAGCCAAAGCCACTTCAAGCAGCTGGCAACACCTCAGCAAGTATGGACCGATGTGGGGAAAGTCAGAAATACACAACTTCCCATTTTATCTGTCAGACTGACGCAGAGAAACAGACTTTCATTCCTTTGTTCTTCCTTAAAGGCAGCATCTGATATGCACTTACAAGAGTGAAATACCATGCCATTAGCTGTCACTTGTGGTGTCATTGCTAAATAAGCTTTGTTAAATTAATCCTGACTACGCACTGGGGCCTGGACTTACTCAGCAGCAGGATAAATTCTGAATCTGCTTCCATATGCACTGAGCAGGGATGCAGAGCCTGGCTGCGTGCTTCCCGCTCACATCTACAGAATAAAATTCCGTTACATTTATCAGTCATTAATAAGCAAAATATTTATGGGTGCCAGTACAGAAAGGTTCAGAAACTGGGGGAGTAGGGGGGGTGTGAAGAGGAGAAAAACATATGGTGAAGGCACATCATGAATCAGCAACACCACGACCTTTCCTTTCCTCGCCTGGAAAGTTAGCTTGACATCAGCAGGACCTTGCTGCCCATTCCCATCCTGTCTCTGAAGCATTTTAAATTCATGGGCGATATAAGGACACCTCATTTTATTTCCCAAACTTTTCTGTTGCACAGACTGCTTGTTCCAATGAGGCGCAATGCTTCATTAAATTAAGAGGTCAATAATTGTGCTTTAAGATGTACTTTAATATTACCAGCTTCCTCATTAAATGTTTTCTGCTTCACAGAGCTGAGTGAGTCCTACTCAGTCAGTGGATTTTATTAATGTTTACATTTCCGTGAGTTTGAAGAGGACATGGTACAGAAGAAAGCTGTAGGGCTGGAGTTTCACATGATGTGCTGGATCTCTCTCCTTTCCGTTGACATCTTAGCATCTCTCCTCCTTTCACAGGTTACAGACGTTCTGGTAGCACAGGCCTGCGTTAGTTTAACCGTGTCTATGTACCTAATGATGTATAACCGCTACTCAATGTGTAAGAGTACCGCCAGCAAGCCAAGCTGTAGCGTGTTGCCAGCTCTCTGCAGCAGACACTTGTTACCCACATTTTCAGCATCAGTCTCCAGGACAATGTGAGGCACTTCTATGGCAATTCAGTAGCGTTGCAGCGCCCAAAGCACTCATGTCATTAAACACCAATTAAACTGGGGTTGATGCCCAGCTTTCCTTATGATGTATCCACTAGAAAGTGATCTTTTTCTCATTAGCTGGTTTATGAAATTGTTCCCAAGGACTTTACTTGGAGATATTTTGTGGTTTGTTTCAAGGCCCAAGCCTCCCTTCAGCTGGCCTAGATTTCCGCTGCTGCTGCTATTATACCTACATTTTCTTGCGAGACCTATGGCGTATCCATGCTACTTTCCCTTTTCCTTATGTCTCACAATCTGTAAAACATCAAGATGAAAGTAGTGTAATTTTCCGGTTACTCGGCCGGATTTATCCATTGAAGTCTACAGATGGATGTCAACTTTAGATTACTCTGTTTCTCTCATGCAGCCCACGCACCTGAAGTGTCCAGCCTCCACAGATAACCCTCGCCTAACGAAATGGGGACGGAGAGGAGGGCGCGCTGAGGCAGACAGAGAAGGCTGTACAGCATCGGAGGAAAGAGGAATGACGGAAAGCAGAGAGAAGGGGGTAAGCTTCCTCTCCTGTCACACACAGCAAGATAGTTCTTACTGCCACTACCAGCTCAGTTCTGCCTTTTCGTTTTGGTTTGTTTTTGGTTTTTTTTTAAATTGTAACTTACATGGTAGCTGTAGGCCTGGTGTGTTTGAGAGCGTGGTAAAAAGAATTTTCTCTTCTGATCTATCCTGGGCAAAAGCTTCTCTTCAGACTCCACTGTATCACATGTACGGTATGATAATGTTTGTCTAGAAAATTGCTTTGCAATGAAGGTTCAGAGTCACCCTTCAGAAAAACATTAAACAACTGTCTTCACTTTTAAACTGCTGTCACTCTGGTTTATGCATTTAGAATGACCTTGAAGAAAGAAACTGAGTTTAGGAAAGTGCTGGAGAAAATAAAAAACCAACCACTTTTCTGTTCTTGCATCTGACAGAAAAGAACTGAATTATGGAACCCTCAAATAAAACACAAAATGCACTGACCTATTTAACAGGTTCTGGCTACAGAAGAGCTCAAAAGTCAAGAGAAGGCTTTTTTCCCCCCCGAGTTGTTTGTCAAGGCCTTATTGCAAATTAAATAACCAGGATCATAAACAGCACCATGATTACAAGGAAAACTGTTTTTTCTCCACTGTAATGGAATAAAGAAAACAAGGAAGAGAGATTACAAAAAAAGTGGGTTATCCCCCTCAACCTTTCAAAGAGCAGCCAGTGTTGACCACTTTATATTTAAAAAAAAAGCCAACTTCTCATACCATTCTTTATATAGGTCAGCACTTTTATATCCTTTCTTGCTTTGAAGCCCATTATATTCTATTGATATAACAAGGGTTTCTAAGTGCAGATAAGACCTGGGTTATTTTTTTTTCTATATCCCACTTAAACTGAGGTATGTTTTCATCATGTACTGCAAGTCTTTTCATCCTTAGAGCTCTTAGTCCTGCCGCCTATGCAGTCAAAAACTCTGGTTGATTGAAGTGTAATGAGCAGAGAAACAGACCATTGCTGAATCCCATGCTGTGCAACAGTGGTTTATCAGGGAGGCAAACCTGCAGCCTTGCCAAGTTATTTTCGTCAGTGTACTTTAAGCAGAGGAGATGCCAGACTTGGAGCTGTTGGGAATCAAAGGGTCCGTCAGGAAAGAGTCCATCTCTTATCTTCACAACTAAACACAAAATAAGCTGTAACATCAAAGATGAATGCTCAAGATCTGGAAATATTTAATAGATTCAAAGGTAGCTGAAGGCAGAGGCGAGTAGACATGCGCCCGTGACAGCAGCAGGCTGCCAGCTCTGGCAGCAAGGGGCTTGGAAGGGGAAAGCCCAGTTGTGGGCTGCAGCCTTCCAGGGAGGGCTGAAGAGCCCAGGGAGGGTAATGGCAGCGCCGAAAGCCATCGCCTCTTCTACATCAGCCAGCCCTTTTATTTCGTATTGGGGCTATGTGTAACAACTTACAAGTCCAGAGATATTATGTAAAATAATAGCTGGAAGCAGTCTGCATGATAAAGCATTACTTTTTCAGTTTTTTCATACACAAATGTTCCAGATGCTTGACATAGCTCTTTGTCTGCATTTATTACATATGCCCATCCTTTTCCAGTAAGAATATTTAGGCAAAGTCTTAGGAAACTCACTATTGAATTAGACTTACGCGCAAGTTTTATGCAGACTTGGATAATGTCCAACACTCCCGGTGGGTTAGGAATAGCTCTCAGTTTTACCAGCTTTTCCATACTAATGGTTTTGTTTCAGATTCCTCTGGATGAAGTACACGCCCCAGCAAAGCATCCTGCTGCAAACGCAGCTGTAGAACAGTTGAGGAGCTTTTCTGAAGTCAGAAGTTTTATTTTAGAAATAAAAACACAAAGTGATTTCTCAGGTGCATTGCGTCCTTTGTCAGGGCGCGGGCATAATCGCCCTGTCTGAGGAGATGTTTCTGGAGCCAGCTGCACCTCCTCGGGTATTCTCCTTTGCAGCAGCGCACTTGCCAACGCCTCCACTCCCAAGGCAGCCGCCCTCCCTCGCCGACGGAGCACACACGTGGCACACAAACACCGCTCGCCCTGGACGTGCCAAGCACTTTGCTGACTTCGTTGACAAGAAGATCAGCTTCAGCTGTCGCTCCACAGCTCTTTCATAGGCACAAGAAGACTCTTAGCCCTGGGCAAAGGGAGAGGGAAGAGGTGTTACCTGGAAACCAGGTAAGTAGGAAGCACAATCTAAGTTCTGGTGTATACACAGCCCTTTCTCAGTAATCCCACTGCACATAGCTTCTTGTAAATGAATGCTGTTTCCTAACAGTGTTTCTAACCTTCCCCAGGCTTTGACCTGTACTGCTAAAGAAGATGAATTTCAGAAAGTCGGTTACATAATTCACACTAGTTTAGGAAACCCCATCATTTCACAGATACAAGCAGAACAAATGCAGCCATTGGGCACATTTGCAGCATAGCAGAGCCCTGTACGTGCCCCTTGCAGCCAGCTTATACTTCACTCTCACCTTGTCTTGAAAACAGGGTTAGTCAGGGTTTGTGCTGGCAAAATGCAGGACACAAATCTTGTGGGTGGCACCTCCTGAGCCCCTCAAAGGCACGCTGCCTGCCGGAGGTGACACTGGCTGCTACCAGCCCCGAGGGGTGCCAGCCCCAGGGACCGCTCGCCTGGGGCATCGCATGAGGCAACCCTGCGCTGCTGAGCAACTCGTGCAGAAGCAACACTCCTCACACACAGCAGTAAGCCGACCAGGTCCTATCACTGTGGACATGAGGCTGCAGCCCGCTGCGGGGCAGGGCATATTGCTGGTCCGTGCTTTCTGCTGGCTCAGATCTCCCCCTGCCCTGCTAACCAGGCTTAGGTTGCACCTCTGAAAAGTCTCAGCTATGATTTGAGACAACTTTTCCTACCCATTAAAAGTCATCTGTGGAGGCTTGACTCTCCTCCTTCTCCCACGGCCAACTGATCCAAGACTGCACAGCTGAACTGCTGGCTTTAATCAGCTTTGACAGTTTAGGCAAGCTAATTAGGGGTGTGAAAGTCAGCATTTACCACCGTTGCTTCTTCATCGCTGGTGACATTGCTTTTGCCAACACTCAGCATGAGTCATTTGCCTTTCACAAGCTTTGCTCGGCTGTTTCCCCATGCCTCGACTTCAGCTCCAGGGTTCAGCTTCGGCACAGCAGTCCCCACAGGCTGGGCAGCGGGTTGTGCTGAGCCCATCGTTCGCACCAAGCCTTGTCACACTGTGTAAGTGCCTGCAGGAGCGGCTCTGGGGCCTCCAGCCCGGCTGCCACACTGACACCCAGCCCTGTGAAAGCCCAGTGCCCAGCTCCTCCTGCAAACCCTCACGGCAGGAGGGTTTTGCAGCTCCTGCTGCAAAACCTTGCCCCAGGAGGCAATCCCGGCAGGCACAGCTCTGCTGCGAGCACTCGGCTGCCAGGAGCAGTCAAGCACACGTTCACAGCCAAAATGTCTTCTGGAATGATAACTGCATCAGTTAGATAATCTGGTCAAATCGGAGAAACCTCAGACAAACTGAAGTTGCCTCTGTTATTGCCATTATATTTACTCGCGTAAGTTCAGGTTTATGGCTCGCTGGAAACAGCTAACGGTTAGCACAGGAAGGTTTGACAAAAAAACCCCCACAAACCACCAAAACCAGAGCAAAGATTGAAGTTAAATGGTTTTAGCTTCTGAAACCGTGCACTTTCATAATGGGATGATAAAAATAATAATGAGAATTCAAGCAGTGCCGCTCTGAGCTACCTCATCTCATCCTTTGCCTCTGCACGCGACAAGACGAGCACCGTTAATATAAGCATCTTACCCGAGTGCGTTTATCAGTGTCTTTCTCACCTCCTGTGTCACGACAGGGAAGAATTCTTCCTCACAGGCAGCCGAGTGACACGGTGAGACACAGCCGTATGAAACCCACAGCACGAAGGGCTGCAAACATGGGAAAACCAAATCCGTGTGGCCTCCTGCGCTTCACAGCAAGGGTTTAAACGCACGGCTGGGACTTGCTTCCCTGTCTGCGGCTCCTCAACACCACAACGCGATGGAGACCCGCAGCCTCGGCTGGCCCTTGCACTAAAGAGGAGTAACTGTAAGGTTTTTCAGCCAGCTTTCTCTCTCACCTTGTGCTTCCTGATTTTGCACTGAAGAGGCCGAGAAACACAAGTAAAGGGACCATTAAGATTGAACAGAAAGGAAGCAAGCTGGAAAATCTTGTTCAGTGCTTTCCCGTCTGGTACACACAATGCTTGACAAGGTCGGGTTCTCACTGTACCACTCAGGACAGCCGATTTTGCAGCATTAGAACATTGATAGCCAGAAATAGAAAACTAATAGCAGAAGGAATAACAAAATCAGCAGACAGAGCTCTCTGGCCTCCTGTGGTGGTATCTAGGCAAAAAAGGCTGCTATTTTTTTCCCTCCTGTTTGTTGGACCCTTCCTCTCGCCTCTGGGGCTGCGCTCAGTCCCTGATACCTCACCCCCATTTGCCATGCCGCTCCAGCAGCCCAGGCTGTAGCCATTTCTGTTCCTGACAGGAGCAAAGGACTGTTGGAATCTCTTTTCTGTTCATAAGGATCCCCTAAACGCAAAGAACCAGCAGCGTAACGCACAGGCCTGGCTCATCAATCCTGACGGCGGCACAGCGGGCCGACCCGTGAGCAGAATGCAGCCCTCTCCCCGCACTGCGGGCAGCACGACTCCGCACACGGACCCGGCCGCAGGCCGGCTTGGGGCATCCGCAGCTCTGCCTGTGCCTGCCGCCCGTGTTCTGCACAACCGCCCCGACTCGGAGCGGGCCGGCTCACAGACCCTCAGCAGCGCTCAGCTCCATCGCACTGCTGCCGCGAGGACAGACTGCTCGGCGTCATTTCAGACTTTTCTTCCAAGACGTGATGTTGGAGTACGTCTCCGTGAGAGTCATCAGCATTGTCTGTATTGAAATGCCACCTCGTTTAAACACACAGATTAATCTTACCTGCATTTTTTTGTTCAGAGCACACAGTAATGGAAAACAGATAGCATCTCATCATGCCATTCATTGCGTGAGCACAAGGCTACTGTTTGTTGTAATCAAACATCCTGCTGCGCAAAGCTATCGACAGATGCGACTTGTTACCTTTGTGACCCTGGCCAAGCGTCGCGCCCGACACCTCAGCCACCTCTGCGAGCTGGAAGAGCTCGAGTCCTGACACAGGACTACTGCCCACCTCCAAGGCAGACCGCAGCGCCTGAAGAGCGTAGGGACGGCCCGGCAAGCACACAGCCTGCGGCACGCCCTCTGCAGCACTCCGTACACTGAGTGATCCCATTTACACAGATTTCCCCAGCACAGCTTCCCCGGCCTGGGGGAAGCAGCCTGGCAACCCAGAGGCAGGCTTTTCGCAGATTTACACGCTCACCCAGCCGTCCTTTCCTCAGTTCTCCGAGGAAACGAGAGGTTAGCCACAGTCTAACAGTCAGACTGAAAACCAGCGCAGTTTTTGCCCCTCAGGCCCCATCGCACGTTCAGTGCTGACGGCAGCAGCCTCCCCCGATAGCCCCTCGCCAAACCCACTCCGAGAAACCGGAGCAGCTTGGAACAAGCGGTGCAACGAGCGGAACCTGATACCGCAGACACTGCGCTGCCTAATCCCCGCTCTATGCATCTGCCCTGCCAGGCTTCTTAGGTCGTAGATATTTGCTGCCCTCGGTATTATTCCTGAACTTTACCTGAAAAGCTGCACGCTTCCGGGAATCGCATTTTACCCTATCGCCCTTCAGCGCCGCTGACTGTGTTGGAGTATAACCTGTGTGGATTTCTGGAAAGAAAGACATAACCCCAGCTTTACAGCAATATTTGCCCAGAATTGAAGAGGCGTGCTTAAAATAACCAGGTTTCAAAAGGCCAGCACAGGTAGTACTTCCAGTGCAGCTGAAACAAATAATATTTGCTTAGCAAAACACGAGTCCAGGATCTTGGCACAAAGACCTTTGTTTCCTCAAACAATTGCCGGATTTTTTTAAAAAAAAAACCCACAAAATTTCGAGGTGGTCTTCCCACCAGCGAACACAACTGAATGCAGCTCATCAGCCTACCCCAAAAGGGGAATTCTGCCGGAGAGAGTCATTTATGCTACTGTATTTTTGTGGTATTTCAGAAGTTCAGAAAACTCCTGAAGCAAGGATTTATTAGCTTTGAGAAGCTGTTTGCTGGTGCCAGGAGGTGGGTTTTCTGCTTGCTGTTGACTCTCACACGAGCACTGAGGCATCATCAGCTTTTCCAGGCTGAAGTACCCAGTTGCCTTCCTGTCTGCTTGCGCAGGTGTTTGACCCAACAGCCCCAGTGAGGCTGACACTCTTGGAAAGCGGCCGCAGCACAGGCAGCATTGGGGAAGTTCACCGCTTGCAGATTAGCTGACCTCTCAGAGCACAAGAAAACAGGTCCTACGCCCTCAAACACTCCAACAAATTAAAGTGTTTGCATTGCATTTCGGCTTTGCATTGCTGGTAAGAACAACACCCTGACAAGCAACACCCCTCAAATACACCAAAATGTAAAAAGAGGCACGAAAGGGAAGGGGGGTGGGAGCACCAAAACTGTTTTCTGTCTGGTGTTGTGGTCATACTTAGTCCTGAGTCTGACTAATGTAGCTGAACAGGGCCCTAATTCAAAGTTCTTGTATTAAAGAAGAATATTATCAGGAGAAACCAGAAGTTGGATTATTTACCAGAAAAACACGGGCAAATCCAGCTGTCCTTCCCAGGTTGAAACTCTGCCGTTGAATCAGGTCTGCAAGTCTCCTGCTGCTTTCAGCCAGAGGACCAAGCCACCGTCCAGCAGGCAGGCCTACCATGAAACGTCTCTAAGGAGCTTGCTCAGAAATAAGTCAGTGTTCAAAAAGCCTTAAACACAGCTCAATTTTCTTTCTGCCAAGCAAAGGCATAGCCTTCGCCTCTTTAAATACCTGACTAGATGAGTGTTTTGGTTTCGGCTGCCGCCGGCAACAAAAGCGCCACGCGGCCGCCCCTGCCGCGGTGCAGAGCAGAATGGAAAGAAACAGGCAGAAACCGGTGGGTCGGGATAAGGGCAGTTTAACAGAACAGCAAACAGAGGGAACAGTAACAACAACGATACAAATAAGGAGAAAAGACGACAAAAACAGACCCGCTCTCTCAGACCGCACCGGCGCCGCACGGTCCCGAGCCACGAGTTCCCGCTGCGCACCCC
>Ga0065711_1035072_pt1 | contig 22849 bp, 18 predicted proteins | sample Hoacrofraction12_FD_59098 | JGI IMG/M metagenome (GOLD analysis project Ga0065711, IMG submission 59098) | Hoatzin crop microbial communities from Cojedes, Venezuela - Epithelial fraction 12 v2 (version 2) | ecosystem: Host-associated > Birds > Digestive system > Esophagus > Crop | place... | reverse complement strand
GCTTCAGTTTGTGCCCATTGCCCCTTGTCCTGTCGCTGGGCACCACTGGAAAGAGTCTGGCCCCGTCCTCCTGACACCCACCCTGCAGATATTTAGAGGCATTTCTAAGGGTCCCCTCTCAGCCTTCTCTTCTTCAGGCAGAACAAGCCCAGCTCCAAACAAGCTCAGAGTTGAAAGTAGTTACCTAAGCAGAGAACCATCCTGTGTTCTCTAGCTCAAACACTGAGAAATGTCTCTTGCTAGGAAATGTACTTGGAGAAACGTCTCTCTCGGCAATTCTCAAGTCTCTCACTGGTTATGGTTTCTTCACTTCTAGTGCTAGAACCTGGCAGAGAAGAACCAGCGTGTTAAAAAATCTGAGCTGCTTTTCTTGGAAAGCTTTTATAAAAGTTCAAGTATGTACTTCCAAACATTCAATATTTACTTTATATAGCCTTTGTTTAGGCAAAGGAATTATTGAAGTTATAATTGATTTTACTGGCCTTTCTGCGGTTCTTAGATATTTTCAGTAGACCATAGAGTTACTGTTACCGTTGGGTGCTGAGAAAGATCAAGACTTTTATGTAGTGTTTCTTTCATGAGCTTTTAACTTGCTGGGCAGAACACAGACCTTTAAAGACTATGGTCCTACCTTACCAAAGTGTTGTGGAAGAAGCATTATTCAGTTCTGACTGTTCTGTGCTCGAGATTAACCTGCAGCTCTGGTCGTAAAAGCTATCACGGAGTGCACCTTGCACTTACAGTAATGGCTCTGAAGGGGCCGGCCGGCTGGCTCTGGCCACTGCCGCGTTCCGTGTAGAAGGCAGCGAGAACCTCCTGGGAAGACAGCAGCTGAGCTAGCTTCACTGAGCTCAGCAGGACGGAGTTAAAAGGTAACACTGATCTTTGACTCACTGACTTGTTTGTGAAATTTTTCCTTGGTTAAAAGATTTGAAGTAGCTTCAGTGCCACTTTCAGATGCTGAACAGATGCTTCAGCCAATGAGAGCAACCTGCGTCAAGACAGGGTATAGCAAGGCTAGCTGCAGTGTGAGTGTTCTGTGCTCCCAGTCTTCCCAGGGCAGCAAGCACTGCTACTGGGACCGAGTGGTGCTTGGAAAAGGGAGCTGGTGACCCCATAAGTCCTCAGCGCCTGCGAGTGCGGCTGTTAAGTGGGGCTTGTTGCAGTAATCACGTGAATACTCCTCCAGTGCAAACGATTAGCAGTGTGGTTGATGTCTCACTGAAATTTAGATCTTTTGGACAGTAGTGGGTGCACTAAAAAGACTCTCTTCTTGTTTAATATATTTTTCATTTTTTTTCAATTACACAGCACCAGCTATCCAGTCTGAAACATTTTTGCAGTGCACACAGTCGGTTTCAGAGAGCTTAATGTAAAATGCTGTGTTACCATAAAAGCTGGGGTCTCTGTGTGTCAGGGAGGCTGGCCAGAGTTGCTGTCTCATCAACAGTATCTGCACAAGTTAAGTTCTAATTATGACGAACCATTTTGTCATCTGCGTGTAAGTTGGGAATTTCGGTTAGGCTGCAGGGGAATCTAATCTTTATAACCACGTCAGGATTCACAAGTTTAATTGTAAGAAAAAAAAGCAAGACTCGCCCACCCTTGTAAAGATAACGTCTGTTTGTTGTCCTGAAAATGGATTTGTGGAGCGTGCGATACCCTGTGTATGCTCCGCTGGCCAGTTTGTCTTCGTCGGCTCGCTCCTCCTGTGCAGTGGTGTGCGTCTGCCGAGGTCTCCTGCCTCTTACCAGTCAGGCAGCTCTTCCCTCCCGGGGCTCGCTGGGCTGGCGGAGGCTGGAGGAACTGGCAGGACCACGATGGTGCTGACTGTTCTGTAGAAAGGATCAGTCGGGGTAAGAAGAGCTGGAGTGTTGATCCCTGGCAGTCGGTATATTTAATGTCGTCCGAGTGCTTGTAACCAGACAAGCTCTCTCTCAAGCACACTTAAATAAACGTTGATGAAAGCATGTCTTATGATCCTCTGCATTTCCATGAGCTGTGGAGGGGTGACACAATTGTAATGTCACACCAGGATATTATCTGACAAGCTGGGGGAGTTGTTCTTCAGCCAAAAAGATTGAATCATCGTGTTCCTTTTAACCTCTAACCAGTGATGGTGGCCTGATTTGAACTGGTGACTGAAAGGTAGAAGACTGTGGAATGGTTCCCAAAGTTCCTTTTTTTTAAATGCAGTTTTGCTTTAGTCGACAGCAAAACTGATGCACTTTGATGTTGTTCTCCGTGGTCTCAACTACTTAAAACAAAAAAACCTGCATTATTCTTCCTCACCGTATTTTTCCACAGTTACGTTAACATGCTTGCTGACAGGCTTTTTACTTTAATATTTCAGGCTTTTCAGTAGGAACGATGATAAAATGGAATTTCAGTTATCTTAGAATCAGGAGGGTTTGGATTTTTTTTTTTAAAGTAAAATAATGGAGTTCTGTTGCTAGATAGAAAAGCAGCAGCTTGTCTAAGGATTCAGGAATTACAGGCTGTTTTCTCCCCCGCCGCAGAGAAGCTCAAATGACAGAGAAGTGCAATATTGGATCACCAAGGATCTAAATGCCAGGGTTCCCGGGGCACTACTAGCCATTAGACTTGGTAACTTTTACTAGGAATAAAATGTACGTTTCAGCAAGTTGAGCCGGGTGTTTGTACTTAAATATTTCTGGTCTCAGGGTTATCAAAGTTACTTTTAGTACCCTGTGCCTGTGTACTGGCTCTATTGTGTTTGCCTTCACCTGCTTTTTAATGCTTTTTCTCCAAAATCCTGCTCGGGACTCCTCTTACCTTGATTCCTTGTGATATTTTTTTTCTTAATTTATTTTTCTCCTTTTTTTTTTTTTTTTCCTTTATTTTTGTTACTTTCCTGGCTATTCTTTTCTGTATGTCTTTTTCATTGCTAAAGCTTCTGTTGATCATCTTGGGAAGTTTAGGAAGCTCGTTAGGTGTTCTTTCTCCAGCTCAGTGTTGCAGTGTGTCTGCCTTCTTGTGTTGCAGCTGTAGAGAGGCCGCTTGCTGCCCAAAGCAGCCGGCAGAGAAGGGTGCCCTTTTTCCATCTTCGGTTGAGAGGCTTATACAGGTATTCTGCAAACAAGACGGGAGAGTTGCTAAATTTGTTTATCTTGTGGGTTTTCCCTGTCTTTGCCAAGCAAACTTCTGGTGTTGCAGAGATGCCGTTTGTGTTCAGGCAGAGAGCTGCAAGAGATCCAGCTGACCTGGCTGTGTGTTTGTGCTGTGCGTGTGGTTGGTGTGGGGCAGGGTCCATAGAGCTCCAGTGACCACATGGTTCCAGGAGTACTGAGAAAATGTGACTGTATCTGTCAATTAATTAAAGCATTAATTCCGGCAGCAGTAGCTCTGGGGTGTTAACGGTGTTCTTACCATACGATTTGCCTTAGAAGGCTCCAGAAGGCTGTTCTGAAGATCGTAAGAAAGTGAACTTCACAAACTATTGCTTTTAAAAATATGTACGTGTGTAGGTGTGTTTGAAAGGAACCCTGACCTTGCCACTAGCCTGCTGAAACCAAGCTATTGCAGGCCTCTCTGCTCGGAGATGCAGCTTGCTATAGGTGCTTAAAGAGAAAACGAATCCTAATGAATCGAGTCTAATGTCATGTCTCTTTAATATTATTTTTATTTTAACAGAGCTGTCTGAAATTGAACCCAACGTGTTTCTTCGGCCTTTCCTGGAAGTAATCCGTTCTGAAGACACTACAGGCCCCATAACTGGGTTGGCCCTCACCTCTGTGAACAAGTTCCTCTCATATGCACTGATAGGTATGTTATGTGGTTCCCGGGATTTACCAAAGTGCCAGCCAGATGCGTCTCCCTGAGCCGCGTCTTCGGCCAGGGCATGTGTGTGTGGTCTTAACGAGGGGACTGGGGAAACAGGGAAATTGTCATTAATGCAGGGGAAATGAGCATCTGCAGCTCCTTAATGCCATTCCTGCGGGTCTCTCATGGCCCCACGGCGACGGCTGGAGACGGAGCCAAGGCTTCTGCTCTGTCCTGGCTGCTGCGCGTGCAGACAGCCGCTGTGGTGGTCGCCGGCTGCTGCGTGATGTCCTCGGAGCGGAAGGGACAGGGAACACCAGCTTGGACTACCGTGCTGTAACATACACAAACACAGTAGGATTCACTTAGTTTTGTGGACTAATATTTCTGCTTAAGAGCAAGGATGGTGTTTGCCCAGTCCCAGACCTTGTCCAGCGGTGTGCCAGTACTCTTCGCTTGTCACACTTGTCATGGCAGAGCCAGTTTTGCTGCTGCCCAGACTTCCAGATGCATGCATTCTCCTTTATATCTGTGAAAGACTAATCACGTGCGTGCGGTCAGTTCCGTGGCTCCGCTGGCTCGCAGTAACTCCTTGGCCTGCCTTCTGTCTGCCTTCAGCGTGTCGTCCTGTTGGGACTGGCGCTTGGCTTTTCTGCGTCACTTCTGTTGGTGCTTCCTGATCACACCTGTGGGGGTTACAAAACTGACTTTCTGTGTTTGTCTATACGTAGTCTGACTTGGAGAAAATTATTTTCTCCAATTCTCAGCCCTGCCCCACGTTCAGATTGCTCAGTTCTTTTCCTGCCTTGTGCTACTGTCCTTCCAGTGTATGTGAACACTGCAGAATTTTTGGCACTGTTGCTTTAAATATTTTGTTCTTTGGAGTTAGCCTGAGGAAAGTTAGAGAAAGAAAGGGCTTGAAGATCTATGTAGATGCAGATTACTTTTGTGGGAAAAACCCACAATTAAAATGAGCAAAAATGGGGACTTGCAGGAAAAAAAACTTTAAGAGTCTGATGGAAATTTTATGTGTCAAGACATCAGTTAGTGGGCAGTGTTGGGTGTAATTAAGTGACAAAAAATATGTGAAATGATGCGATATTAATGTCACTTCGTAAGACAGTAAAGAAATCTTAAGAAATAAGCCTCTGAAACGTGTCCCAATGAAGGACTAAGCAATAATGCAAATTATGTTAGTTACAGCAAAAAGAAGAGTCCATCCCTCATTCTGGGCTTTTAAGGTCTGGGTGGCATCAGGCTGGTATCACATGTGCAGGCAACTGGCTACAAATACTTGATTTGAGGCAGGAACAGGAAAAAAAGCAGTGAAGAATTTGTAGCCTTTCCCCAGCTACTGGTTATTTCGACGATTAGTGAGGTCGCTCCAGCAAGGGCACGTCCCTGTCCCTGTTGGCGAGCGTGTCTCTCGTAGGCAGTGGGGGAGACCTCTGGCTTCTGCTGGGGAGCAGGAGCTGTAATCCAAGAGCTGCGTTGCTGCTGCCGGTGACCTCGCAGCGGCCTTGTCCTTTGTGCTGCTCCGGGTACCGGCGAGGCTGGGATTAGTGGTACTGGCTGCGCGTCTGCCTGGGGTTGTGTTGTTGCATTAAAGCTCTTTGGTCTTGTGTTGCTCTTTGTAATGCAAGACTAAAGGTAGTCTAAAGACTGCCTAAAGATAGGAAAAGCTTAAAACTTTCCTTAAGATAGCAGTCTGGTTTAAGCTGTATGGAGCAAGGAAGGATGGGCGCTGGCAGAACCGCAGTGGGGAAATTTCAGCGTGGGTGACATTTGGGGTGCACTTTGGGGCTGCCTAATTGGCAGGTGAAACCAGCACTCTTTTGCACAGTGTCACTAGCTGTGTCTGTTCTGTGGGTGGGTGGCTTTTGCTCTGCACACTGGGTCGAAAACCAGTGGGCAGGGAAAGGGCCAGACTCCTCTGATAATTACCTTTGTTTAAAACTGCTTTCTTTTCCTTGCTTTCCATGTCATTGCTAACCCTCGTGCCATCTCGCTGTTTTTCTTGCTCTGTCCCATGTCAGCAGGTGGTTATCTGTCTAGTTTTCAGGCCAGCATTGCTGAGGGGTATGTTTTAAAACCAGTTAGAACAGAATAACTCGTGAGTAGCCTTGGAGGGTTGGGGGCTCCAGCAGTCTGAATTGCAGAGACCTGCTCTGAGACTCTTGGATGCAGCAGTTCGCGAATGGTGTAGCGTGCAACCGTAGCTCAGTTAGATAAAATGACCTGATATCCACCGTGCAGGTTTTGGTAGGAACAGTTAGCCCTACAGAGATTATCCTCTGCTCTGAAGTAAGTACTACTGGTTCAAGAGCTGTAGTAGATATATTACGTAGCAATTTTTTAATAAGTACAAGGAAACTGTGCAACGATACTAAACTCCCGTTGGTTTTTATCCTTCAGATTAGTTACTTCCTTGCTCAGCAGTTTTGCACTGGGTAGCTAGCTGTCAGCCTTTTCCGTGAGCTCGGACCGTAGTGTGGGAAGACTAGTGGCTGGATTTCAGAATTGTACTTGTGTTTTCCCCTGAAAAGGTGTGTGCTCTTGTTATCACAGCATGCCCACCACAGCTCCCAGCTCCATTTCTAAAATTAACTTGCCCTGGTGTTCCTGAAAACCACGTATCTGTAAGCGAGTAGCTGTTGCTCAGATTCCAGTGAGAGGACTTGCTGTTTGGGGAGTTTCAAGCTTGTTTTCCCCTCTGCTTTCTCAGTCTCCTTGGTGGTTTATTCTAGTTCCATTAAAGGTGTTACTGAGCAGGCTTCTGCTTTCGTGGAATTCCCTGGTGGTTGAGAGCCTGGATTTTCTGCTTGTTCTTTTCCCCTCTGTTGTGGGAGTACACCTCATAGGAAACGTGTAAGTCTAGATGGGGTCTCCGGATCCTTGCATTGTCAGTGGCAGTTTTCAAACTGATATTTTGCTTCACACAAACTTACTTCTGTTAGTGATTCCGAGCAGGCACTGACACGTCGTTCGGTACTGTTTTCTCACAGGGGAACAGAGAAGCGGGTTGATCTTTTCTGTATCTTGTTTCTGCAAAGTGGAAGTATCTGTGCTTTAATGGAGCTCAAGAGGCTTTACAAATTGGCCTGAATTTGTAGAGCTGTTCCAGGGAGCCGGGACGGAAGTAGTCAGGCGTGATGTCTGTTGGCAGAGGTGTGTTGATTAGCGTTGGAGGCAGGGGCTAGAACAGCGAAGCAATAGTCGTAGATCTGTTAGAGCAGCATATGCACAACTTGCATTTCTTTTTCGCACAGACTGTTTGTCCATCACTGTGACTAGGTGTATCCCTAAGGCTGCAGCAGTTCACAGCTAGTGGAAGGGGTGAGCCCGTGTGTTCCGCCTGCGGGAGCCAGCTCTGCGACAAGTGACTCTCCCTCTCGGTGCCCGCCTGCTGCTTCCCGCAGCAGTTGTTGAGGTTGGCTAACAATAATGCTGACGCAGGTGCTGGCCTTGTAGCACTGCTGGTCTTTACCTGATTTAATTGCGACAATTTAGAATGATCATACATTGCCATTGGTGGTTTCAGCTACTATTTCCATTTGTGAGTAAGAGGGCACAGGGTGCCAACATATGGCTGATTTTATTGCCTCTGGTAGAAGAGTGGTAGCTTCTACCTGGATTATAAGCCGTTACTAAAGGTACACAGGGAACTGCCGTTGACAGCCAGGCCTCTTATCTAATGCTTCCAAGGGTCAGAGTTTGGTATCCTGTTGAGTGCTGCTGGTGAAACGGGTAGAACAATGACTGATGGGTCTTAGAACAGACTCCTGGATAGCTCAGCGAGGTTTGGCTAGCAAGCCAGGACAGGAACTCCCTTGCAGCTGTGCAAGGTTTTTGTGTGTGTGTGAGATAACTATGTCAAAAGTAGGCAAGCTCTCCCCTTAATAGGGATGCATAAGAGATGGCAAAGGAGAAGCGCTGCTCCTGTGCGGATTTACAGGCTTCTGAAGGACGTTGGTGCCATTGTAAAGTGTGCAAGGTCTTACTTGATTCCTCTGTCAGCTTCTTTCTTGCTGGAGTTCAGGAGGCCCCGTTGCCAATTAATGGGCTATTAACTATTGTTTAGATTGTCTCCTTTCTTTCCTAATGACTGTTTAGGTAGGAAGGTAACAAGATTCTTGCCGAGTGCCGTATTGTTTAAGTGCGAATGAAATCAAAGCCGGAGGCAGCTTTTCTGAAGCCACTGTAATGTGGCACAAGATACGGTTACTAGCAACAATCTCGTCCTAAACACTCTCTCAACTGCACCATTGTTTGTAGCTACAGAAGACTGAAGCGGTGAGAAGGAGCCGTGATGAATGATTGGAGCAAGAGGCCTGCAGCTCCGATACCTAAGCTGTGACCATGTCTGTCTGCTGTTGTCTCTGGGGAAAGCTACTGGACCATTCCTTCCCCAGCTGCTGTTCCTTGCGAGGGACATAGGACAAGCGACAATTTTTCCTTCTCAGTCTAGTGGAACTTGTTGGGCATTTGCTCCTTGCGGGAGTGAATTTGAGGTTTCCTGTGTTTAAGAGCTCTCTTCTCTTTATTCCCAAGGAGGAACAGAATGCATTTAGCAGCTGACTAAGCTATGTTGTAGGGAACAGGACATAGTCTTACGAATTAACGTCTAAAAAAATATGGAGCCAGTAACAAGTTGTAATTCTTCTCTTTGTTAGGTTACATCTTTTTGCAAATGTAAATAGACTCTGGATAAAGTCTTTCTGAAAGCTCCCAGTTTTAAACTCTTTCTCATACTGGGAGGTGAGTTTGGCTCCTGCAGGTTCAACTCGCTCTGCGTCTCACAGCCGAAGGACACGGAGGGCAGCGAAGTATCTCCATGCAGATGTCTCCCCACAGAGGTGGTAGGCTGTAGCTGGCCTCTCCCTCTCACGTATTGTTGTTCTGTTACTCAGATCCCAGCCATGAGGGCACCGCAGAGGGGATGGAGAACATGGCAGATGCTGTCACTCATGCCCGATTTGTGGGCACGGATCATGCGAGCGATGAGGTCGTCTTGATGAAAATCCTGCAGGTAAGTGGAGAGCAATGGTAATTACCGTAATGGTTGCTGCCTGCTGTGGAACATATCCTGTTACATGGAGATGAAGAGGAGGGAGCTGTGTTTTGACTCTGTAGGAGCTTAGTGACAGACTTTATTTTTAAACGGATGGCTTATATACCTGTGGTAAAAGCTTGTCCAAATGAAAATAATCAAAAGCTTAAATGAAATGATTTTTAAATTAAAGGCTTGATAATGTGGTAGTGTTGATAATCCCACCTTGTGCATGGTCTGTGTTGGTGAGGGGTAAATTAAGCATATGGGGCTCTCAGAAGTATTTCTGAGAAAAATTCTTTGTAGAGACAGACCTGTGAACCATATACCTCCTTGGTCTAGGTACTTTTTAGCAGATAGCTAGTTACTGCACATCATTACTGTATAGCATGCAGCATATCAGGCCTCTTTTAGAGGTGGGTTGGGAGATCGTTCCTGTCTTCTAATCTGTCTTTTTCGTGAGCACAGCATTCAGCTTGAAATGACTCCCAGAAAACCCAGAGGTCATCTGCTCATGGCGGCCCTTCTTGGGGAAGCCAGCCTTCTCTTGGCAACGCATGCAAGTGTCGTTGTACTACGGGACATACGTGCCTTCTTCTTTGCAGGTTCTGAGGACCTTGCTGCTCACTCCGGTGGGAGCCCACCTCACCAATGAGTCGGTGTGTGAGATCATGCAGTCCTGCTTCCGCATATGCTTTGAGATGAGGCTCAGCGGTAGGTTTGTCCGTACTTCTGCAGCGAAGGAATGATCGGGTTTCCTCAGCGCTAACTAGTTCTCTTGTAGAACGCTCAGCCGAGGAAAGCTGCTGAGCTTTATATTATCGTGTCTTCCTACAACTTCATGGAAGATTTGGTAGGAGTTGGCTGCCCAGCTCCTGTCTGCTCTCTTTCCCCAGCTTTCTGGCGCCATCTCGTGATTATATGCCCCTTCGCAGTAACGCCGTGGTGGAGCCGGTTTTAATAAATTTGCCGTAATCTCTGTAAACAAGGCTCGGAGGGGAGTCTGCTTGAAGAAGCCTCTTGATAATATCACACTGAGTAATGACACCTGTGTTATTTGTTTTTGTCTTCGCAGAGTTATTGAGAAAATCTGCAGAGCACACTCTGGTCGACATGGTGCAGCTGCTCTTCACAAGGTAAACCTGCTTGTGTTTGCCTCAGCATTGCCGAGATGGCCCTCTAAGGACAGAAAGATTCCACGCTTCCACTTAAGGGCCCTCAGAAAAATCATCCAAAATGGTCATTATTTAGAGGTGGAAGGGGATGAAGGATTTGGCACTTTTCTCTTGGGCTGACCCTGTCAGGATGCAGGGAGACAGAGGCAGGGAAGCTTGCCTGCTTTAAGGTGTCCTTTGAGGAGAGATGGACAGCCAAGTAATGAAGAGCTTTAGGATAGGAAACCAGCTGGAGGACAGAGAACACAAACTTTGCTCAAAAGAAAAAAAAGGAAAAAGTGGTCTAAAAAATATAGCTCCCTTCAGGAGAGAGAAGAGAAATGGTGTTGAATAGCCACATGTTGATTTCAAGCTGGGAGCTTGGACCTCACATACCAAAGAGAGTTTTAAACTCTTGATACTGTGTGTCTGGGACAAATGTTCTGCCCTTTTCAGCACCCTTCAGGTAATTAAAATTACTGGGTTTAGACACAAGTAAGTTATTCAACTTAAACTGTTTCTCCAGATAGTGAAGTAATCATAGACTTTGTCTGGGTATTGTAAAAGGAAGCGTGCAGATACAGAAATACTTTTAGTAGGAAAGAATTGTAGTAAACCTGACAGCCTGTGAAACACAGCTTTCATAATATTTTTTTTTCCCATTGTCACACTCGGTTCCAGTGGGATCTGACGGTTTTTTTTCCTCTGTGCACCCTGTGTCATGCAGTGCACCGGATGAATGTGAGGGAGAGTCAGAATCAATCTCTCCAAAGAGAAGAGACCGCTTTACTTTTTGTCCAAAAGCATATGTGAATTTTACTTAGTGCTTATTCATTACTCATTGTGTATCCTCTCCTCTGTCCTGCTTGATAAGGCTTGGAGACAACCCCACCATCTGTGTCTGTGGACATGGGAGCAGAGAAGCAAGGCAAAGAGAGCAATTGCAGGGGTGGTTTGGCTGTCTTGCTTTCCAGAAAAAGAAGCAGCCAAAGCTGTGCTGCAAGGCTTTTATCCCTTCGGCAAGCAAAGACAGAACTCTAGTAAGGGAGCAGAAGGGAGAGCAGGGTGTGTGGAGCTGCAGAGCTGGACGTGTTTGTCATTTGGGAGCGCAGGCAGGAGCAATCTGCCTCCTTTACTGGTGAGACAGGGACTGCTCAGCCCAAAGCATTCGGCTTAAACTCAGGTCCTCTGTGCACCAGAACTGTGTTTATATGATGCAGATTAGAGGACAGCTACTGGGGTTTCTACAAAGTTAATGAAAAGGATTGCTGTCACTAGTAATAACGTGTGCACTGCGAGAGACCTGCTGAGGGTGACACTCTGGCTCAGCCGCTGTTTTCAGCAGCATCAGAGAAACGTGTTTTGAACAAATCTAATTAGTCCGCTGCTGAAAACACACAGTGAAGGAAAAGAAACTGTACTTACGTGACCATTAACAATGAAAATCATGGTAGCGAAACGCCATTAGCAGTAATAGCATGCAAAGCACCTCTCTTCTATACTTGGTTGGTTTTCCTTCAGCAGATTTTGGCAGGAAAAGAAACTGAGAGCATCTCCTTTTGTGAAGAAAACCTAATTTTGTTGTTCTAGTATCTGCAGTGTGACTGGAAAGACCAGTCTGATTTTTTCCCCTGCTTGTTAACCCAAGAAAGCTTATGTATTTTGGCTTGTTCTTTGTCTTTCAGGTTGCCTCAGTTTAAAGAGGAGCCTAAAAGCTACATGGGAACGAACATGAAGAAGGTAGGACTCGGCACTGCGCTGGCTGTTCTGCTCTTGTCTCGGGCTTGCGCTCAGCTCTGTATTGTTTGTTTTCACACTTGTGTTTCTTCATTCCTGCAAGTCCCTAGTTCACTGAAAGAGCATGTTTAACTGCATAAATGGACATAGTTTCATTTATTCTGTGGGATTAAGCTCACGTAGTCCAGTAGAGAATCTTGGTAATGGTGCTGCTGCCTGAGTCAGTCAGTCTGGATTCTGGGAACAGCCATCAGCCGCTGTGGGCTAGAAAACGCTGGCAAGTTATGGGACCTGGTGGTGATGTCACCTGATGGTTTTGGGTCTTCTGCTCTCTCTCCAGCTTCTTTCTCATCTTTCTTCATTCACTACAGGTCTGACACTGAGCTCTCGGGTTGTATTTGTCCAGTTTTCCCTATGCAGAAATTAAACTTTTTTGAGGCTGGGGAAACAGCATGCAAGCATTATGAAACTGGACAGTTGTAGAAAAAGCTTTGGTGGCTTCTAGAAGGGGCAGCATTCTGTAGCAAAAACCTTAATTCACATGGGCAATGCCATCTCTATTAGCAGCGGAATCAAAGTAGACTGTTCTTTTTCTCCCTTTCCCTAATGCACCGTTTTCTGAGGGTGGAAGGTCCGTGTGTGTTCAACACCACCGTCTCCCTCTATACGGTCAGGTTTTTAGCAGCTGGATTCATATGGCAAATACCATAAATGTGACCTTACATGGTTATTAATGTCATAATTTCTTAAGTGAAGGGAGGTCCACTCAAGGAACTCCATATATACTTCCATGCAGACATATTCTTTATACTCCATGTAAAGGATCATAGAATGCGTTGGGTTGGGAGGGACCTTATAGATCATCTCGCTCCAACCCCTCTGCCGTGGGCAGGAACACCTTCCACTACACCAGGTTGCTTAAAGTCCCATCCAACCTGGCCTTGAATGTCAATAAAGATACAGAATTCTACTGTTGAGAGCAACAGGATGGGAAGAAGAGTGCCAGAGAAGAAAAAACTGCCTTTGAATTTACGCAGAATATACTATTTATCACATCATAGCTTCCACTCTGGTGTTATTTCTAGTGAGAAAAGTGGCAACACTGGGTAAACATACGTTTCAGAGCCAGTGTAGCAGTGTTTTGAGAGACTGAATGCTTACTGGTAGGAGACTGGTGCTAGCTTGGGGCTTTACGTCTTGTGTAGTGCCCTACTGACTGCTTGTTTCCCTTGCTGTGGGAGAAAAGTGGCAAGCTTTGTGATGGTGGTCAGCTGGCCTACGGAAAGCTAAAAGAGATGGGGCTAATGTACTGCAGGTGTCAGAATTTGTCATGGTCTGTGTACAGAAGGTGGGTCTGAGTTCAGGAAAGCTGCCCTTGTCGAGCAATGGCTGCTCCCAGCTCGGTTCAGTGACGCTCTGTCTCGTGTCTGGTCTGTGCAGTTACCCTGTGCTGTCGCTTCGCTGTGCATGCCAGGAGTCTGCCCTGCAGCCTTGCGCTCTGCCAGGTTATTCTTCTCTCTGGGTTTGTTTTGCTTTGTTTAAACCATGCATTTACGTGTCTTTCACAGATCTCTTCATGTCTCCTCAACAAACTGGAGCTAAGTAGTGGGGAACAGCCCAAAGCCCTGAACCAATTAGAGAGGGTATTGCTCTTTAAGAACCTGAAGGTCTCTCTCTCTCCCTTCTCCATTCTTGCCTTACTCCCCTCTTCCTCCTCTTGTCAACACCACCTCAGAGATAGTTACGCTGTGTGCGGCAAACCCCCCTGCACTGGTGTGACACAGCATGGCTTCGGGGGACGGTGCATGCAGCGGGCGCTGTGCAGTGCGGTGGCTGCAGCTGGGCAGATGGGAGGGAGAGGCTGTGTTCTGCTGCGGCATTCGGTGTTTTGGCGATGCCGCCCGAGGCACCACCACAGCATCCCCTGACAGAAGGGAGAGGGAGGGCGCGGGCAAGGTTGGAGTCCTCTGTGACGGTGAAGAACTGAAGAAAAGAGATACAAACAATGTGGATTGCTTGCTGAAGGCTGAAGTGTTGTGTGTCGTAGCTGTCGTTCTTGGTCACAGACGTCGTGGCGTACCGAAGGAGGCTCCTGGCCCAGCAGGCCTTGAACAGTTTTACTGCAGGGGAAGCTCTGGGTTTTGTTTCTTGGTACAAGGCCACAGAGCCCCGTGCTTTCCGTAGCTGCTTTGAAGGAGACTGCTGTACACTTTCAACGTCTTTGGCCATGTTTCTGCTGAAATGAGATGCGGTTCCCAGCACAGTATTTGCTAACGGGGGATGAGTGGGGCTGAGCGACATGGGTTAGTCCCTGCTAGTTCCCCTAGAAAATGCTTCAAAAGAAATGTTGTAGAACTGCAAATTGTTGAGTTTGGACCAATCATAGAAACCCTGAGAAACTAGCTTAGATGGGACCCTTCTCAGTTTTCCGTGTTGGTTCATAAACTTAATGCAGCCTTAGTTCTTGTCTGCCATTAGTGCTGTTTGGTCCAGAAGGAGCTGAGCAGAACAGCGAGATGCGTTTGCCGTTCGTGTGTCCTGTGTCTGTGGTCAGGATAGTTTGGAAAGACAGTGGCTGGAGATTTGCAGAGTTACGCAGAGTTACACAGAAGAAAAGACTACGAAATATTTCCCTTTGCGGTAGAAGGCATTGTAGCTAAACGTTGGCTTCTGCAGTGGGAGTCAGGATTTTTCACAGGTTTTGGGGGTGGATTATGTTCATAGTTGGCTAAGGTGCATAAATATGTTTCACCAGATAAACTTTGTTAGTTGTCGCAGTACGGGCAGGTAGGTGAGTGAGATGACTGGACTGCATCGGTGTCTCCAGGACGTGGATCGGGGACTGCGTTCTCTCTGCATGCTTCTGTGTCTTGAACGCTACTTGGTGTGCTGACCGGTTCTGTGCTGCATCTATAACGAGCTCGTGTTTTAGTATAATCACTTTAGTTACTAATCATTGGCCCCTGCCCTTTTCTCTTGAGGCTTACAGTATCTTATGGAAAAACAAACGAGTGCAGGTAAGGTGGCTTGTAGAAAAATGAGATCTCGTCGACCCTTTAAAAAGAACCTTGTAGTGTTACGTTTTTCTTCACCTTCCTAGACCTTAGCTGGAATTTTACTGTTAAAACCTCATCTATCAAAGGAAGCATTTGGAGTCCTGTAACTTTTTTTTTTTCTTCTACAATTTTGTGTACACGTTTCTTTATGCAAAGGTAACTCAGATAAACATAATGGAATCTGTACTGAGTTCAAAGATGAACAAACAGTAGCTCTGAGCTCCCTCTCTGATTTCTAAATAATAGCTTTTAAATGTTAACTTCAGGTGTTCTTACTGTGGAACTACAAGCTTAATCTAATCTGAAGGACACTGATCATTAGAAAACTAATGGAACTGTAATACACTGAGCACTCGGGGGGGGAAGGAGAGTTTTAGGTGATGTTTAAAATTCAGGATATTTTAGTGATCTGTTAAATGCCGTTTGCCTGCAGCATTTAGTCAAGAAGGCAACCTTAGGTTTAAAATTTCAGCCTGTAGCCAAGCTTTCTAGCGAAATCACGAAATGCCGTAGTACTGAAGGTAAAAACAAGCATTATGAGTTCCTTTACTCAAAGACAAGCTGTACATGTTGGAGGTTGTTTTACATTTTTATACTAACATAAGCAGCAAGAAGTCGCGGGATTGTTCCCTCTTAATTCAACACAAAATGAAAGATATTATTTTGCTGTCCTTTGATACATGGGTTGTTGTAGAATTCCCAAAAATCAGAGTTTGTTGGTTATAACATCACATAGCCCCTTGACGCTGGTGGAACATTTCTGTTGAGCATCTCTGTTTGCTTCTGCAATTTTTTTTTTTTTTTAAGCTATGCAATTGTCATTGTAGTTTGCTATCTCCTATTTACAAGAGGTAGCAAAAGAAAAAGCGGGGGGGGGAATGATATGGGAAGTAGTAATCGTGGTAGGTAGTGCTAATAAAAGGGTACCTGTTTGTGTAGAACGTGGAGTTCTGGATGGTGTGAGATGGCAGAGACCTACTGGGTAATCTCACCTGTCTGTTAATTGTCCAAAAACCCCAACACAGCCCCCCCAAACCCAAATGAACTTAGACTCTTGTCTGAATGCTTTCTACTTTGGTTCAAGGTTTGGGATTCTTTAAAAATCAGCGGAGTCATTTTGTTTGCCTGGCTAAACGGCTTCCCGTCCACGCGAAGCTGTTGTGACTCAGTCTCTGGAAGATGGCACGGGCTCGTCGGAGCGGTGGCCGGGGTGCACGTGTCTTCCAGGCTTCCCTGGGAGGGACCTGGGAGTTGGCACAGAGCACAGGACAGTCGCTATGAATGGGCATCGTGTCTGAGGAAGAGTGCTCCTTTTTCGAAAGGGCTGGTGTTGAACGCGGATGGTGTTTGGTGGTGTGTGGAAGGGGAGACCCGGAACAGCAGTTGAGCTGTCAACTTGAGCCCGCTGGTAGGGTGCTGCAGAAGTTCCCTGGGACTCAGGAGCGTGGCTGAGGGGAAGAGGAGCGGGACCGACACCGTTGGCTCAGAGCAGCCGCTCGGTCCCACTTTGCTGACTGAATTCTGGGCCCCGCCACCTCTGCTCTCCCCCCCAGTTTTTATTAGCAAGTAACTTCTTACCTGGCAAATCCTGGGAACAGGGCATAGCAGCTAGAAGGAAAGCCTGTCAGTCTGAAGTTAGGTGACACAGGCTTTCTTGGGTTTAACACGGGATGCTTCTGTGTTTCCTGCCTAGTTGAAGCAGTTTGGTTCAATGCACCAGAAGTCTTCAGATTTTATTTTATAAGTTACTCAAAAGGGACTAAAAATAAATATAGTTGGTGGTTAAACTACCTGATCTAAGTAGCAGCTTAAGCCTTAGATGACTAAAACTATTGGTGATATTTAAGGCTCAGAGAGATTTCTGAATGGAAAGGGGAACTAATTGAGGTGAAACACGAGGAATTGGCAAGAATGAAAGAAACACATTTTATTTAGCCCTGTGAACTGGTGAATGGGAAAGATGAGAGCGCTAACAACTTTTACGTGAGAGGGTTGCGATCTGTAAGCATTTCAAAACACTTTGAAATCAACAAAATGTTATTTTTAGCTGTATGCTTGTCACATAACTGTGTGTGAGAAGCTGTGGTTTAGAAGGAGATTCTTGCTGCAAAATTTGAAAGCAGTAACAAGGAGCAAAGTAATTCTGAATCTGTTAATTAACAAGCTTAAAGAAACTGTAGCAAAGCTAAAACTTGGGGATTAGTTGTCAAACAAATAGATTCTGTGGTGCAAAAAGAAGTTACACAAATGGTTTACTGCACTGGGACATAACATTTTCACAAGCTTTGTTTAAATGAGAAAAATTACAGGCTGTGTACAGCGACTTCGAATTCTAGCTGGAAAAGGGAAGGAGATTGGAAAACAGTAGCAGAAGCTGGAGGTTTATTGACATTTGAAAGGGTGGTAGCTGGAAGGAGGCAAGCTGCAGCAAAAGGAAGAGACCAAAGAATATAGCTGTCCTCTAGAGAATTTGAATCTGGTGCTAGGGGTATAAGAAATAAGGATTATTGTAGCTTAAAATATAACTTAACTGTGATAAATTTACAAAGACAACTACCAAGTACGGGCTGGTACCGAGACTTGCTGAAGGAGTTCCGCTACGTGCAAGGTACCTGTTCAGTGGTGAAATTTTCACCCCAAACTGAAGAGGTCTGACAGCATCAGAAAAGCTGACTGCAGCTGCCAAACCCAAGAGTAAGTGCCCTTAGAGGAACTTAGGTTAGGAGGAGGCTGTTTTCAGGCCTGCTGTTGCCGTTGTCGGTGTGACTAAATATCGCACGGTTTTTAGGCATTCCTGGAGCGTCTGTGCATGCCTGCAGGAACAGCGCACTGCAGCGAGTGCCACGCAGTCTGCATTGCTCCTGCGGTGGTGCTTGTTTGCCCGATCAGAGAGCTGTAGAAGAACTAGGAGCAGGATCCTGGTCAAGAAGGACGTCAAGGGCTAGGTTAGATTTAGATTTGAAGAGGACTAGTGACGGAAGGCGGATGAAAGCAAAGCATGGTTCGTTTCTGCACCGCTGGGGTGGTGCTGGCAGTGTGTCGTGCACCAGGGTTGAGTGAAGTGTTAGAGAAACCCTTGTTAATGGTGAAAGACGCCTGGAGGAGGGCGAGCGTGGCATTGCTACGAGGATGAAGTGCGAATTGAGGCAAAGGAGAAGTGAGGAGCTGCAGAGTGCAGCGTGGGACCGGGTGCTCAGGCTTCATGCTCAGCCTTCGTGTACTCATGGTGAAATTCTAACTGAACAGCAAGCCTAACGAGTACTTGCTTATGTACTTTAATCAACGCCCTTGAGAAGTCTGGAAACATTGGCAAAAGCGAAGAGATTTGAGGTGTGCGTGTAGGTCTAATAGAATTCTTTTATCCTAATGCAAAGCTAGGAGGTGTTGGTAGGGAGGAGGGAGTGCTGTGGCAATTAACTGTGGAGTATATGTTACAGCAGAGTGACTGCAGTGAGTTGTCCCCCGATTCAGGCATGGAGCGTTGGCTAATGTGCGGGCAGGGGGAAGACTTGCATGACTTTGAGGTGCTGATTAATGTGTGTGATATATTTAAGTGCTGTTGCCTGACTGAGGGCTTTGAGACAGCCTGTGCGGGTTGGCTTGTGTAATCCATTGTGCTGTGTGATTTTGCTATGCTGATATTCTTAATGATTATTGGTTTTCAGTTGAAAATGAGAGCTGGAGGAATGAGCGAATCATCAAAATGGAAAAAGCAGAAGAGGTCACCAAGGCCTCCTCGCCACGTAACTAAGGTCTCTCCTGGGACAGAACAACCAGCCGCCAATGCTGGTAATACCACAGGTAAGTTGAAATCTGGTTCCAGAGACCAGACAGCATCCGCTCTAGAGCTCTTTTTGGAATCTGTCTTTATTTCATTTCTCTTCACATGTTGGTTTGCATTAGATTTTTTTCTATTAGTTCTTAGTGACTACAGTCACTACAGAGTGCTGTGAGCTCAATGTAGTGTTGGGGGGCTTCCACATCCTGTTGCTGTATAGGAGCAGACTAAATAGTTTAAACTGTTTTTAACCTCTCCTCCTGATAAAGGAGTCCCTCTGGCTGCAAAGTACTCTCTCGTGCACTCTACATTTTGAGGGCTGAGACATAAACGTTAACAGTGAAAGGAAGCAGACAGGAAAACAGAAACAATAGCTGTGTAAAATTCCTAGTTTTGACACTTGTTCTGCCACAGGAAACTAATCAGTGTCGTGTGAACGATCCCAAGTGGGTTTCTTCACAACAGCATGATTGGTGAAAACCAAATTGGTTTATTATTTCCAAAAGGAAATAATAAATGTGATCAAATTGCATATAACTCAGAACATCCATCCAGATGAGAACTCATCCCTACGTAAATCATAGTTATATTTAAGTTTTCAAATAGGTATTCAGTTCTGTTAAGCAACTTTATAACTCCTGTAACATTTTAGAGAGAAAGTTGATTTGTGTTACAACATGTCATTATTTCTGGCCTTGTAGTGCTAGGTATTGTATTAATGGTGCTCTTTAGGCCAGAATCCTGGCTTAGCAGGTGAAGAAGAAAACATTGCAAAATTGATCATGTATTCCATTACATTTCTTAAAGTTCAAGTAACATCCTGCTACTTATTTAAGACATTTCCAAAAATCAAGTCAGCAGTAAAACACCACTGTGCAAAACCATACACATTTTACGTGTAAATTCATAACATAACTCTGGTTTGTGCCATTATTACTGTGCCCTGCCATATAGCTTCTCTTTTTTAAAAAATTGTTCTATGTTTTTTAAGTTCTCCTTGGAACCATGAGAGCTACAAATACGTGGATTTCTTCTAAAGAAAAGTTTAGATTCTCGGAGCATTGTCTTATATTTAGAAATCGTAAAAATCCTTCACTGCTCCATTTCAGACCCATTTGAATTCTGTTGCAATTCCATTTGTTTAGGATGAATTAAAGAAATATTCCAGTCAAGTTAAAATTCTCACTTTGAAGGAATGACTAAGTCTTGATGCAGGTCTTCAAAGTGGTTGTGCCATTGTGTCAAAGAGTAAAGTACGCCTTTTGGAGGATTTTCAGATTCCTTCCTCATTACAGAACCCCCCTGCACCCTTTGTCTGACTATGTGAGTTACCTTATTTGCTGAGTCTGGTAGATTCCAGCTATTGTGTTTTAATTTGAAGAACTGCTAGTACCTCACCTGTTCATCTATTTAATTCAGAAATACCTAGGAAGAGAGAGCTTAGTTTATCTATGTTCTCTACATCGGTATGTAACTACCTGAGATCATTTCTAGGGTGAGGTAGTGATCAAAGTAATTCTTTCTTGCTGTGATTCCGTGTGTGTGAATTTGTGGTCGGAGGGACAGAATAATACTGATCTTTTTGCTTCTGTTTCTCATCAGCAAGTGGAGTTACTTTCATAGATGCTCCTTCTCCCAGCTCCTCTGGGAGCTCAGAAAACGTTTCGTCTGCTGTCAGCCCAGCTACAGACAGTGGTTTGGAGCTGTCCTCGCAGACTACCTCCAAGGAAGACCTGACAGACTTGGACCAAGTTGCTTCTTTGGGACTTCATGCGGGAATGCCTTCCAGTGAGGCCAAGGTCACTGAAAATCAAAATCAGCCCGAGCTCCAGGTACAGGGATGCAACTTACAGAGAAAAGTTCCAACTCGCAGCGTAGTCAGTTGTGGGTGCAGCACACTTGCTCTCTCGCTGTCTCTCTCTGTGGCTGTAGGGCATATGTTCTGTTTTAAGGCTTAGGGTCAGAAAAAAACATTCTTCGCTGCGTTTTGTAAATTCACAAACATTCATTCTTTGTTTTCTTTTGAGACCATCCCCAATGACTCAGAAATTATAACTCTGTAGTCCAACAATGTGCCCATGTAGCTAATTTTATTCCTGCCAATACCGATAACTTTAATTAAAGGAGAAACCATTAGAGGGAATTACAGAGGAAATCTGCAGAACTCATTTTGTTATCTTCAGTGAACAATTTTAATAGAGTTTGTAGAAATTCAGCTGTTGGTGTTTGTACATGTGCATTGTTGTTGCTGTGAAATAGGACAAACCTAAAGCAAGGCTGTTGTCAGTAAGTTTTCCTCCGTGTTGTCTCCACTTCCCCTGCAGCACTGATACTGTTGAGAGGACGGACTGGAGCTGCAGGGAACCTTTGAGCTGCAGATACTTCAAGTGGTGAAAAAGCTAAGAAGGCATAGATAGAAATAGCGTGCTGAAATTAGGTAGCATTTAAAACCAAAAACTGAGCCAAATCACAACCTGAGGGGCAGTAAGAACTGAGAGGTTGTGGGATTATCTTCGAAGCGAAGCCCTTAGTCTCGCAACCCAGAGTTTTAGGTGAAAGAGATGGAAGTGAAAGGGCAGAGGGGGGGGCTGCATATCCTCATCTAGAGGCACTCTTTTCTCTGAAGTTTTGTTTTCCTGTGCCTCTTCCGTTAGTGACCTGAGTAGTTTTAGTATCTCTGAATGAACCATGAACAAGTAAGCCTTTCTTTTAGCTTGTCTAGTGCTTGTTAACACTTGTTTTGCTTCTCTCATTCTCAAATGACTGATACCAATAAAGAGTGAAAGTCTGAGGGAGGAGAAGATCCAGTCAGCTTCCGTCGAGTCTATCCCTGAGGTCCTAGAGGAGTGCACATCTGTAGCAGAGCATTCTGACTCGGCCTCGGTTCATGACATGGACTATGTAAATCCCCGAGGAGTACGTTTTACTCAGTCTTCCCAAAAAGAAGGTGAGAGGTGGGCAATGTTGCTAAAGTCCTTTCTGCTTTCCACTATTCTGTTTCACTTTCTGCTAAGAGGGTGATAAGCTCCGGTTCCTCAGCGGGTCTGTAACAATTCCAGTTGTGACACTTGTTAGGCACCTGCAAAAAGCAAAAGCAAAGTTAAGAGCGCTAATCTCTCTTTCTCCTTTAGGAGCAGCACTGGTCCCCTATGGGCTACCATGTATTAGAGAACTGTTCCGCTTTCTGATCTCGCTCACCAACCCTCATGACCGCCACAACTCCGAGGTGATGATCCACATGGGGCTGCAGCTGCTGACGGTGGCCCTGGAGTCAGCGCCCGTTGCCAACTGCCAGTCCCTCTTGGGACTTGTGAAGGAGGAGCTGTGCCGGCACCTGTTTCAGGTGAGTCTGGCTTGTGCTAGCGTGGCATACGGCACTGGGGAGTCAGGCACGAATTTGCGTCAAGAAGTCTATCGGAGTTTAGTGTTCTGAGGTTTGGCAGGTCTCGGTCTTCAGACAAGCTCTCGGCTGCATTGCAGTGAGAGTTCTGAATTGCACCGGTGAAACAGTGCCGTTGTAAAGCCAGAGAGGTTGTCATCTGCTGTTTGCTTCAGACCAGGGCTGAGGAGGGTGAGGAAGATCTGAGGGAAGTGTTACTGTGGGATAACGTTTTGAGGTAATTCTGAATGCAGGTTACCAGCTTAGCAGTAGGCAGAACCTTTGGAGTACCAAGCTGTTAATCGCACAAGGGCCATCTCAGAGGCAGGTGGTCTTCCAAGTTCCTTCTCCACTAAGAGCGTCTGTGGACTTGGCGAAAGAACAAAGTTGTAGTAGGAAAAGTGTTACCACAAGCAGAGGGGAAAGAAGTATATTCATCCTCGCTAGTGTCACCGAAAATCCGGGATAGACCTCGTTACACCAATGTAGTGTTAAAAGGCAGGCATTCTTTATTGTGACGTCGGATGCACGGGGGATAATTCCACCGAATGTGCATACCCCATACCCCTTCTGTGCAGTCTATATAGATCAAAATATACATATTCATCTGATTACATAAGCCCTTCCTTTCATAGTCAAATCAGTCCATTTTCATACCCTCCTCCCACCCGCGCTTGCACAGTGCCTCCTAGTGGTGGTCGTCGGGAGTCCCAAGATGAAGGCTTATCCTCTTCATCACAGTTTCTGCGCAAACTCGGTCCTCTTCTGGCTCTTGTCCCTGTGGCACGGGTCGTCTTGACCAGTTCTAGGCACCTGCTGGTTTTAATTAAAACTAACTTCTTTGGGGGGAGATGTATGACTTTTTGCTTCAATTAATTCACACAATAGATAGGTACCACAAATACACCTGCA
>Ga0065711_1006090_pt1 | contig 22850 bp, 37 predicted proteins | sample Hoacrofraction12_FD_59098 | JGI IMG/M metagenome (GOLD analysis project Ga0065711, IMG submission 59098) | Hoatzin crop microbial communities from Cojedes, Venezuela - Epithelial fraction 12 v2 (version 2) | ecosystem: Host-associated > Birds > Digestive system > Esophagus > Crop | place... | reverse complement strand
CCGGGGCGCCGGGGGAGCCGGGCTGGGTGTGCAGCAGGAGCAGCTCCTCTTGCAGCTTGCAGATCTCCCACTCCAGCATGGGCGTCTTCTGGCGGCAGATGGGGCAGCGCACGCGGCCGAACTCGGCGCCGGCGGCCGTGTCCATGATGGCGCGCAGGCAGGCGCGGCACAGCCCGTGGTTGCAGTTCAGCAGGGCCGGTTTGTGCCGCTGGTCGTCGTAGGGCTCCGTGCAGATGGGACACTCGTCCTCGCCGCTCGGCGGCACGTGGCACGGCTCTGCCGCCGCCGCCACCTCGTCACTTGACGTCTCCTCTTCCTTGCCGGAGAGGCTCAGGATGGAGCTGGAGGAGCTTTCCAGGCTGGATGATGCCCCCCGCCGCGGCAGGCTCTCTGCGCGGGGTGAGACGGGGCTGGCGGCGGCAGGGTCCTGCCCCGCAGGCAGGGAGGCACGCTGAGCAGGCGGCTCGTCATGCCCGGGCAGGAGCGGCTCGGTTGCGTCCTTGGTTGCCGGCGGGTTCCAGCGTCCCCAGGCAGCGGCGGGCACCTCTCTGCAGAGCTGGGGTGGCTCCCCGGGGCCCCCCGACCCCGCACTCTCGCTCTCAGCCCGCTGCCCGGCACAGCCCTCCCCGCCGGCTGCCCGCGCCGGCTGGGGGCCAGGCTCTGCCTCCTCGCCCACCGCCGGTTCCATGGGGGTGGCCGCTCCGTGGCCGTCCCCCTCACCCACTGCCCCCCGAGCCCTCTCGGGGCCAGGCGCGGGACACGGGTGCTGCTCCAGGGCAGGAGGTGGCCTTCAGCACGGCTGCCAGAAGGGTGCAAAGGCAGCAGCGTCCACGCAGAGCCCTGTCATCCCTCCGGCACGGTTTGGGTCCCCCTCCCAGGCCAACGGGTCAGGAGCCCCCAAAGCAGGGTGCATCCCCATCACCCTCACCGACAGGCCACCCCATAAGGGGCATCGCTGTGAGCATCCAGCAGCCACTTCCTCCTCCTTTTCTTCCTCCTCCTCCTCTTCCTCCTCCTCCCCAGCACCGACGTAGTCCTGACCCGCCACGGTCCGGAGGAGAGGGCAACGAGCCGGGTGCTGCCGGGCGCTGCCCGCTGCGCCGGCGAGGGGTGCAGGCGTGGCGGGCAGCCGTGCGGGCAGCAGCCGCCTGCCGTGGGCCGGGCAGGGCTGGGGCCGAGCCTGGCTCTGGCTGGTCTGGTTTGTCAGCTTCTGGAAGCCGCTCAAATGCAGGCAGCGCGGGGCAGGCAGCCATGCTCGCGCCAATCAGCTCCCGCGCGAGCCGGGGAGGAGCTGGGCCCACGGCCGCCTCTTCCCCTCGCCCAGCAAACATGGAGCCACGTCTGCGGCCAAGCGTTCCCCACACCGCTGCCCGTGGGGCAGGCCAACCCAGCCCCCCAGCTCAGACCCCGGTCCAGCACACCAGCATGGACCCTGCTCTGCTCCCAGCACAGCCCCTCAGTTCACCCCCAGTACAGCAAACCAGCAGGGACCCTGTGCTGCCCCAGTACAGCCCCCCGGCTCAGTCCCCGCGCTGGGGCACCTCGCCTCGCCGTGCCCCACAAGCAGCTTGCAGGGCTTGGAAGGAAGAGCGCAGCCGGTAAGGTGCCCTGCGCAAGGAGACGGCGTCTCCAGTGTGATGGCTGCCACACAGCAGCTCTGCGCTGTCCCCTCGGCTGTCCCCGGGGCGTGGGGACACCCAGCCCAGCCGGGGTCTGCAACTCCCAACAGCTCCTCGCAGCAAGGCAGCACCGGCAAAGCAGCGGAGACCCCAATCCACCCCGTTTCCACTCACCACGACGCCGTAGCTCAAGCAACGCCCTGGGGCACCGCTCACCCGTGCCGGACCCCACAATCCGGCGCGTGGGAGGGTGGCTGGGTCACAGGCATGGTGTGGCCCCGCCGTCCCTTCCTGTCCCAGCCTGCTCCCAGGGACTGTCCCCGGCTGATTCATGCCCTGGACTCTAATTGCTATTTACACAGTGGCACCGAGTTCGCTGAACTGGGGCAGGAAGGTGGTGGCACTGGCCCCACTGGGGCACCAGCAGGGCCAGGAAGGCGCAGGGCCCTGAGGCTGCCAGGGAAAGGGCTGGAGGCTGCGGGTTCACCGGACCCTGGCTGGAAGCGGCTCCCACGATGGGGCGGACGATGGGTCCAGCAGAGCAGGCGCTCAGGGAATGGGAGAACTCAGTGGAAACTGGCAGCTGGGGAGCTCAGAGCTCGGCGACAAGCAGGCTCTGGAAGATGAAGCAACAGCAGAGACAGAGGGATCGAAGCTTCCTCCTGCGCCCATCGCCGCCGGCCTCAGCCACTGGAGACAGGGGAACAGGTCTGTCCGGGCAGCCTCCCGCAGCAAGCGCTGCTGCTGCTGACTAACGCCAGGGTGGAGAGACTCCCATGCAGCAGCTCGCTTCCTCCAGGTCCTACCACAAACAACGGCCACCGCCAAAGCCGCAGCTCCGGCAATGGCCGCAGGTGCTGCTCACCCAGCACGGGACCCCGGGAGCTGGAGCACACAGGACGGCAGCTCGGTCCCATGCAGGAGCCAGCCAGCAGCGTCCCCATCACAGAGACCTCTCATCTCCGCGCTGAACCCACACCCACAGGAGAGGGGTTCCCCCTGCCCGCCACGGCTCTGCTGCCATCGGGGAAGGGCTGCTTGGGTAAATCCACCCCCTCCGCCAGGCCCCTGCCCCGGCCGGGATAATCTCAGCCCAAGATGATGCCAGAGGCAGATCATTTTGCTGGCTCCTTTATTCAGGCAGGATTTGTGGGGAAGCGGGAGGCAGGGAGCCAGGCTTACGACCAGGTTTCAGACTGGAAGCGCTGGGACCGTTCCAGGGCTGCTAAATGCTCCTCTGCTTCGGAAGGTGACAGGCCACCCTCCAGCTGCAACACCGACTGCAGGGCTTCGGCCACCGCTGCTGGCATCTGCTTGGCATTCCTGGAAGAGAGAGTAGGCAGCGCGATGGAGGGCCAGCAGCAAAACCAGAGGCATATCTGCACCCCCCGTGCTCTGGGAAGGCAGCCCACCAGCGCGGCAGCGGACCCTGCGGCCAAACCCCCCGTCCCCGGCACACAGCGTGGGCTGCCGCTGCGGCAGGGCAGTGGGAACCTGCCTCACCCGGTGCCCGGCGCTGAATAAACGACAGGCTTCGAGAGCCGGCTCGTACCACTCCCCAGAGAGCCGCGCCGTCAGGCACGCAGGGCTCTTCAGCGCTGGCATCTGCAGGCAAAGACGTGGGCTCGGTGGCCAGCCCCTGGCAAGGGGCATCACAGCTCGGCAGCCTTCACTCTGGCCTCTGTGTTGCTCCGTTTGCCATCACCCTGGTCAGAGGGACACGGGGAATGTGCACCAGTCATAATTTATCAGCAGGAGGGCGGGAAGCTGTCCTTTCATTGCAGGGGAAGCGTTCGATGGAAAACGTGTCTGATCCTCAGCTGGGTAGGACGACTGCTGCGAAGGAGCAGCCGCCTCCATCCATCCCCTGCCTCCCTTCAAGACACCTGAAATGACTGCTTTGATGGTGACATTTGTAACCAAAGCCAGTTCAAACCTCAAAATAAGAGAAGTGGTAAAGAAAACACAAGCTCCTGCGTAGAAAATACCCAAATAGGATTCAACGCTTCCAAGTGCAGTCATTTCTTATGGGAAATAAGAAATTCAGACTTTTTCCTGGAGAGAGTTTCATTTGAGGAACTGACTGTGCCACAAAAAAACATCCAATAAAAAATTTCCCAGGCTGCTCCAGTTGGCACAAGCATCTGGCAATGTCCTTGCTGTTTCCCAAGAACAAGGCAGAATTCTGACTTGTATTTGAAGCTGATTAACGTCCCAAAATACACAGAAAGGAGGTCTTCTTTTTTTGGAAGAGTCGTATTGTTTCTGAGTCAGCCACCGACATGTGAGTGCCAGATAATGTAGCCGGGCTAGTGATAGAAAACTTGTCAAATATCTATTTTTTACAGAAAAAGAGGGACATTTTCAACCTTTTTGCCCTTGAGTGAGATAAGCTGGGCACGGTCAGAGACAAGACACAGCCGTGGCTCCCCAGACCTTGCCCAGCCAGCAAGGGCCCGGGAAGGCAGACACACGGTGCTACTCGGCCCAGGGACACGCAGCCACGGAATCAGAATCACAGAATGGTCGGAGGGGTTGGAAGGGACCTCTGTGGGTCATCTAGTCCAACCCCCTGCCGAAGCAGGGTAAAAAGAAAGAGTCCCTTTGCCCATCTTTCTCCTAGCGTGGCTGAAACTGTGAATGTTATTTTTAGGGGAGAAAAAGGCCATGTTCAGGCTGGCCCACTGGCACCCTCCCATTTGGGACCCCGCAGACAGCTCGCAGGGTGCGGGCCAGGGAGGAACACTGTGAGCCTGGGCATCTTTACACACGGTGTGGGCTGTCCAGGACGGGTAGGACAGTGCAAAGAGGACAGCTGCCACTCGTACGAGGAGGATGGGGTGCTCTGACCAGAGGGTCGCTAATGTCCAAAAGACCACCCCCATGGCCACTGCAAACTCCCGCAATGGGGAGAGCTCTGCAAGCCTTGCTCTTTCCAAGACACTGATCCTTTTCTGGCAGCCCTCAGGGTGTCTCCATCAGCACCAGAAAGCGGCAAAGATGGAAGAAGGAGAGGGCAGAGCCATCAGGACACCACGCCCAGTGGTCGCCCAACAGCTGCCCAACGGTCTCAGCATCTGGGCTGTGGACAGAGGAACAATCCCAAGTCCTGAGTGCAGCTTGATGGAGGGTAAAAAACCCCAGTTTGGGGCGAGGGCCCCAGGGACCCCACAATGCAGCTAGGCACGCCAGCCCAGGCGGCAGTGCTGGTGCCGCAGCGAACGACCGTGAGGTGGGCGGCCTGGCCTCTGCTTCCTGGCAGTAAACAAAAATCTCCTTCTCCCAGGAATGCAGCGAGGCCAGTCTCGCCCTGCCAGGCACCAGGGAAGTTCCTGCTCTCATGCGGGACAGGCAGGAAAGAGCCTCCTGCAATTGCTGCTCGTGTCGACAGCGAGGCGCAGGCTTGCACAGCACTTTCCAGGTCACGGGGTGCACGACAAACAGCATCGCCGGCCTCTCGCCAGCTCAAGGAGCCCAAAGCATTTCACAACACTCGCCCCGGGCAGCAGGTTCCTCCCTGCCATCCAGGCAGTGAGTAGAGCAGGCAGGGAAAGGGCTCTGCGCAGGAGAGGAGCCACAGAGCTCGGAAGGGAGCTGCAGATGCTCTGCCTCGAACGGCCAGACCCCCCTTTTTAGCCAACAGCTCGAGATTTCCAACCAGCCCAAGGTAACCACCTGGGGAACGATGGTGCTGTCAGAGGAGGCAGGCTGCAGTGCAGCGCGGCTCGTCCCTACCCCGGGAAGGCAGTTTCGTGCGCAAAGAGCCAGGCAGGATGTGCCGAGGGTCCCAAAAGCTGCTGCTCCGAGCCCCAGCACTGCTGGAGCTCTGGTACGTTGTGCTTTAAAAGCCTCCCACCCACCCAAGCAACCACAGGAACCCCACAAGCCTTTTTCTCCAGTTTCACCAAGTCCTGCTGGAGAAGGCGGGTGCGAAGAGGCCAGGGGTCTCCCGTGTATGGCTTTGCTGTGGGTGAGAGGCCAGGCAGCCCGCTGGCAGGTGATCTGGGTCACGGGCGCTGGCAGTGGCAGGGATGGGCACATGGGGTCAGCTGGTGCAGCTTTGCCATGGTTTCAGCTCTGCACTCCTAATTGTAGCGCAGAGTAGGTGAGAAACGGCACTCTCAGCCCAGGGCTTGCAGAGCAGGACATAAGGAGAGGAGGAACAAGCTGGTGCCACTGCAGCAGCCGCTGCAGCCCCCCAAGACCTGCTGGGGTGCAGGGTGTGCTTGCTCTGGAGGCTGGGCTGAGGGAACGCCTCCAGGGAGGTGGAGAAGCAGTGACGTGCACCCCGCTCCCCCAGCCCCTGCGTGGAGCCCTCTCACTCACCCAGCCAGGTAGACACGAGCGCTCCCGCTGCTCAGCAGCTCCCACACCAGCTTTCGGTTCTCCCGGATGCGGTGCTGAACATAAACCTTCTCCTCCTGCAGAAAACATGGTGCTGAGCCCGCCAGCCCTGGCAGCAGCCCCAGCCCCGGGACTGTTCTCGGGGGCTGTCTGGCAGAGCTCGGGGCAGCACAGCCCCCCAGAGAACCAGTTGGATCAACTCTCACACAGGGAAGCGGATCCCCACACCTCATGTCTGTGCACTGGGATGGGTTGGTGGGAGACGGGTGCAGCAGAAGGGGCTTCTGTGAGGAACACACAGCCCCTTAGGCTGCCCCTGCTTGCTCCAGCTCTGGTGAGCAGCCGGGGCCATGATCTGGGGAGTCCCCATGACGGCTCCCCTCCTGCCCTCTCCTCTCCCAGCACGGGCAGAGGAGGCTCAGCGGCCCCCCTGTCCCAGGGCTGCTGCATGGCAGAGACCCTTCCCCACGCCCCTGGCTTCCAGTCCCAGCCCTGGCACCTGCTGGAGACCTGAAACAGCTTGGAAGGGCAGAAAACTTGGAGGGACAACCTCGGTCCCACTCCCTGCCCCTCCACTGTGCTTAGGGACCGGATACCACTGGCTTTTGGCACAGGACAGCCCAGATGAGGAGAGTTCCCAAAAGGTTAATCCACAAGACTTCACATGTCCAAGCAACTGCCTACAGCCCTGGCTTCTGCCCAAGAGGAACACCATTGCCAACGTGCCTGAAATCACTGCTGGCCCAAACAGCTCCTCCGTGACAAAGGTGACACTGTGACGGACGCCAGGCCCTCTGCCACACGTCCCACCACGCCGGGCTCTGCACAGCAGCGAGCTGAGCTGCAGGCGCAGCCTCCTCCTCACGTCCTCCTCCCTCCCGTCCCACCGCAAAGGCAACAAGGCTCTCGCTGCATGCAGGCTCCCCGCGCGCTGCGTGTGCGTGGGAGCAACCCCAGGCAGCAACCAGCCCCGGCTGTCACAAGAGCCGGGCACCGCGCGGTCAGCGGGTCCCACGCGGCTGCATTGCGCTGGAGGCTCACGTCACCACGGCTCCGACCCGGCTGCCGGCGAGGCAGGAGGTAAGCAAGCCCGTCACAAGCACCGACATTGCCAGCCGGTAGCCCAGCTTCAGCATCATTAGCATTAATCAGCTAAGTGCTGACAGAGGCTCTGCCGATGAGGCTGGGGCTCCGAGCGGGTCACTTAAGGACCTGCAGCTACCCAGAAACCAGAGCACCCCGGTGACAAACTCGGGTCACGGCGTCTCAGCTAAACCCCAGGGCATCCTGCTGAGAATTAGGAACAGCCGCATTAGGCTGGGATCAATCCGTCTGCGCCGCGGGGCAGACGTGACGTGACAGAAGGTCACTGCAGAGAGGACCTGACCGAGAGAAGAGGGAAGTCCTGCTCAGCTATGGAGCATCCCAGCTCCTGCCAAGCTCTTTGAAAACAAACTTCTCGACGAGTTAACAGCCATGGCACCTCCCAGAGCCACGGGTACAATGGCCCTATGCGGCACATCTCCCCTGGCTGTGCTCTCGCTTTGCCCCACGGAGCAGGCAAAGCAGGGAGGCTGGGAGGCACACTCTGCTGCGAGTCCCAGCCCTCCAGAGTCTGCGAGGAGGCTCTGGGGCCACTCTCCAGATTTGGGGAGCAGCAGATCCCCCCTTCACCGTGTCAGCCCGCAGAAAACAGGCAGACTGGTCATCCAACTAACCACTGCAGTGCTGCTCCTGTTCTTCAAAGACTTGGAAAGCCTTCACAGAGGCATTCTACTCATGCCTTACAAGTGACTGGATGAAAGATGCTGGCTTCAAGTCAATGCATGCACACCGCCAGAAGAAAAGGACTGGTGCAGCTGAGCTACCTAGCACTACCCATTCCCACTGACCCTTTTTATCAGATCTCTGTTTCAAAGGCAGGCTGTGCTTTCAGTGCCATCAAGGGACAGGGCGAGGCACCGAAACAGAGTCCCAGCCCACGGAGCCTCTCCAGCAACGTAAACAGCCCTGCAGCCCAGAGTGGGGCTGAGAGCTGCCCACCAACGACACTGCCTGGGAAATTAGGGAGCAAAGTGAGGGGCTGAGTCGTGGGGGTGTTCGTACCTCCAGGGAGCTTTCTCCTGCACGGCTGGGGCTCAGGGACAGCTGGCACAGAGGCCAAGCTCCCCAGCTTCAGCCAGCAATCAGAAGGACATGGTGGGGAGGGTGGCACTCAACCAAGAAAGGTCATTGCCCGGTGACCCCCCCGAGAGGCTTGGGAGCTTTTTATCACTCACGTGGTCCAGGCAAACAAAGCTGGCTAGCGCCTTATCTGCTCCGGCGCTCGTGAGTCCTGTCCCAGCTCGGCTCAGCCAGACACGTCCCGGCTGGTGGGGATCCTGGCCAGCACCGAGGTGGTGTGGGGGAGCGAGGTGGCCACTGTGCCACCCCAGCAGGTCCTTCGCAGGCCATGCCAACAGGTACAGGGGCCAGAAACATTGGCAGAGTCCCATCAGTGCTGCCCTAGCTGTTTCTGTACCCACCCTCCTCCTCTGGGAACTAACCTGGTCCCTGGAGAAGGCTGTGAAGAGTGTCAGGAAGCCCTTTGTCACCAGCTCGTCCCACTCCGCCTGGCAGTAGAAGTCCTTGGATTTCTGGCGGCAGCCAAAGAACAAGCAGTTCCCTGCAGAGAGCAGACCACAAGGGCTGTGCTGGGTGGACCCCGTGAGTGCTGGGGACTGTTGGTGCCCACGGGACCTGTGGCAGAGCCCCAAGGCTCTCTCCTCTGCTGCATCTGGCTGACAGCCCTGGCCTGGAAGAGCCTGGAGCCATGTGAGCACAAAGCCAAGGGACCTGTGGCAACCAGAGGCCCCTGTGTGCTGGAAAAGCAGTGGGCAGGGGGCAGGTAGGGCAAGAAGAGCCCCCCAGGGCTGCCTGTTCCCCTCCACCAGCCTCAGCTTCCTGCTGAGACCGACAGCTGAGCCAAGGGAATGAGCTGGGACAAGAGTGAAGGCATGACACCCTGTGCAGCAGAAGGTGAGCTCAGCAACCCATCTCCACTCACAGAGAGCCAAGAAAGCGCCTCTGCAGAGCCCTACCCCGAGACAAGGAGCAGCCTTCAGCACAGCCTGTGAATAACCATACAGGCTGCACACACCAGGCTCTGGTCCTCACCTGCCCCAGAGCCCAGCTTGCTCCCACTCAACACAGAAAAGCCCTGGCCTGCCCAAACCCTCAGGAGCACCCAGTCCCTCCTTGCTGTATGCTGAACACAGACCAGTGCAGCAAGCGGCATCCCAAGTCCCTCCCAGGACTGTTCCTCACCTCTATGTCCCTGTGCCACCCGCTCCTGTACCGCTGCTCGGAAAGGTGCCACTCCCGTGCCAGGGCCAATCATGATGACGGGGGTGTCAGGGTCAGCTGGGAACTTCATTCCTCCTTTCTTCACCCACAGAGGCACTCGGACATCCCCTGCGAAACAAACAGACCNACTAGCATCACCCCACACCACTGCACCTGTGGCACCCGTGGAAGGGGAGCCGGGCATCCAGCTCTTCCAGAATGCTCCGAAGGTACGGACGGCACTTGGCTTACCACCACCCCGGCACCCAGGCACCCCTGGTGCCACAGGCACACTATGTGTGTACAAAAAGTGCTTCAGCTGTCTCCGTGCTGTCCCTGCGAGCACCTGAGTGACCCCCAGAGCAAGAGCCCCACACAGCTGATGCCAGGGAAGACAGTGGTGGAGGCGAGCAGAGATCTCAACCTGGCTGTCAAGCAAGGGAGGGCCAAACTTGCCTCCTCTGGGAGCCAGCGGAGGGGTGAAGATCCCCATCTAGGTACTCTGAAAAGACCCAGTCTTGCCTGGGAGTCACACAGAGCAATTCCTTACCATTCTGCAGCAGGGGGACCCTGTCAGCGTGTCACATTTGCTTGGGGACCCAGCTGGAGTGGTTTTGCACTTAGAGCAGATGAGCAGCACACACAGGTTTGGCAGGACAGGATGGATGTGTTCAGAGGACCCCACCCTTCCCAGAGCTGGTGCTATGGGGCTGGAGGTGTCCAGCAGTCAGCACTACCAGCTCCACGACACCAGGAGCAGCAGGACACGCTGGTGCTGGGAGCAGGCGGGTCAAGCAGCTGGGGGAAAACCAGGAGCTCAGGGTGCTCAGGGCAAGGTGGAGGAGCACACCAGGCTCTGAAGAGGACAGGAGCAGCGAGGAAGGATGGTTACTGTGAGTTTGGCCCGCCCAGCCAAGCCAGTGTGCTCCAGCTCCCCGTGGTGGTGGTGCTCCACCCAGGGTCCGGCCAGCAGGCACACAGCTCCACCGCAGTGCCACGGGATCAGGGCCCTCACAGAATCCAAGCAATGTTACCTTGCTCTGGGTTGAGAGAAGCCAACCAGGTAGAGCAGAGACCACGGCGAGGTTTGTTGAGCCGCGTCTTGTACCGCACTACTGCCATGAGGATCTGGATCCGGTCAGGGTGAGCCTGTGTCCAGACAGGAGCCATGAGGAACGAGAAGATGCCCAGCATGGCTCTGCAGAAAGAGCCCAGTGCGTCCTCCACGGACAGAGCCTGTGCTCAGCTCCTGCCACAGCATTTGCAACACCCATCCTAGCCCGAAACAGCCCCTCAGACACAGAATGGAGAACACCCTTGCCCAAGAGACAGAACAGAGCACACCCTCGCCTAAAACCTTCCCACTGGGGAAAGGGGTTTTCCCAGAGAAGTGCTGCTGCAGGGACATTCTGCACAGCCGGCAGTGGTGACAGAGACTGTCCAACCCAAGAGGCCCCCACGGAGGGCAAATGCCACCCGTGCTTGGGCTGACACCTGCCAAGCCACCCGGGCCAGGTCCCACTGCCACCTCCCGGCAGCAGCAGGCAGCAGCACTCCCCCTTCCCACGGCCACACCACCCGGGGAAGCCCCCAGCCTCCGTGGCACGACCTCCCACTGCTCCCAGTGGGATGGACACCAGAGCTCTGCAGGGCACTGGGCCAGCCCTGGCACTTGCAGGGCTGCAGGAGGGTGAGCACCCTAACCCACAGGCTGGCACAGCCCTGGGGTCTGCATCCAGCGTGTCGGGCTGACGCAGGCTCACAGCAGAGCGGGGCTCGGGGTGGGCTGTGGGTGCTCAGCGGGTCCAGGAATACAGCCTGAACACCCACAGTGTGCATGGCACCAAGGGTCAGCCCCGGCCCTGCCAGACCCTCAGCTCAGAGCCTGACACGAGGCCGAAAAGGGCTGAGCTCTTACCAGCAAGGAGGAGGCGATGGAGAAGGCACGGGGTCTGATGCGAGGGATGAGGTCCAGCAGGTATTCGGGCGGAATGGCACACGTGGTGTGAGGGAAATCCCAGAGGGCCTGCAAAGCCAAGGCAGGGTGAGACCCGGTACACCCCAGAAGGCAGCCTGCCTGCTTCTCAGGGCGTCAGAGCCCGTCCCACACTGCTGTGCCACGCTGCCCTCGACGGAAGGCACCACGCCAGGTACCCCTGAGCACCAACCGCCCTGTCCCACGGCCCTCCCCTCACCCCCAGGCTGCAGCACAGGGCCTAGAAGGACATGGAGCAGGTCTTAACCACCAGTGCAAACCCAAGGACACTTCAGAAACTGGGTGAAGTAGATTAAATTCCCCAGCCAAGAAAATACAGCTGATCATTTGCCTGGGTGCTTTATGCCGTGGCACAGCCCTCATGGAGGGTTGTCTGGTTGGTCTGCCATGCTCCCCAGCCCTACCTCGAGAGTGGTCCTGCGGGGCCGGTTGCAGTAGCTGTACAGCTCTTCCTGGCCCTGTGCAGAGCTGAACTCCTGCAGCTTCTCCCGCTCCAGCTCATTCGTAGAGAAGTAGGACAAGAGCTCGAAGAAGGAGCGTCGCGGCACGCAGGAGATGTCCAGGTAGTGGGTGACCAGGTGTCGGATGGTGCAGGGCTGCGGCAACAGGGCAGGGAGGGATGTGCCTGTAGGGCAAGGCAGCGTGAAGAGCTCTAATGGAGCACTGGAACAGGCTGCTGAGAGGTTGTGGAGTCTCCTTCTCTGGAGGTATTCCAGACCTGCCTGGACAAGGTCCTGTGCAGCCTGCTGTAGGCGACCCTGCTTCGGCAGTGGGGTTGGACTGGGTGACCCATAGAGGGCCCTTCCAACCCTGAACATTCTGTGATTCTGTGATTCTCAGAGCCAGCACCGGGGCCAGATGCCCGAGCACTGCCTGCCTGCTGCCCCAACAGCTCTGGGGCTCCCCAGAATGGGGCAGCAGGGTGAGCAACTCGACTGGTCTTGGGCTGGGGAGGCTGCAGGATCCTCCACGCTCTGGGCTAGGGGCTGCAATGACACAAGGCATGGGTGCAGCCTGGATGCTGCTGGGTGCCACCCAGGAGTCACACCAGCCAGAACATGGGACCCCCACGGACACAGCACTGGGAGGGAAGGAAAGCCCCCATGCTGCGAGCCAGGCAGAGGTCCTGTATCCGTCAGCCACTCCCAGCTCCCTATTAATTGGGTCTAAAGCAAAGGAAAAGCAGAGCTCCAGGCTGGGCCAGGACTCAGGAGGTTGCCCTGTCCCAGCAGGGAGGGAAAGGAGCAGCAGGCAGCACCTACCAGGCTCTGCAGGCTTCAGCAAAAAGCGTCTGTCTGGATCCAGGCGCAGGAGCTGGCAGAACTGCTGCACGTCTTCGGGGCAGTTCTGGGGCTGGATCATCACTACGTCTCCCGCGCTGAACCTGCGGGTACAGCGGGACCTGCCGAGGGCAGCCACGGGGCAGCCCCACGGGCACAGCACCCTCAGCCCGACCAGCACCTGCACCGGGGGAGAGGCCACAACTCAGCCAGATTTCCAGTGTGACTAACATTGTGCTCTCTAACCTGACATGGTCCACGGGCAGGACCCACACTGCCACCCGCCCCTGACTTTGTCACGGAGGGGGACAGCACAGCAGGGACCACGTCCACGAGGCTGGAGCCTCAGATATTACTGAAGGGGAGCGGAAGAGGAAGGCAGGCTGTGGGACACCCGATCCCCCACAGCAAAGCTCAGGGGAGTCAGGAAAATGCTCACGTGATCCCTGAGCCCGTGACATCGAACTCGATGAGCCGGACGTCCTGGAAATGGGATTCTGCTGTGACTCGCTGATTGGACACCATCCGGGCGGCGAAGGGATGCAGCTCGGAGGGAACAGCCCTGGGTGCTGTCGGCTGGAGCAGGCCACTGTCGGGGTGCGGGGAGTCCTCAGCCAGGTAGTGCAGGGTGTATTTCGGGGGCAGGCTGTGGGGAGGAGAGCAACGCAGTGTGGTTACCTCCATGCCACAGCTCCTCTGCCACTACAGCGCTAGAGGCTGGAGGCAGGGAAAGGCCTGAAGGCTCCCACCGTATCCACCACCCATCGTCCCTGTCCCCTGGAGCTGGCCTGTGGTAGGGAACGCAATGCAGACTGCCGGGAGAAAGAGATCTGCCTCCAGAGCAGGCAGAGGGAAGCTGGCTGGGCACACATGCTTGGCAGGTCTGCCAAGGGCAGAGGAACATCAGGATGGCAAGAGGGGTAGAACCCTGCTGGGTTTTTCCACCCAGGGGACACCCCATCCAGAGAGAGATGGGCCACTTGTGGCCAAAGTCCAAGGGATACTCGGGACCAAGAAGCTGTGTGGGGAGGCTTCCTGGTCAAAGCAGAGCATATCTCCACCCCGGAGAACAGCCAAGGAAGCAGGGCACTTCACAGCAGCCAGCTCCAGCAGCCCCTACCTACCCTCCGCACTCACCGTACATCTGGACTGATGATCTCAAGGCCAGGAGGGAGAGGATACAAGGCGAGGATCTTGTCCCATAAAGCCAGGAGCCACGGATCGACCACTGCATCTGGTCTGCAAGTGGGACATTGGGGCTGCAGGAGAGCAGCACCATCCCTCCAGGCCCAAGAGCTGCTGCCCCTGCCCCTGGACAGCGCTGGGCTGTCCCTGGGAAACCACCTCTGCTCCCCTTCCACCGCACAGTCGCTCCATGCCGTTACCTTCCAGCTTCAGGTCTGGGAACGTGTCTCAGCCACTCTGAGCTCTCACTCGCACTTTGGGGCCCAACCGAACAGACCCGCCAACCCCCGAGCAGAGCTGGTGGCAGTCACCGGCCCCCGCGCCGCACACAGCCTCTGCCCGGTGGGAGGAGCGGAGCAGCGCAGCTCGGGCTGCTGTAACGCCTGCAGGTACGCGGCTGTGTGACGCAGCCGGCCCTTGGCCTCAACGGCACTGGGGCAGAGCCAGGAGACCTTGGACCGTGCTAGGGGTCGTGGGACACCCTGCAGAAGCAAGTGACCCAGGTCCTGGCACAGGCAAGTTATAAGCAGAGAGCAGCACGTTCAGAGCGAGCAGCAGGAGGCTGCTGGCCACGTCTGGGGCACAGGAGCAGACCCCAGGCGGGATCAGCACGCTGCCGTCCCCGAGGCTGGGCTAAAGCGTACGCAGCCCTGCCGTCAGCCCGTAGCGCACCCCAGGGCTCCCCACCCTGCCACCCCTCCACTGGGCTCTTACCCCAAGTCATGCTGGTCGTCTCCCAGCGCCACCGGCAGCAGAGGATTGCCCCCAAGCTGTAGCACCCGTTTGTGCAGCTTCTTTGCCACAAAATTAAACCTGAGCAGAGAATAACCGCAGCTGCAGAGGGCAGGGCTCCTCCAGCAGGACAGCAGGCGCTGGCTACATCAGCTGGCACATGCTGCCAGGGCTACGCCGGAGCAGCACAGGGGCAGGTCCAGCCACAGCCATCACACACGACCTGGCCCCGTGCCCTGCCCAGCCCACACCTCCAGCCTGGGGCAGCTTGGAGAAGCCGCCGGCTGCCACTGGCTGGGCCACACAGGCTGTGCCCAGCTTCCCAGCAGGGCCTCAGGGAGGTCCAGCTTCCCTTCAGGGCAGCTTGTATCCCAGGCAGAGAAACAATTCCTTCCCTCTAGCCCCTCACTGCCCCATGGAGCCCAGGCACACTCCCATCCCTCACAACACAGCTCTTTCAGGCACACGGGAACAATTTTCGGGAGAGAACTGGGACCAACGGGGACAGCTGCCACCTAAAGCCCTATGTTTCATGTATTCTGTTGACTTGGTCCACTGAAATTGCTGTGGCACAGGCTTTCCTGCAATTCAGACAGAACTGAACAGCTGTAATAACTGGCTGAACTACGAGGTCTGACACACTGCAGCAAAGCATTTGCTTGAAGAGGCCAGCAAGAAAGAAACGGGCAGAAGCCCAGTTCTTGGGGGTTAGGAGGGACACGGGCTGGTAGAGCAAGGATTTTTAAGGCTGGTGGGAATGACATTTCACCTGAGCTGCTGCTCTAGAGTCAGGCTCTGTCTCCCTTTCGTTCTCCAGCCACTCTGGCCTCGCCTGCAGCCAGAGCTGTGAGGAGAAGCTGTCGCAGGCAGGCAAGGAGCCGCAGAGCTGCTTACTTGGGATAGGAAGAGTCACCAAGGCCCAGCACGGCGTAGTCCAGCTGGCAGAGCGAACCAGACGGCAGGTTCTTCCGGAACAGGAACCGCCAGAACATCTACAAGGGACACAGACAGGGAGTCACACTGCTGCAAAGGAAGCCTTCCCTGCCTGCCCATCCCTAGCTCCCCGCTCACCCCCCACCAGGCTCCTCCTGCCCTCCGCCGAGTCCCAACAGCATGGGGAGCACGGCCTTCTGCAGAGGTGACCCCTGAAAGCATCCACCACTGCTACCTGCCAAGAGGACGATGCTCTGCGAGCCCTTTACAAACCCGGGGCTCTTGCGATGGTGGGGCCCCTCTCAGCTGTTAAGCTGCTGAGACCTCACCAGCTCCTTGCCCGTGTCCCCATCACGCAGGAGATGTGACTTGTGCTGCTCCAAAGCTCCCCCCTCCAAAAATAACCCTTGCCCAAGCTGCTTCAAGAGAGAAATCCAGTCACTGGACCAGGAATACAAAGGCAATACGGACAGGAGCGTGTCCTACCTTCATGTTGTCAGGTGGGTCACCCTGCCCAGTGGTTGCACACACAAATACCACCAACGGCTCACTGATGAGGTTGGCCTGTGGGCACAAACACACAAAGGCACATTCAGGTCAGCAACCTCCAAACATGTGTCCCGGCTGTCCCGACATGGCTGCTAACATCATGTCCCGTTCACGGACAGACCACACTCGGAATAACACCCGCAGCCCCGCGTGGCACAACCTCCGCTACAGGCACTGCAGCAGCACCCGCCCACACGCTGCCTGTGGGATCGGCTCCTCGGTGCTCCTTGCCTTGCAGGGTATGGCTGAGCATATGTCATCTAAGACAGACTCCATCCCAAGAGTCACTGCTCAGTTTTCACACCTTTTCAGCTGAGTTAAGCACAAGCTGCCCTCAGGAAGGACAGAGAGTCAGGGTCTGGTGAAATACAGTAGGTCACAGCAAGGGTGCAGGGTGCCTGAGTCTGAGAAATGGGGCTGGTGGAGATGGAACAAGTCCAGAAGTGCCTGGAGCACCCCTCCGCACCACCACTCACCACGTCATAGCTGTCCAGGGCCTCCACTCTGCACTGGAAGTGCCGTCGCTTGGCTTCTCTGCCAATTCTCTCAGCTGTGTCTTGAGCCGTCCCAGTCTGGCTGCCAAAAAGAACAAGGAGTCTCCGTCCCACCATCTGCAAGAGACAAAAACCAGAGAAATCACCAGGAGGCAAGGGGAGATGAGAGGAGGCAGACCCGGACCCGCTCTGGGCTGGGTGTCACACTGACACCCGCCCCAGCTTCAAAGGTATGCTGGCGGCTGTGGGTTCAAGCGACATTCGTGGGGCTGTCGCTGCAGGCACAGGGATGGTGGAATAGTTTGGGAAGAGTGGCGGGATTCAAGGCTCCCAGGCTGCCTTTCCACCCCCGAGCGAGCAGCACCGCAGCGTCCTGGCTCGCCGGAGCAGCCGCGACACAACCGCGCTCCTTGTCCCCGCTGTCAGTGCACGGGGACGTGGCCTGCGAGCGTGACAGCCAGGGGCAGCGATTCGGGCTCATTTCACCCGTCCTCATCGCCGCAGGCTCAGCGCATGCCGGCGATCAGCCGTTCCCCGTTTCTGGTTTTACCATATCTGTCCGCCCCACGAATCCCCGCCTGGGGGAAAAGCCTGGGAGCTCGGTGACGGAGAGCCCCGCAGCCAGCCCCGCGCCGCTCGCCATCGCTCTCTCCGAAGCCGCCGGGGCCTGGGGTACCCCCAGCGACCGCAGCCAACCCAGACGGACCCAAACCTCCCCTCTTGCTTCCAGAATAACCACAAAACCCCAGAATAATTTAAAAAGAAGCCAAAGAAGGGAACATGACCGGCCGCGTAGAGGCCAGGGAGGGGAGGGCCTGCAGCATCAGGGGATCCCCCCCTTGCCTTGAGGAAAATGGGGGGTCTGGGGGCTTTTTCCCCCAGTGAGAGCCCCGCTTCCCTCACAGCCCCTCGGGGTCTCTCCGTGCAGCCGACATTTGCAAGCGGGGCTCGGGGCTTAGCCCCGGCCCCGAGCCCCCCGACCCCCGGCTCCAACCTCTCAGCAGCACCCACCGTTCCCTGTTCCCACCACACCACTTCCGTGTACGTCATCACCGGCGACACGCCTCCAAACGTCATCAAACTGCGCCGGGCCTGGCCGAGGCGCCGGGCCTGGCCGTGGCGCCGGGGCTATCAGGTCAACCCACCCCCCTGCCCTCCCCATGTCCCCGGGACGATGCTGTTCTCCCTGCGGGAGCTGGTGCAGTGGTTGGGCTTCGCCACCTTCGAGATCTTCCTGCACGGGCTGGCCCTGCTGGCGTTCTCCGTCCTGCTGGTCCTGAAGGTGGACGGCGAGGCCTCGGCGCTCTCCTGGTGGGTCGTCTTCGTGCCCTTCTTCGCCGCCGACGGCCTCAGCACCTACTTCACCGCCATCGTCTCGGTGCGGCTCTTCCAGGACGGCGAGAAGCGCCTGGCCGTGCTTCGGCTCTTCTGGATCCTCACCATCCTCAGCCTCAAGTTCGTCTTCGAGATGCTGCTGTGCCAGAAGCTGGTGGAGCACACCCGGGAGCTCTGGTACGGGCTCATCATGTCGCCCGTCTTCATCCTCCTCCAGCTGCTCATGATCCGAGCCTGCCGGGTGAACTGACGGCGAGGGAGCCAGCGCCGGGTCGCTGCCCTCGCCCCGGCTCGGACCTGCCTGGCCCGCCTGCGCCCGGTCATCGGCCTTTTGTTTCTGTACGAAGTGGTTGGTGGCAGGCCACACGGGCCCGGTTCTGCGGGAGGAAGGGTCTGTAATTAAGCACGGTGCTGTATAGCATCGTATTTTTTCGAAAGAAATTCCTTATTTCAGTTTCCTCAGCTCCTGGTGTTGTACAGCATCGTATTTCTTCAGAAGAAATTTCTTATTTCAGTTTCCTCAGCTCCTGCTGTTGTATAGCATCGTATTTCTTGAGAAGAAATTCCTTATTTCAGTTTATTTAGCTCCTGGTGTGAAGTCTTAAAGTATCCTGCCCTGCAAGCACTGCTTGATATGCCAGTTATTTTATTTTAAATTAAAAATGCGTGGAAGGATGAGTTCTATTTATAAAATTCTTTTCCCCTAGAAAGCCTTTGTACTTCAAGCTGCTGCCTGGAGCATGGGAACTACCCGGAGGTCGGTCGGTCGCTGTAGGTATCGTCGTGTCGTGTGGATACCGTCCTGCCAGGCAGCAGTGCCGCAGCGCTGCCTCGCCTTGCTGCCCCGTCCGAGGCCACGCTCGGCACGATGCGCTCGCTTCCGCAGCGAAGCTGCTTTGTTTCCATCCATCCTGTCGCTTCCCTGAGCTCTTCGTGCTCTCAGGGGTTTTATGGGGCCGCGCTCTGAGCCAGAGAGAACTGATGTGTGTATTTCTGAACAGAAACATGTTCTTTTTCTGTGTATTTCAGGTCCATTCCCTAAGTATAGAGATAGGGGAGGGCGAGGCACGCGGACAGGAGTGTGTTCGGCTGATGCTGGTTGGGAAGGGGAGGGGAGGGTCTCACTGAACTGGGGTTTCAGCTGGGGCTTTGGTGTGACACACTGTCCTCAGCCCCCCAGAAAGTGTATTTCAGTATTCCCGGGGGAAGTGCGGGTCAGCGTGTTAAATACCAGCGTCACAGGGAACTGCCAGCGCTGAAGACATCTTGGCATCAGTTGCGTTCGGCTCCCACTGCACGGGTGGTGAGGCCGGTGGGTCTGCTTCTCACCTCTCTGTGAGACGGTGAGTGTTGCTTTGGAGGCCAGACCCGGAGGCCTGGTCTCCTGACACCGAGTTTTACAGACCTTTGTGCTCTATCGATGGTGGCGACTCTGACAAAGCATCTCCTGGTAGCTAGGGTTTCCCCTCCTACCTCAGCCACTCCCTGGCCCACCGCTGGGCTTGCCCCAGCTCCCCCTGGTGTCACCCTCTCTCCTGTGCTCCTCTCGGGATCTGTTTCGTGCAGGTAGGTTCTTGAGACCGAGAACTGGTGTACAACCGGCTCTCCAGTTCAGAGTCGCTTAGCAGAGGCCTGAGGAGCACCAGGAACGTGTTCGTGGTGCTGATCTCCCCTGTGAGATGCTCTGATGACAATGAAGCTGCTCCTTTACTCCCTAGCAAGCGGATGGGCACTGCGAGGAAGTTTCCCGTAGGTGATGATGGTTGTCCCTTCACGCTGCTGCCGCTCGTCCTGGCTGTCACGGAATGGCGGCAGGAGAACCAGCAGCCTGGTCAGGCAGGATCCATGTGCTGACACAGATTTAGCTCAGACTGGGCCATAGTGGGGCTTAGCCCCAATGCGCGCTGTGACCTGCTCCCCACCAGCCTCTGTTCGGGTGGCCCTGGCTCCAGCCCTGCCTTGATGTCCCCAGTGATCGGGTGGCCCGTCCTGGGCTGGTGCCAGGGTCCGGTGCTGGAAGTACAGGACGGGAGCACATTTTGCTCGGTCCTTGCACACACTTAGGTGGTGCTGGGCCCCGGGCACTGGGTCCTGCCTCACAGGAGCTCCCCCACTCCTGCTTCACCTTGTGATGTGGTTTCCCAGGGCTTGGTGTCACCGAGGTGCAGCTGTAATGTCCCCAGGTGCTCCTCTGGTCTGTCCGCTTGGAGCCAGCCGTGTGCTCACGCGGGCCAAGCTACAGCAAACCAAGGACGCGTCATCTGGGAGGAGGGCGGCCGGCTGCTCCTTGTCCTCTGCCACCCCACACCAGCGTGAGTTCATCCCTGCTCGCGGTGTCCCCACGCTGTGGTTGTGCCCACAATGCGCCCAGTCACTCCGAGTGACTGCATCACGTGCCGCCGCAGATACAGCGTCACCAGCAGCCATGGAGTCACTGGTGTGGGTCGGGAAGGGTGAGGGCTGGGGGGAAGGGACGTTGGGGGTGACAGCAGGGGGGTGAGGCTGGGGCGGTGCAGGGTGACAGCCAGTGCCTGCTGACGGGCATGAAGAACCGGAGCTGCAGAGGGTGGGGGACACGGCCGGTGAAGGCGGAGGGGAGCAGGAAGAGCTGCAAAGCCTCTGAGTCAGGAGGGGACGCTCATCGAGTTGCCCTGGGGACCGGTGGGTGCCTATGGGCTCTCCCGCAGCTCCCCAGCCACCCGGTTAATTAAACCTAAAAAGGGGCAAACCAAAAAAAAGATCAAACAAATGAACACATCCTTCAGCCTCGCTGCAACGCTTTGCAGAGGAACGGGGCCGTTTCTTGCTGCTGAGTCCTGGCAGGGCTTGCCCAGGACCGTCATTCCCCAACCTACCAAGCAGCCATGTCACCAGGGCGTGGTACTCGACGCGGGGGGACGATGCCACATCCGCCCCTGTGCCGCCGAGATCGCCTGCAAACGGCTCTTCCAGCGTTTTGCAGCTGCCTTGGGGAAAGAGCCTTCTGCAGCTCTGCTCCTGCGAGGTAAGGCAAGCTCCCAGGTGAATTTTGGGGCGCAGGGCGGCACGTTGCCGAGCTGTGGCACTGGGGTGCTGCCCGGGTGGGAGCGCGGGGGCTGCCTGCATGGCCGGGGCCGGTGGGGATTCCCCAGCAGCCGGGACCAGCCGTGTCCCTTCCCGGGACTCGCTCCGCGTGCAAAGGAGTCACCCGCTGTGCCCAGGGCCACCGAGTCCTGCCACAGAACTTCCTGGGGCATTGCCCTCACACCCCAGCGCTGCACAGTTCTGGCACACCAGCCTGTGGCCGGGGCTCCTTCTGGGAGCATCCCCCTCGGTGAAATCCTGCTGGACCTTCCGCCAGCTGACACGGCTTGAGGGGACAGACCCCGACACCCGCTGTGAGCCGTGGGGTGCCTGGAATGGGGAGGGAGGCTGCTCAAGTCTTGGGCCAACAGACTCTTACACGCTGGAATACGCTCTGGCAAAGATAAAAATCTCACCTCTGGGTTTATTTTTGTTGCTGCGGTGGGGGAGTTGGGTATCGCTGCCAGCTGGGCCCTTCCCAAACCTGGCTGCAGCTCCTCAGCTAGAAGCGTGCGCTCAGGGAGTGCTCCAGCTCACTCCCAGCCTGGAGGTTTGGCCCCATGGACGTGCCGATGGGTGCCCCAGCCCCACACCCCTCCAAACCCCCCAGGCCAGCGGGGAAGGAGCCTCCGCACAGCCTGGCCTGGGTGCCGAGCCAGCATCACCCTGACAGAGGGACAGTACCGGCCCTGCCTGCCACCCTGCTCCGAGTGTCCCAGCTCCTGCTGGGACAGGAGCAGCTCTTGGAGAGACATCTGAAATTGGGGATGGCTACGCTGGAGGGAGATGAAGCTGGTGCCATCATGTCCATATGGCATCTCCAGAGCAGAGCCCAGCCTGGGACAGCTCTGCTGGGCTTCGTGCATGAGAAGAACAAGGGTATGGCATGAACTGAGCTACCACGGGGGTGTGAGGGCTCCTAAAGGAGGCAGCTAGGAATGGATGGTCCATGGGACCTCCATCTCCACCTGCATCTTAACTTGGGCAGAACCTGGGGACCGTGCGACCTGCTCAGTGCGGTGGTGACTTTAGCATCACGATACAGTGGATGGATCCCAGTCAGCAGCTGGGAGCTACTTCGCTGGAAGGACCCACCACGAAGGGGTCGTGGTTTGAGCAGTGTCCTGCCTTGCCCAGGGCTCGTGGGAACAGAAGCCACTGTATGAGGACAAGGCTGTGAGAAGAGCAGCCACATGTCCATGGGGGTGGCTGCAAGGAGGGTGGTGTGGGCGAACAAGAAAAGGACTTGGCCGGGGGTTGCTGTTTGTCCAGCACAGACAAGCCGGTTCTGGGAGATGTGGAGCACCTGGACTAGGTTGCAGAGCTGGTGCCATGGCTTGGGGGCTGAGCCCTGAGACCTGGAGGTGGGCTGTGTCTCTGTTGTGGTCCTGCCGTGCAGAGATAGCTGGAACTGGCCCAAAAGTAAAGCCAGGTCTTGCAAGCCCTAACTGGGAGCAGCTGCTGACCACCCACAAAGTCCACATAGAAGGGTCAGGGGAGCAGGGGATGATGATGGGCAGCTGGTCAGTCTGTTCCTGCCTCAAATTCTCACACTAGGACAAAAAACTTGCTAGACTGGGTAAGATGCCTTCAAACAGCTCTCGAGGCAGATGCCAGCCGCAGTCCCATTTCAGCTGGGGGGGTTGGATTTTGCTGTTACCACGACTGGCTGCTGCCACTCATTTCAGACGAGGCTGTGCAAGGTGCAGGCTGAAGTCTAGGTCCCTTCTTGCCACGTCCTCGTGTTGTGAGCCAGAGACTTCAGCCACCCAACACCTCCACAGCTACCGGGGAGAAACAGCCTAATTCTAGTTGGGCTTTGAGGCTGAGCACAACCATCACTGAAACCCTCCCCGGGAGCCCTGTGTCCAGCTCTGGAGCCCTCAGCCCGGGACAGAGCTGGAGCTGTGGGAGCGGGGCCAGAGGAGGCCCCAGCAATGATCCGAGGGCTGGAACCCCTCTGCTGGGAGGAAAGGCTGGGAGAGCTGGGGCTGTT
>Ga0065711_1035071_pt1 | contig 22851 bp, 23 predicted proteins | sample Hoacrofraction12_FD_59098 | JGI IMG/M metagenome (GOLD analysis project Ga0065711, IMG submission 59098) | Hoatzin crop microbial communities from Cojedes, Venezuela - Epithelial fraction 12 v2 (version 2) | ecosystem: Host-associated > Birds > Digestive system > Esophagus > Crop | place... | reverse complement strand
CTTGTCCAGGCGGGTCTTGAATATCTCCAGAGAAGGAGACTCCACAGCCTCCCTGGGCAGCCTGTTCCAGTGCTCCGTCACCCTCAGAGGGAAGAAGTTCTTCCTCATGTTCAGATGGAACTTCCTGTGCTTCAGTTTGTGCCCTTTGCCCCTTGTCCTGTCGATGGGCACCACTGAAAAGAGTCTGGCCCCGTCCTCCTGACACCCACCCTTCAGATATATCAGGTTATTCGATGTGTTGCATGCCAACAGCACTGAAAAAATGTGAATAACTACTAGCTGTTGTTAAATCCTGTGTAGCAATGTGTATGGTTGCAGTTTATGGCAAAGGTTTCTGGACTTTGGCATGGATGCTATTAGTCATAAGGAACTCATTTATGATTTTGCACAGAACTATGAGCTGTTGTGGGTGACAGTGATAGCTGTCAAGAATATCGGAAAACGCCCTGTCTAGGAAGCAAGCTTGATATTTCAGCATTTCTTATCAAAATCCAACCAAATTGTGAATGCATAAATAGTAAAAGGCAAGCTTCTTTTACAAGTATCTTTCAGTTTTTCATTTTGCAAGCAGTGTAGTCCAACGTGAGCTGCTTTAGGAAGGGAGGTCCCCTTCAATTTTGTCTTTTTTTGAAATTCAGAGTGGGTAATAAACATCTTTAAAGTTATGTCCGGGTGTTGATACTTCAAGGTCGCATTGGTACACAGCCTCATCTGCTGTCAGGCTCCATTAATACTTCACCTGACTCAGATTAGAACAGGGATTTATATACCTTTTCAAAAACAAAACAAACAAAAAAAACCAAACAGAGAAAGCAACAGAAATGGACAAGTAGATAGAAGTGGCAGAGGTTGGACAGATCGGAAGAGACCAAGCTGTGGTGACAAAAGTTGAGATAATCAAGAATGTCTGACTTCATTGGGACACATCTGTCTCTAGAGATCAGATTGCAACTTCAGGATGCAATTTCAAGATTTGTCATCAAACATACATAAAGCCTGATTCTAATTATGTGTCTAGATCTGGGATGAATAAAGTTGCAAACAGTGGCAGCCTGCTACTTCTGTTGATTTACTCATCAAAATGGCAGAAAACATTGCAGTTAATTGTAAGACTCATATTAAAGTTTTTTTTCTGCATTTTTAGAAAACTAATTCAGAAAAAAAATTACAGAAATTGTGCAGAATGCTAGGTTTAAACATTTCAGAATTAAGACATTCTGTTAAACCTTTAATGAGTGACAGTTTATCTTTTCGTGGGACTCTGCCTCCCTCAATAGACAGGGTGGACAGTGCACTTTCAGTGTGGCTTTTCAATATTTTGTTTGTTTGAGTTTTTTTTCCTTGTTTCAGTCAGTGGCCCGTAGGCTGTACTAGACAACATACAAATCATGTTTTTAAGACACTGATTTCTGGGAAACTTCTCTAGTATACAACTAGTTTTAAAGCATCAGGTGAATTTTCAAAGTACCTAGTGAAATAAGGGTGCATTATACATAGTTTAGAGAAGGGAACAGTTGAAATACAGGAAAGAATAGTCGACAACTTTTCATGTAAATTTCTTTCAAATATCTAGGACTTCTAGATATTCGCCTGCTCTAGGTGACCCTGCTTTGGCAGGGTGGTTGGATTAGATGACCCACAGAGGTCCCTTCCAATCCCGACCATTCTGTGATTCTGTGATTCTAGCATTATATTCAAAAACGATTGACTCAAAGTACACCTTGAAGAGACTTCGGTTTAAGAAATTAATGCTGTTAGTTCTGAAAAAAGTAGTATGTTCGTCCCAAGTGGAAAATACACAGAAAACTGAGTCAGTAATTTGAAACAATTTTTTCAAATGTATTACTTGGAGTTGTCTGAACAGGATTTGAGGCATAGTTCTGTTCTTTGCATCATTGTCTGATTGTCCCTGATCCGTGATGGTCCATACCATTTCATAGAATCATAATAGTTTGGGTTGGAAAGGACCTTTAAAGGTCATCTAGTTCAGCACCCCTGCGATGAGCACCTAGATCAGGTTGCTCAGAGCCCTGTCCAACCTGACCTTGAATGTTTCCAGGGATGGAGCATCTACCACCTCTCTCACTGTAAAATAATTTCTTCCTTATATCCAGTCTAGATCTACCCTCTTTTAGTTTAAAACAATTACTCCTTGTCCTATCACTACAGGCCTTGCTAAAGAGTTTGTCCCCATCTTTCTTATAAGCCCCATTCAGGTACTGAAAGACCACAATAAGGTCTCCCGGGAGCCTTCTCCTCTCTAGGCTGAACAGCCCAAACTCTCTCAGCCTTTTCTCATAGGATAGGTGTTCCATCCCACTGATCATTTTTGTGGCCATTCTCTGAACCATGTCCTTCTTATGTTGGGGACTTCAGAGCTGGATGCAGTACTCTGGGTGGGATCACACCAGAGTAGAGGGGCAGAATCCCATCCCTCAACCTGCTGGCCATGCTTCTCTTGATGCAGCCCAGGATACAGGTGACATTCTGGGCTGCGAGCGCACACTGCTGGGTCATGTCCAGCTTTTCATTCACCATTACCCCTAAGTCCTTCTTGGCAGGGCTGCTCTCAATCCATTCTCCACCCAGCCTGTATTGATACTGGGGGTTGCTCTGACCCAGGTGCAGGACCTTGCACTTGGCCTTGTTGAACCTCATGAGGTTCACATGGGCCCACCTCTCCAGCATGGCCAGGTCCCTCTGGATGGTATCCTGTCCCTCAGGTGTGTCATCCGCACCAGTCAGCTTTTTGTCATCTGCAGACTTGCTGAGGCTGTGCTTGATCCTGCTGTCTATGTCACTGTGTCATTGATGAAGATATTAAACAACACTGGTCCCAATACGGACCCCTGAGGGACACCACTTGTCACTGGTCTTCATTTGGACATTAGGCCATTGATCACTACTCTCTGGTGGTGACCATCCAACCAATTCCTCATCCACCAAACAGTCCACCCATCAAATCCATACCTCTTCAGTTTAGAGAGAAGGATGTTGTGGGGGACTGTGTCAAAGGCATTGTAGTAATCCAGACAGATGGCATCTGTAACTCTTCTCTTGTCTACTGATGTAATCACTCCATCACAGAAGGCCACTAGGTTGGTCAGGCAGGGCTTGCCCTTGGTGAAGCCATGCTGGCTGTCTCGAATCACCTCCCTGTCCCCCATGTGCCTTAGCATAGCTTCTAGGATGATCTGCTCCATGATCTTCCCAGGCACAGAAGTGAGGCTTGACAGGTCAGTAGTTCCCAGGGTCCTCCTTTCAACCCTTTTTAAAAATGGGTGCAAAGTTTCACTTTTTCCAGTCATTAGGGTCTTCGCCTGACTGCCGTGACTTTTCAAATAGCATGGAGAGTGGCCTGGCAATGACATCAGCTAATGGTCAGGACTTTGGGATGCATTTCGTCAGGTCCCATAGACTTACGTATGTTTAGATTCCTCAGATGGTCACGAACCTGATCTTATTTACAGTGGGAGGGGCTTTACCTTCCCAGTTCCCGTCTTGTGGTCCATCCACTCGAGAGGTGTGGGAAGAGAGATTGCCAGTGAAAAATGAAGCAGATAAGTTATTGAGTACCTCAGCCACCTTCTCCTCTGTTGATACGAGGTTGCTATTATTCTTCATCAGGGGGAGTACGCTTTCTTTGACCTTCCTTTTCTGGCTGATATACCTGTAGAAGCCCTTCTTACTATTCTTAGCATCCCTTGCCAAATTCAGCTCCAGCTGCACCTTTGCCCTCCTGACCCCATCCTTATACAACCGGGCAGCGTCTCTATGCTCTTCCCAGGATACCTGCACCTGCTTCCACTGCCTGTGCATTTCCTTCTTGACCTTTAGTTCAACCAGCAGATATGGACTCAGCCATGCTGGTCTCTTGCTTTCCTTTTCTGATTTCTTACCCCTAGGGATCAACAGCTCTTGTGCTGTATGGAAAGTGTCCTTAAAGATCTGCCAGATCTGTTCTGCTCCCTTGTCCCTGCTGACAGGTTCCCAGGGGCTCCTGTGAAGTCTCCTGGATTGCCTACAGCTCACCATGCTACTTTTCCCGCAGATGTCGGGGTGGTTGAAGTCCCCCAGCAGGACGAGAGCCTGCGAGCATGATGCTTCCTGTAGCTGGAGTAAGAAGGCTTTGTCAGTAGGCTCCCCTTGATCGGGCAGCATGTAGTAGACACCACCCACAAGATTCCCTTTGTTGCCTCGGTCTCTGATTCTTACCCATAAGCTTTCTGCCTGCTTGTGGCTATTCTTCAGAGACAGCTCTTCACACTCTGTCCATTTCTTGATGTAGAGGGCAACGCCTCAGACCCTCCTTCCTCGTCTGTCCCTTCTGAACAGCCTGTACTCATTGATAGCCCCACTCCAGTCATGAGATTTGTCACACCAAGATTCAGTAATGGCAACTAGGTTGTAGCTTTCTAGCAGCACGGTGGCTTCCAGCTCCTCCTGTTTGTTGCCTACGCTGCACCCATTGGTGGTAGAGGTACTTCAGCTGGGCTGTCAGCCATGTCACCTTCTTAGAGGAACAGCCATCAATACCTTTGAGGTATTTCACTGGTGTTTCCCTGTTGGCCTCTATTATCTCAGGAGCTCCTGGCTCATCTGTGTAAGACTTTAAGTGTGCTGCACTTATTTCTGTGTGTACAGCTGGATTTTTCTTTATATGCTTTCCTAGCTTCCATAACAAGTAAAGTAATGGTCCAGTATGTTCTTTCCACTATTGAGCTCTAATGAATTTTACTCAATTATAAGGAAAGGTCTCTCTTCAGTGTAAAATGAGATGGGGGAAACAACACAACACAGAGTATTTAGCATCTGTACTCTTGTGCATAATTGTAACAGTGTAATTTAGGTTACATTTAGAACTTTTATCCTGGAATTCTGTAACTTCTCAAAGACTAACATAGCTTTTAATAGGTTTCAATTCTGATATAACTTACTGTGCAGACTGAAAAGCACTACATTTATTTTTTTTTTTTTTAATAAAATCAGCTTTAGGATCTTCTTACTAAATAAGAGGGCAGACAGGAAAACTAATGGAGAAGGTTGGTGTTCTGCCCAGTGAGTCAAAATCTTTGATGGTTCCGCTCTACCTGTTGCATGTAGAAGCCATTCTTGTTAGATGACTTGAATACTTAGATATATTTTTGCTTGATTTAATATTAAATTTAGTTCCCGATTTCCACTTTTGTGCTTAATCATTTAATCACTTTTCCACTGAAGTGTTTAAGTGACAGAAGGAGCTGAAAAGCCATCTTTAGCCTACACTCATGAAAGAAGAAATGTTTTATGCAACGTGTCTAAAATTCAGGAGTTATTACGTTATTCCTCAGCTGTGTCAGTGTTGCATTTGAAGTTACTGGAGTTAAATGCATTTCCCTATATATACTTCGAAAACCAAATCAAAGTTGTTTATAATTCTGAAAGGAGCAGTCAGGTTCATCTGAAGGGAAGGAAAAAAAAAAATAACTTGGGTTTTTGTTGCTGATTGGGCTCTTGGTGACTAATTTTTTAAATGGAGTCTTGTTTTAATTTTTTTTTAATGTCCATGAGCCAGTTTCAACTTCAATTTCATTTATGCATCAGTGTTCAAGAGTGAGAACAGAAAAACTTGGTGGGTCATGCACAAGAAGTCATAGTCACTGAAGTCTTGCCAAAGAAGAAGAAATCGTGATGAATGGTAATTCTTTTGAGCAATGAGAAAAAATTATGTCCTTGGTCACTGATGATAAAAGGATGCCCCTTCCTATCTCTTTTTCTTAGTGCCACTCAGATTTTTTGGGAGATTCTGATGTTTCTCTACTCATCAAAGCAAGCAGAGAGATGTTCTATGTGTTTAGGATGTGCTGCTCATCACGTACTGGTTTCTCATAAAACCCATGAGTCTTGAGGAAAACAGCTTTCACAGCTACGTGGCCATACTATTGAAACCAACTTTAAGAACACTGTGACTGGCTAGGAAAAAATTAGGCCCTAATGCCAGCTGGATAGACTTGCTTTCCTCTCTTCCTTCTATTTGTATTTGTAAATATAATACTTGTGCTTTGAAGAAAGAGGATCTACAGCATTATCTGAGAAGTGCATCCTAAATAAAGTCTGTGGCTATGAAGAAAAAAAGTCTTCTGATTCACTTCATATTGGTCACAAAGTATTGAGAATATGGTATCCTCTCTACATTTTTTTAAACTATCAAGACCTGCAGTCCGCTGCTCTCTATTTCTCTGAAAGCCCAGCCTGTCCAAAGAAGTGACTCTGTCTGTGAAGGTAGATGTTAGAACATACTAAACAATCAGTAGTGCAGGATCTACCTGTATTTTGGCGCGATAGCAAGTGAACAGGAAGGGATTTGCTGTTCCATTTAGCCTGTCTTTATAAGATTCAAGTTGTACTCTGTTCAAACCATGCAAATTCATACCAAAGCTCTTCTATCTGCTCTTGGTAGGAAATAAGTTCCATTTTTCATACAATTAATTGATGCGTAGATTGCTGAAGTCTTTTCTTAATATCATTTGTAAATGCATATTCTTGTATATATTTCGGTGTTTATATATTTCATCAGATATTTATTCTGTTTTAGAGGCGCAACAAAAACACGGACATCAACCCCTCCTAGTGTGGCAAGAACCATGAGCACGGGTGCTCTGACAAACAAAAGGAAAACTAGCAATTCAGACGGTTACTCAAGGTAGCTTTTAACTTTGTGAGTTTTGTCAGCAATAGAATCTTCATTAAAAGGGAGTACTTACTACAAAAGAATTTGGGGGAAAATATTGTTCTCTGCATAGATAACTCATGGTCAATGTTATTTGGCATGTTTAAGATAACTCAGTATATTTTGGGTCTCAGATGTGCACAGAAGACAGTGTTAGAAATGTCAAAAACCTCTTAGGAGCTGTTGAAAAGAATAAGTGAATGGTCTTCCAAATGGGAATCGAGTGGTTCAGCTGAAACTGAATGAAGTTTGCATGCTAAGCACACAAATTGTCTAGCATCTGCCCTTTTAAAGGGTAGGATAGAAAATGTATTGCAGTTTTAGCTTCTGGTTTTGACAAGCTAAGTTTTAAGTTTTCCAACACTATAGTTATATTAACTAGTGACTCAAGTATTTTATCCTGCTCCTAAAATTTTGGCATTTTTTGTTTTCTTGCAGGGAAGGGAAGGTGGGTATCTGGAGATAAGTAGGGGAGTCTGGGCACAGCTATAAGGTGTACCATTGTAAGGAAATAGGAAGTGGAAGCGTGAAAACTATAGCAACAATAGCAGTAATTCACTGTGAGGATTGAAATAACTTTGCATCAAGTTGCACTGAACTGAGTTACAGAGAATGTTCTTTATCTGGGGATTTTCAGGTCTGATGGTAAAATTGGGTGTGACAGTGGAGACTACGCGTCCTCAGTCAATGGAGGAAGTTCAAAAAGCAGTGAAGGAAATTCACCTGTACAGTTATCAAAGTTCTGCCATGAATGTGGAACAAGATATCCAGTGGAATGGGCGAAGTTTTGCTGCGAGTGTGGAATTCGAAGAATGGGGATGTGAATACACTCTTAAAAGCAAATTAAAAAAAAGAGAAATTGGAACCATCTGCTATGTGCTGCTGCATGGAAAGCTAGAGCACTCCTTCAGTTAGACTTCATGCCGCAAACATATTGAAACATCATATTGTAATATTCTGAGTGCAATCTTCTGGTTACACAGTTATTTATAAATAAATATATATACTGTATATAAAAATAGCAGGTACCTAAAACTGTGCCATTCAAGGAAATACTCTTCAATCTCTGTTGCAAATATTTAAAATTAAGGTAAAAATGTGTTAAGTAACTTAAATAGCAGAAGTGGTTCAATGTTATTTTTCTCGTAAGTCCTGCTAGATAAAGGATTATTTAAACCACTTATGTGGGGTAAGACTTACCCAGAGAGAACGAGCCATGAAGAACTTGGGCTTCAAAAGTTTCTGTGTGGAGGCATTTCCTTCATACGTGACAGTAATTTAGATGCTGTGTTCTAAGTGAAATCAACATGAGCAACTCCTTACAAATTCCTAGTTAGAAGTGCAAGAAGTCTGTATCCCTTTAAACTCTTTAACAGTAATATCCTAAATGGTCTTTCCACCTTCCTAGGATTTTTTAAAGAATGGAAGTGGAAAAACTACCTGAGAATTCTGTTCACATGTAAGAAGAAAACCAAGATTTTTGTCTGTGGCTTTCCATGTTCTGTTTTCCAATAAGAACTTGTTAATATTTTTATGCATTTATAAGCACAAATACGGTATCATAATTTTATTAAGTTCCTTTTGTTCAGAAATACTTGTCTTCCTCCTCCTGTGCTCCACCATGACTAGCACATCTAAAAGTTTTGTGCTTTTTGTCTTTAAAGGTTTCCAAAGGTCCCACTCCTTTTTTTTCCTCTTCCTTCATTTCCTGAAGGAGAGACAAAGTCTGTGCTTCTCCTACCTAAATGTTGAACTCTTATTTTGAAAACAGCCTTCTTGATGTATCCAATACAAAAAAAAAAAAAGAAAGAGTTCCATAAAAAGTATGTTATTAGAACAGTAGAACTTGATGTAAGTAGTGGCTGGTTTTTATTCCTATTCCTGTGCAAATAGCATAGCTCACATATGAGTGCATAATGCAGTAAGTGTGCTCTGTAGGTTTACGCATTAATACTTTCCGTGTTGTTTTCGCAATCTTGTGTATTCTTGGTCTCTGAACAGCAGCCTCTTGAAGTTAGTAACAGACTTCTCATTTGTTCGTTGGGAAGAAGGGTCAGGCCGTGGAAGTTGTTGTTGGTCTTTTTATACATCACACCGGATATTAAAACCATTCACAAGCTGAATCACTTAACTTGTGTCTGAATGTAGTCATTTGTTTTGTGAAGCTTTCCTTCGAATTAATGGCACCATCTTAGTTACGTGTGAAAGAACAATCTGAAAGAACTATATTGTGCCTTTCCCACAATAAATACACTCTTTTTGTCAGAAAAGTTTAATTTCAGCTTATGAACACCATTAGTATCAATGTATATAATTTTGTTGTAGCTTATGCAAAATATAATGTAGTGTTCCATGATAGTATTACGATCATTGCAGTTTCAAAACTTGTGATTACTATAAATGGGGCGAATTTTGAAGAAAGCGTTGTTGAAGAAAAGCATGTCCAAAGCAGGTACCAGTCTTGGAGTATGAGAGATTTAAGAGACTAGATGTAGTCATGGTGTGGGGCACAAACTATTGATGTTTTAGAATTAGTTCAATGGTGTGGAATTGTCTTACACTTTTTATACAAATATTATTTTTAGAAATTATCCTTCGTTCAGTGTAGTCTTGTTTTGTTATAATTTGCATAAGATGACTCCTGAGCATGGTAGGATGGATGGCTGGTAATGATAGTTAGAACTGACAAATCTTAGCCAAATTATATTCTAGGTAGTTTAGGTTCTAGGCTCCATATTTTGGCACATTCATCTCTGTACTTGCAAAAGTCGGAATCCTGCGTCCTTTGCATAGATAAGCCTGCTTTAGAAAATCTGCCCTGCACTTAGGCCGTGAAGGTCTGCAAACTGAATTATTGCAAGCTGAGTGTGCATCAGCAAAGATACAAGTCTGAAATAGGTTTGATCAGTTAGCGAATCTGCGGAGGAATCAGCTCCTTTGTCTGACTTGATGAATTTCTGGTTCTTGTTTCTGCTGAAAAAATGCATTTTACCATTTATTGAAAATGCTTTCTACAAAGGGAAACTTTAGTAAGGAAATAAATATCTTCCAGGTTTTCCGGAATTGCTGTAACTGTAGAAAAAACATATTGACTGTTTATGCCTTGAATTGTAGGTGGCAGGTTTCCTAGTTTTAAATCAATCCATGGGCAGTTAACATCATTTCTGCTTCATGAGCTGTTTGTGTAACTCTCTGCTTCCAATGCAGCATTTAGTAAATTACTCAAGTGACGCATCATTTACTTTGTTTACACTTACATGATTTATAGCAAGGACTAGACAAGGGATTAACCTGAACTGAAAGAATTTTTAAAAGATTTCCTGAACTTTTAATCTGGCCTTAGAAGAAAGTCTATTGAAACATAAATGACTATAGATAGTAACATTGGATAATGTTATATGTGTTTGATTCTACAATAAAGATAAGCAGACAATGAAAATGCAATTGACTATGCAGTTTATTACTGTATAGTGAGACTATCAGAGGCCTAGTATGTTTCCACTTTATCAACTGGTTTTGCTACTGAATGACATAGGTTTCTAAAGTCTTCGATGTTACCGTAGACTGTATTACAGAGGTTATCAGCACAGATTGCTGTAATTCTGTCTCAATGGAATGTTTGTTAGGAAATAGAAGATTTGTTTTTATAGTGCACCTGCAGAACTAAATATGGGAAACAGATTTGTTAAAGAAAAAATAAACTGTTAAAGGAGATGCACTCTGAATTTTGAATGTTTAGGTACATTACATGTGTCAGGAAGTTCCTAAATTTAATTTGTTAACAACCTAGGTCCAAACCCTCTTGCCCTGGTCTTCCTCCCTGGCTTTATGCATAGGTTTTCGTGGGAGGAGAAAACGTGGATACATATGCTGAAAGGCGAATGTTCCAAAATGTCCAAAGAATCGAAATACTGGTAGTTGTGAAGACAAAACCTCTAGATGAACTATGCACCGCTGATGCACTACACTGATGAGTCTAAACTTAGCTAGTGTCGTATCCTGGATGCTTTGTTGCCAGACAGTTAATGTAAAAGCCTGAATTGCTTAAGAGTTCATGCGTAAAATTAGGATGATACGATTACTCCGTTTAGCATCTGTCTTTCCAGCTCTGTGTGTGTGTGTCCGTGTATATATATATAGGGTGTGTGCATGAGCACACGCATGTATTAATTCCATCTAAAGAAATAAGGAGAAGGCTGGTTTTGAGATCTGGCCTGAGGGTGTTTGCATTCCCATTCTGCTTTTGTGAGTATCTGTTGTACGAGGGGCATCTCTGCACCAGAAGGGAGTGCAGGGTCATTGGAACTGTACTGACATCAGTGCAAGGGAGTTACGAAAAGTACCAGCTTCAATAGTAAAACCAACGCAGCATAAGGCTTAATCCTTATATGATGTACCTTACACAGGTTTATATTTATGCATGATACTCGCATCCTTAGTAGTTTCAGAACTGGGATCCCTAAACATACAGCAACTGAAGTGTAGGGTTACACGGATAATTAAACCCTCAGTTTTACACACCGCTTCCGGGAACTGGGCGTAGGGAGGTGCTTTGCCACCATCTCAGCTTGTACCTGTGAACGGAACGTTTAGGCAGAACTTTCCCAATTCGCCAAAGAGCCCCCCGGCGCGTGGGGCAATGGGGAGGCTGGGGCGGCAGGGTGGTGGGGGACGGGAGCTCTCCGTGGTGCTCCCCGCAGCCCCCGAGCTCTGCCGCTTGCGCTGCCCGTAGCGGGGTTTGCCAGCCGGGAACCCCAACACATGTGCTGAAACCTGGCCCGGTCCTCAAGCATCAGGGGGGTCCTCTGCCATCAGAGAGAGACTAGCTCCTAATTCGTCACCACAACTGAGACTTAGTGCCTGAAGCGCAGCGTGCAAAGAGAGCCGTTGATTGATGTGCGCTTACCAAAGCGGGGGAAGGAAGTGTGACTGCAGTACTTTAAAAGCTAATATATAAGGCATGTAGCAGTGTGCGCTGATGTAGGCTATGTAATTAGTCCGAGTATAAAGCGGAATGGTATTGTCTATGTATTGTGAAGTTCTCAATAAGTGCTAGTTTGCGCCACATAGACTGTATATGTGCAAAGAACAAACCTGTTACAAGGTTTTTTTAATCTTGGCTGACAAATTTGTGTTTTGTAAGAGCACTTTTTGCAATTTCAATTCTTTTCAGTTTGACTAAGCTTTGAATAATTATATGGGTTGTATGACAGGGTAGAAATTTCATCTTTGGTGAAATTGATTTTGGTGACTGGTGAAAATAGTTCATTGCCTTTCAAGTACAGCTCATTCCAACTTGTCTTGGTTTTGTTGCTGTTTTGGGTTTTTTTCTTTTTCAACTCGCTGAGTAAGATTTGAGTTACCTAATTATAAGAAATGCTAGGTTAAAGGTTCTCTAGCTGTATTCAGCAGTTACTTGGTTGATATGTTCTTTCCAATATTCACAATGCAAGAGATTTTTTGTTTCCAGTATTCACAATGTAAGAGATTACTCTTGCATACTAGTTTGGTGTTTGTTTTTTTTTTTTTTTGTTATGCCATTCCAGAATACACATTTCTGGAAGATCGTACTTAGCCCCACTTCATTTCATGTTGCCAGAAAGCAGCTTATTCAGATTTTCTCTTAATTAGTGTTTCTTCTGTACAAAAATAATTAATAGGGGAATCATATTTCTCCAACGTGAACATGAGCTGTTGAGTCAGCAAATCAAATATTGGTTTTAATATAGCTGAACATTGAACTTGTTCTAAATAGTAGTGCGTGGTTTATGATAGTTCTATATTTGTATTTGGATTTCTGGCAGAAGCATGAATGGATTTGGGTCAGATCTGTAAAGTGCCGAGTATTCTATGACTGTTACAAAACCTACGTTACACGATTGCTCGAACTCTTGGTGTTCATCCTTCGTATGATACTTAGTATGTATCTTCATAACTTTATTTATTAATGTTCCATGTTTTTAAATGAAATATTCATTTATGCATTTGAGGTGATTAATTTTGTCAGCATTGCCTTTATTATGTTTGCCTTACCCCTCAGTACATTGAATATTTGTGTTTGTGACCATCTAGTGGTTTTTTGCAGAATTCCTGGGTTTGTTTGCATCTTATTTGGTGTATTGTGTTTATTTTAAATGTCAGTTCTGTTTTAATTAATAAATGTAAATCACACCACCTAATGCTAATTTGCCACTTGTTAACAATAAAGTGAATATGCCAATAAAACTTTCTGTGATGCACATATTTTCGTAGCCAAATGTGAAATTATCTTAAATAAAATAGCATAGGGATAGGTAACTTCATTTCAGCCTTATGAATCTTGTGATGTCTTTGGTCTCAAGTACACCGGGCCTGATGTGAGGACCATCCACTGTCTTCATAGTGGCCGGGAGAGAACCACTTAGTTATTCTTTCCGGAGGATAGGGTTTTTTTCATTGACCTGGGAGATGAGATTTGGATTCCTCAGTCACCTTGAAAAATACTGTATACCAGATATTTAAATCAGTGTGATCCACTTATATAAATTTAGCTCTGTATCTCTTCTTTTTCCCAACTATACGGAGAGTTTAGTTTATATAGAGCCTATCACTGTGATAACTGTAGTAAATAATTCCTTTTTCTATTAAGGCTGTAAGGTATAATACATAACCTAAGCTTGATCTGGGTTTGTTCTCCTTCATGAGGTTAGAGCACTGTTTTGTTGATGAAATGATTAAGCAGGGAAAATGCAGAAGTTGTATTTTTCTTGTAAAATTCACTTATGTGAGCAGAAATTGTAATAAGGGGTTGGGTTCCTTATTTCGTTGGCTAAATACGTAAGAGTAGAGGCCAATTCCTCTTTTCTTTCCTCTTTTTAGGGGAAAGTTCCTCCTACTGGGCTCCTTTGTTTGCTTCACCACACCCTCTTCAGAGGAAGGCAGATAGTTTTCCCTTCATTCTGGATGAAATTCGTTTATGCCCCAAGAGTCTGCAAAATCTCTTGTCCCCATTGAGATTCCATTATATTCCTCATACTGGCTTCCTGTTTATTCTAGTTCACCATGAACCATTCCAATCAGATAGCAATAAAAACAATAATAACAAAAAACCACAACAACAAAAAAAAGGCCCATCAAAAACCTAAGTAGATGCTGAATGAAACCTATCATAAACCAAACATCTCCAGCTCAGCACAAAGCAGAAAAAGTCATAGAATCATAGCATGGTTTGGGTTGGAAGGGACCTTAAAGATCATCTATTTCCAATCCTCCTGCCATGAGCAGGGGCACCTTCCACCAGACCAGGTTGCTCAAAGCCCCGTCCAACCTGGCCTTGAACACTGCCAGGGAGGGGGCAGCCACAGCTTCTCTGGGCAATCTGTTTCAGTGCCTCACCACCCTCAGAGTAAAGAATTTATCCTAATCTAATCTAAATCTACCCTCTTTCAGTTTAAAGCTATCACCCCTTGTCCCAACACTCCATGCTCTTGTAAAAAGTCCCTCTCCAGCTTTCTTGTAGGCCCCTCCAGGTACTGAAAGTCTGCTGTAAGATCTGCCCAGAGCCTTCTCTTCTCCAGGCTGAACAGCCCCAACTCTCTCAGCCTTTCCTCACAGGAGAGGTGCTCCAGCCCACAGATCATTTTTGTGGCCCTCCTCTGGACCTGCTCCAACATGTCCATGTCTTTCCTGTCCTGGGGGTTCCAGAGCTGGACTCAGGACTCCAGGTGGGCTCTCACCAGAGCAGAGCAGAGGGGCAGAATCCCCTCCGTCGACCTGCTGGCCACACTGCTTTTGATGCAGCCCAGGATATGGTTGGCCTTCTGGGCTGCGAGCGCACATTGCTCGGTCATGCTGAGCTTCTAGTAAGCCAACACCCCCAGGTCCTTCCCCTCAGGGATGTGCTCAGTCCATTCTCTGCCCAGCCTGTATTTGTGCTTGGGATGGAACTGAAAGGAAACATATAACCAGCCAGGAGGCATTTAGCCCTGCATCTTCAGCTAAAGAACTATAGCTGTAAACACCTGGCTGATGGTATGAAGTGAGATTTGAACTTTGTTTTCCAGTGGCATTCCTTGATCTGGCTTCCTAAACACCAGAAATTCTTCCTTCTCATTATAAACCACAGAGCAGCTAACTCATTCTTGCTGTTAGAAACGTGCAACGCTGCCTTGCTCACAGGGGTTAGTCACCCCTTGCTACGTTCTCATAATCCCTTCCAATAACAATGCTAAAATTCTTTTTACCAATTTAAATACCTAAGTTGTTTTCCCTTGACACCTTCCCATAAATTCCATGTAGTTCTAAATTGTGGCTTTGACCTACTCATGTTCCTCCTTTGCTGTGGCCAAATAAAGAAGTATGTAAAGGAAAGTGGCAGGGAGGTAGGTGTGGTGGTGATACCCTGCAAGGTTTTAATCTCTTTACCCATTCCGGCAGAGCAGTTTATTGTTGTCATGTTTGTAGTTTCAGGAGAGACCAGATAAGGTTCTCAAATGGAAGGAACAAATCAAAGAGCACAAGTCACTGCATTTAGCAATTAGTCTTTGCATGTAAGCTGTGACTCAGGAAATTTGGCAATAAGAATAAGGCAGGCAGGATATTTATGAAGAGAAGCAATCAGAAAACCCCCACAATTTCATAATAACTGAATTTAAATTTCTGCTCTGGATCTAACCTTGGTCCTTCCCCATGATAGGCCTGAAACTGCTTGATTTGCCTCAAGATTTTAGTTGTGGGTTGCTGCTTAAGTCATTTAAGCTGACTGAACTTCCAGTTTTGTAGTAGCTAATGCTGCATCTGTGTGTTTTAATTCCCACTGACCTTTCCTTGCCAAGTGGTTATTAGGAAATAAATCTTGGCATTCGACTATTCTTGAATTTCCAAAAAAGCAACTGTTCTTCAGTCTCAGAGAGAAATTTAATCCTCACTCTCCTGGGACTTTTCACTAGAAGGGATTTCCAGAGAAGTCCTTAAAATAGTGATTACATTGTCTTATCTGCATTATGATATTGGGAAATCTGTTTCCCTTTCCTATTGCATACAAGAGTTATGGGTTGGGTTTGGGTTTTTTTTTCACTATTTGGAGTTAAAGTTGCAATCTCTTACACCAAGAGCTAAAGAGAGTATGTGAAAGTCTCACAGTTTTACAGAGACACCACTCCTACCTCAAGAAGTCTCTTCACCATAAATGGTGGGGGGCTGTATTCCAGTAAACCATAACACTATGTTTGCTTTGCTCTGAACATCTTCCCTCACCATTAGCAGTAGGGCACACTGGGTTTCATGGATGTAGTACAGCACTACTGACACTTATTCCAGTCAGAGGAGATCTGTACAGTGCTTTGAAGCACATTCCACCATTATTTCAGGTGTTTGTTCTGAATCATAGAATCATAGGTTGGAAAAGACCTCTATGATTGTCAAGTCCAACCATCCACCCAACACCACCATGCCTGCTAAACCATATCCCGAAGTGCCAGGTCTACATGTTTTTTGAACACCTCCAGGGATGGTGACTCCACCATTTCCCTGGGCAGCCTGTTCCAATGCCTGACCACTCTCTCAGTAAAGACATTTTTCCTAATATCCAATCTAAACCTCCCCTGATGCAACTTGAGGCCATTGCCTCTCGTTCTATCACTAGTTACCTTGGAGAAGAGACCAACACCTGCCTCACTACAACCTCCTTTCAGGTAGTTGTAGAGAGCGATAAGGTCCCTCCTCAGCCTCCTCTTCTCCAGACTAAACCAAAAAAAATTTCAGAGTAGTTCTACAGAAAATTTCTTGTAGCACAGATAAAACAATATGTTACCTTACTCTGAACCAGGAAAAAACAGGCTGACTTAATTAAAGATTTCCCAAAATATTTAGTCCAAGGTAAATACCTGCTGTGGAAATGTCTACCTAAACTGGCCTGGTTAGAAGCAATTAAGAAACAGGTATTTTATAATGGGAAGTCCCAAGCAGCTGGAGGTTACATTACCAGCTGTGCTTTTAATGACTAGCTGTGAAAAAAGGCTAAAAAAGGAGTAATGACACCCACAAAGTCAACAGCCCAATTCCATAGAAGGCAAATATTTTATTACCAAAGGAGTTTTAATATCAAAGTAAGAAACTGAAAAAGAGTTATAAACAACTATAAAAATACTTATATTTATCCAAAATTAAATATGAACACTATTAGTTAAATGCCAATATATTATTCTCTGACAATATTCACACATTTTATGTCATGTTGGTCTAAAATGTTAAACATGTTATATAAAATAATTGCATATAAGAAATCACAATCTGAAGGTTTATTAACTCTAGCTCCTTCTGCAGCCAACACTAGGATAACCAAATACATAAGGCTAGTCCTGTTTCCAGTCAGCTGAACAAACGTACGTTGAGGCATCTCCTTTTTCACCGTCCATAGGTCTCTCTGTCTTGCCTCTACTTCTGCCAGTACAAGTGTGCTACATCTCTCAAAAGTCAGTACCCTTCCAAAGTTTTTCCAAAAGATAACCTTTTTCCTATTTTTCCAAACCCAAATCAGTTTGCAGACCCATTAGATACCCACGCTGAAAACATTATTGCTTCAGCAGAACAGACCCAAGATCCGTTGCTTGTTTGGTAAACTGTTCCTTTTGGTCCTTGATGCATTTTATATAGACGTAAAGAAACCAGCTGCTTTTCCACACTGTTTTCTTCACCTGCAGCTTCTAAGATGGCTTTATAAATTGTAGCAGACATGTAAGTAGATTGCTTTCATATGACAGTATTATAAAGTTACTCGAAAGATCAGAAAATTCAAAGTAGTTTCCAGAGCATGAAGGTGGGACACAGCCTTCTGCAGAGTTCTTTGCTTCCAAGGCTGATCTTTTATCTCCGCTTCTTGGACCTCAGCAGCTTGGTTTAGCCGTTTCTGTTTATTCCGTCTCCAGGAACAAGGTACAGTAGCTTTCCATCAGAATTCTGGCATAAAGTGTTACAGGCGAGCAGAGTTACTCGAAGAATGCATATAAAATGCAAAGATACCAAGTAATGCCACTTCAAAAGAGAAGAGCAGGATTCACCTGGAATCACCTGGAAATTATTTTTTCAAATTTATTCCAGCAGGATCGAAGGCTAGATATATTTTCTTTCAGTTCACAAAATTCTTGGTTACATTTCTTTTTGGACTGTTCACTTGTTTCACTGTCTTCTTTATTATGTGTATTTACCTGCGTGCAAACCTGAAAAAGAATAGTTTGTATTGTTAATTGAGAAGGGCTTGTTCTTTCCATATAGACATCTTTTAAAACAAACTAATTCCATTACATCTCAATAAATAATGGAGGTACATTAATTAACTGGTAATTAAGCCAGAAAGCTGGGCTACTCCCAAAACATGTTGTGGCAGTACACAGACCGCATCACTCGGACGTTCTCACTCTGAGCACAGGCCTGCTGCCGTCCTTGCCCACCGGACTGGGAGAGCGCGGCTTTAACACACAGCAAACATGGACAGCTGAAACCAGTGTGTGCAACTGAGAAAGTGTACATCCTCTGTCAGTGGTTTAAAATTTATCCTCCGTTATTTGAAGGACTGGAAAAATAAAGCAAATTAAATTGTGAGCCAAACTTCAGAAGGTATGATGACTACGTGTGTGGTACCTTGAGACTAGTGGCACAACACAGACCTGTCCCCAGTGGTTGGTGCTGTGGCCTAGTGTTCAGCATCTCACCCAGAGACGATGTTTCTTGTCCATATTTGGTGACTGTTCTTGATTTTTACCAAATGACTTTAACTGGTCTTTAAATAAAACCAGGCATCCACAAGGTTAGGTTGGAGTTTCAAGAGTGACACTCTTTGATTTCTATGACTTAACTGGTATACCTTTCATGGTAAGACAAACGTTGGACTCACCACAGGTGGCTAAGCAAAATATAGACACCAACATGACTTTGAAGATCTGGTCTGAGATGATAAGAATGTCTCCATTTCAAGGAGAGAAAGAATGACTTAAATGCAGCCTTCACTCCAACTATTTAAGCCAATCATAAAGAATTATATCCTTTAGTGCCTATGGGGAGGCTTTTTGATGTTGGTGAACATTTTTGTGTTCAATAAGTAACTGTGAGCCACGCTTAAAAGAACGCCCTTCCTTTGCTATGGTACTCTGTAGATCATTGCGCTACATTTGAGTGACACATCAAAGAGCAGATTCTGCAAATGATGGCTAAAAATCCAAATATTTTCATATCTTAACTGTTCTTGTTGAGTTTGAGATATTGTGGTTAAAATAAAGATCAAAGGGATTATGGAAAGGAGAGAAACTCCCACTAATTGTTTGTTAAACCAAATTAAACATTAATGTTAGGGTAGAACCCCAATAAGAAGTAACAACTATGATTTTATACACTAGAGAAGTTAAAGGCTTTCTTTGCACAAGTGTGGTCTTTGTCTTCTGCTGGAGAATTGACTCAAATATTTCAGTACTGACACAGAGTATACATCTTCACTATAGACCTCCAGATCATTGCCTTACTTAGTCTTTGCACTGGCCTTAATGTCTATTAGAAGACATGCTACACAGAGCAAAATTCATCATGCGTGTGACGTGCACGACAGTTGTACCTTTGTGAGGTACATATGATAGTCTGTGCTAAAGAGCTCTAAGGAATATGTCACATACTTCCAATAAACTGTAGACCATCACTTCCACTCACCTTTTCTTTTTTATGTCTTTCACATTTGCACTGTAGAACCTGTAATGTCCTGCACGAGACTAATGCTGCTTTCCATCTAAAGTCTTTGCTGATTTTTTGCCTGTGAAAGAATCTGAGCATGTTGCATGCCATACTCTGTAGTGATTCTATTTCCTGTAAAGAGAGCAAGAAAAATATGTCCTGAAAAGTCTGTGCATCATTAATTCTTTATAATGTTGGTTTGTCTTTAAAAAAACCCTCCATCAGTTACCATTAGTTCCTCTTGCTTTCATAGTGCCAATCTTTTCCAACAAAACACATGATTCATCTGATCCACCCGCCATCTCTTCAAAATGTTTAAAGTATCAATAGTGCAGGGATGTTAGGGAGAAGTCATAGCCGTAAGGAAACCAGCTGATGCAGTTAGGAAAACAGTGAATGGTTTTTGGAGTCAGTCCTTTTGTCAAGTCATGATAGAATTTGCAGCAACAGCCATGCTTTCCGTCATTTGAGATCTGCCCAAACTATTACTTTGAAAGCTTTCAGATCTGAAGTCAAAAGCTTAGCTAATATGATCTTCTGTAGAAAAATGAAAACAGATGTTGGGAAATTTTTATTATTACTTCCATCGGCAAAATAAAATAAGTTTTTCTGTACTATTTTGGATTAAAAATAGAAAAGAATCTTTATGGGGGTGGGAATAATTTCTTGGCTATGGAATTGCTTAATATTTTAATTTATAATATCAATTTACTTGACAAATTGTGTGATTCCAAATTCAAAAGAGTAACAACCCTGAATATCATGATTTGACTATTAAAAGGTAATATTACTCTCTATCACAATGTTATTCAGGGACTGAACTGTAGAAAGAACTCATTTAAGTTTGTATTCGCTAAAGTAAATTCTGAGAAGTTAAATTTTACCTGAGTGTCATTGCAGAAAAACACTTTGCTATTTTCATGCTTTTTATTCTTGCAGCACCTGTCACGATACTCTGCAGACATATTTACCTGTAAAATATCATACATGTTTAAACATGGAAGTACTTTTAATCAAGTGAGCTAAATTTCTCACTAACAGGTGGCAATGTCAACACGGAATTGTTCTGTAGCATCTCCTTGGCTGTAGCTGGGCCAGTGTGCAATTCTGAGCTTTTCCTTGGCAAGCAGGCAAAGAAAACCCCAATCCAGCTACAATTTCTACAGGTATTCATTGACAGAATCACAGAATGGCTGAGGTTGGAAAGGACTTCTGCAGGTCATCTGGTCCAACCCTCCTGCTCAAGCAGGGCCACCCAGAGCCGGCTGCCCAGGACCATGTCCAGATGACTTCTGAATATTTCCGAGGATTGAGACTCCACAACCTCCTTGGACAACCTGTGCCAGTGCTCGGTCACCCTCACACTGAAAAAGAGCTTCCTGATGTCCAGAGGGAACCTCTCGTCTTTCAGTGTGTGCCCATTGCCTCTGGTCCTGCCACTGGGCACCACTGAAATGAACCTGGCTCTGTCCTCTTTGTACCCTCCCTTCAGGTATTTATGGACATTGACAAGATCCTGCTGAGCCTTCTCTTTCCAGGCTGACTGGTCCCAGCTCTCTCCACCTTTCTTTATTGGACAGATACTCCAGTCCCTTCATCATCTTTGTGTCCCTATGCTGAGCCCAGAACTGGACACAAATGTATTCATTTTAAACCTTAATATTCTATAGAATTACTTCGTTCTTTGGCATTTAAAAAATGCAGAAATAGTTAAATCTTGCACAGACATCAAATACAATGTTTGTCAATGTTTGTCTCAATAAATAGATGCCCAGGCATCTAAACAGATTGTAGCACTCACTTTGCATAAACACTAACAAACGATATCCCAAGCAATATCACTTGCTCCCTTTGTGTGACCATAATCTTTTATCAGTGGTTTATTCTCTGGAGGTTTTTCTTCTTCTACTTTCCCAGTTGTCATCGAGATGACAACTGAGCGCAACTCATCAAAATTCCTTTGCTTTCTTCCTCAGCCTGTATCCAGATAACCTAATACAACCAGAAGGGCTTTAAAAAAGGCAGCTCATGAGAATACTGTGTCAGATCTCCTCACTTAGGCATGTATATGAGCACATTATACAACTTAATTCTTAAAGTTTATCCGCAGATTTTAGTGTAATGTTGCCTCTATTTCAGAAGTTCACCCAAGATGAATAGAACTTCAGCCAGGAAGTGTTTTCAAACCCAAGAGTTTAGGGAGTCAGATATTCACTGCCAAAAAAAAAAAACAACACCCAAAAAACAAAAACTTTTAGAAAAGAACGCACATCTCTGCTTGTACCACAAGAGAATGAAGTTTTGCTGCAGTCAGACAGCACCAAGATTTACAAATAAATATATAAACACATAAATAATTACCCTAAAACCTGTGTATCTGTGGCTTCATTTGCTAACTGCTAAGGGATTTACCCATTTGCACAGACCTCCCAGATCATCTATACTAAAGATATATGTATAATGTACAGTAATCATTTCTGAAGGCAGTTTATTTGCTGTGACTAAAGCAACCTAAGGGAAATTCTGCCCTCACAAGACATTAGTGAAAACTAAATTAACCTATGGAGGTCTAGTATATAACCCACTAGTCATCTCCATAACCGCCTCCAAACGTCAGGCTGAGGGACTGAACATTATTGACTCCGGCTCCGCAACTGCAGGGAAGTGCCCAGTGGGCAGCTGCTATCGCCCAATCAGCACTGTCCACAGTATCTGCTACTAAGTTATAGTGACAAAACTATAGACTGATTTTACACAGAGGATGAACTAATCCCTCTGAAACTGGGAAAATTGCAGAGCAGTTGCTGGTGAGTGCTTATTCTAGTAAAAGCTTCAGAGTTCAGTACATTCCCATTACCTTTCACAAGCAATAATTCATTAAGGTTTTATTTGTGTATTTATTTATTTATTTGGATAACAGTTTTAGTTCTCATACACCCTCCTAAAAAACTCCATCAGTGATAACATTTATTAAAATGAAAAAAGATAAAGGCTTCCAAAAGGTATCTGGAAGAATGGCATTGCTCCATTCCAATCCCTGATGAGACCCTGGGGCACCGCAGCCCGCAGCTGGGCAGCGGCAAGGCATTGCCACCTCCAACCTGGGAGACCCCACCCAGCTTCTCTGACCCTGAAGCTCCGGCAGAGCCAGCATGCTCCTCAGGATGCTACTCGCGGCTCTCCACCACAGGCAGACAGCAGGAGCTGCGAAACCCAGAGGCTATTTTTCCTGTCACAGAATCACAGAATGGTGGGGGTTGGAAGCGACCTCTGTGGATCATGTAGTCCAAACCCTCTGCTGAACAAGGGTTACCTACAGCAGGCTGCACAGGACCTCGTCCAGGCGGGTCTTGAATATCTCCAGAAAAGGAGACTCCACAACCTCTCTGGGCAGCCTGTTCCAGTGCTCCGTCACCCTCAGAGGGAAGAAGTTCTTCCTCATGTTCAGA
>Ga0065711_1035070_pt1 | contig 22853 bp, 7 predicted proteins | sample Hoacrofraction12_FD_59098 | JGI IMG/M metagenome (GOLD analysis project Ga0065711, IMG submission 59098) | Hoatzin crop microbial communities from Cojedes, Venezuela - Epithelial fraction 12 v2 (version 2) | ecosystem: Host-associated > Birds > Digestive system > Esophagus > Crop | place... | reverse complement strand
GGGCACAAACTGAAGCAGAGGAAGTTCCGTCTGAACATGAGGAAGAACTTCTTCCCTCTGAGGGTGACGGAGCACTGGAACAGGCTGCCCAGGGAGGTTGTGGAGTCTCCTTCTCTGGAGATATTCAAGATCTGCCTGGACAAGGTCCTCTACAGCCTGCTGTAGGCGACCCTGTTTTGGTAGGGAGGTAGGACTAGATGACCTACAGAGGTCCCTTCCAACCGTACCATTCTGTGATTCTGTCATTCTGTGAAGAATAGATTGCATCAGTAATACACAAACTCATATAATCAGAGAATCACTTGGGTTGGAAGTGATCTTAAAGATCACCTAGTTCCAACCACACTGCCATGGACAGGGCCACCTTCCCCTAGACCAGTTTGCTCAAAGCCCCATCCAACCTGGCCTTGAAAACTTCCAGAGATGAGGCATCCACAAATTTTCTGGGCAACCTAGTCCAGTGCCTCACAACCCTCATAGCGAAGAATTTATTTCTTATATCTAATCTGAATCTACCTTCCTTCTGTTTAAAGCTATTGCCCCTTGTCCTGTCACTCCATGGCCTTGTAAAAAGTCCCTCTCCATCCTTCCTTTAGGTCCCTTCAGGTACTCGAAGGCTTCTGTAAGGTTTCCCAGGAGCCTTCTCTTCTCCAGGCTGAACAATATCTGCTGTTCAATGGAGATGAACCTTCTGCTTCCTAGGACCCAGATTTACACGGTGAATTAGTGAGCATTCTTTCAGAAAAAGTTACAGGGGTTAAAAAGCACTGCATTTCATTCCCACCACACCCCTTGTCTTTCCTGTTCCAAGCCCTTAGAATCACAGAATAATTTCTTGGACAGTAGGCATAAGGAAGAATTTGATTAAGATTTTCGTTCTCCTTACTGTTATACTTTGATACAAAATACATAAACAGAAGAATGGTGACTTATTTCTGTTTTTCATTTAGGATCTGATTTTTAAAGATAGGTGTAAATACTTGTTAACTTTGGTTGGTAAATGGGCAATTAAAAATGCCTTTGGCATATCCCCCACCCCAAACCCATGAAAGTGAACTTAATTCAAGGCTCAAGGCTAGTTAGCTCCTGTGCTTCATTCTTTAACCTGTGAATAACCATTGTGTTAATAATTTTTTCTGCTTTCTGCCTCAAGACATGGGACCCCAGCTCAGTTTTCAAGCCATATCTTTCCCGTTGAAATAAAAAGTGCCAAAGGATGTCCCTGGGAACAATGATACTCCTCGTTAGTCTCTGACATAGCTTGTGCATGTGCCATCTTGTATGTTCCCATAAAATTCCCAGGCATTGGTGCAAGATGTAGCACAGCTTGGGGCCCATTCCCAACTTGTTGTGTGTGTGGTCACCTATCTGCAGTGGAAAGGAATATAATGCTACGGATGTAGGTCGTTCTCTACCATCAGGCCTTACTGCTGTGAAACTCTCCTAGCCACGTATACATTACTGAAGCTGCGTATGTCAGCCTGCAGAAATACTAGTCCTGTACAAGGCAGAACAAGCCCTCTATAAACCAGGTCAGTGTTAATACAAAAGGAACATTCAAAGATGCAGTTCTTGTCTGCTTTGCATCTAAAATAACTCTTTCCATGGTGCTTGTTTGCTACAAAATATGCCCATTAGTTTTCAGCATAATGAGCTAAGGCAAGGAACCCTACAGAAACCAGACCTAGCGTGCCTGCACTTCTCTGCATGTGCTCCTTTGCTAGCAGGAAAATCTCTGTCCTGGAAATGTCTTATTCATAGGACAATCCCAGCAGCACAGGGAGACATCTGCTTGCTGCTTTTTGCAGGCACCAGGATCCAGTCGTGCCTTACTGCTGTGAGGCCCTTCTGTCCTGCTAGCTTGATGCTTTCTTTACAGCCAACTTCACCTGTCAGTAACACCTTCTGCCGTGGCTAATACGAACACAAACTACTTTCATTTCAGACCCCACTGGAAGGAAGCAACAATCTGCTGAAGATGTCAAAATTTCTCTTTTCTGGCAACCAGTCCTCAGATAACATGCAGGTTGGTTTAATAAGCGACTGGTGATTTATGAAGATAGCCAGAATACCCAGAATTGTCACAGTGACAGTAAAAAAGAAATAATTAAAAGAGATCTCAGCTAGAGCTCAGTGAATAATGAGTGAATGTTGATTTCTTGCCCAGTAATTGAAAGAGTTATATCATTTTTACTCTGTCAAGAAAGTTTATACCTATATGCCCCATCTTCTGGGCAAAGCCCTAACCACCTTGATGTAGGTCATTGCACGCGGGTTGGAGGCACCGCTCCCATCTATCCTTTAGCAGATCTGCCACTGTACACAAGACCTTTCAACATTTTTACCATGGTCCAGTGCCCTGGGCTCAAAGTCTGGTCCCGGCTGCCAAGGCTGCTCATGTACTTTGCACAACTGTTTTCCCATCATAAAATGAGAAAGAATAAACAAAAGCATCAGCCAGGACCAAGCAAAGCATCAGCCCAATCCCCAGCCTAGAAAGCTCTTCATTGTCCTAACTTCTCTCTCTCCGCTCTTTGCCCAGGAAGAAGTCATCATTTTCCCACTGGCAAAATTTCAAAGGAGGAAAACCAAAGCAACTTTCCTTTCCTTCAGTTCTCTCCCTAGCAAAGAGTTTGACATGAGTTTTGCACTCTTTTCAGGAGAGCAGTGACCATGGGCAGCCTTCCTGCTTCTGGGAAGACAGTGTGGGTCACCAGCCTGTTATACCCAATTTAATTCAATCTGAAATATATTCCTGAGGATGCTCACCAGAACATAAGATCGTCAGGTTTCTGAGACCTGATAAGGCTTAGTATGAACTTGATTCCATCATTTCAGCCGCCTTAAGTACAAGTGAAAGAATTTTCTTTTAGATTAGTGTACCTTAACTCTACTCGAGTGCTACCTTAAACAGTCCGCATCCCTTCTCAGATCTGACTCTAAACAATTAGCTGGAATGAGCAGGATGAAGCACAGTCTTTGAATTCTGGATTGCTGAGCCAGTGCTCATTCCTCAGTCCCTGGGCAGAAAAAAATTTTATTGAAGATTTTGTCTGTGTGAAGCAAATGATACATGCTCCGTGGCAACATATCCTTTCTAGACTCCAAAATGCTAATTAACACTGATTCACTGAAAAAATATTTTGTCTTCTCTTATTTAACTATTAATTCAGCTATAATAATGAGAGGTGTTTTATTTCTTCTCTTTTTCTATAGCAACATCCTAATTTATACAAATAAAAGCACAATTAAGCAGCCTGACATTTAATTACAATCTGCATTTCATGTAAGCAAACATAATAAAACTGAGAATGCTAATTCTGAATGCAAAAATTGTCATAATGCAACAGAAAAACATCCAAATGCAAAGAGCATAAAATATGTTTTTTCCAATGGTTTTACTCCTATGGGTCTGCAGAACCCTGACATGGGTTGACACTTTTTCTCACGATGCTTGTCAGAAACAGGACATGAATAGGACAATATAGGCCATATTCTCAGCTGATTTAAATCATTATGACTCCATTGAATATATTAGGATTACTCAGCTTACACCAACATGCATTTCCTGAGGGCTAAGCAGCACTCTTCAATGAAGCTATGCTTTTTCAGTCTGTGAATCAGATTTTATACTATCATAATCCAACGGAATTTCTTTGCCAAATTATAAAAATAGGCAGTAGTCTTTTTTTAAATTCTAGATTTCTTAGTAAAGTTTGCTACAGCAGCTCCAGATTCCTCCCTGCACTTAAGATCTGCAGTGCAAATAGCCTTCAAACTCATCTGCTCCTGATCAAGCAAATGAGATGGACATGGGAGGTCTTAGTTCTATTAATCTGTGTTATTGTGCTCTTTATAACTTACAATTCCACTGTCATCACTGTAATATTTGGATGCCTGCCAGGCAAAAGTTTTAAAAATAATTGAAAAGCCCACATTGATGGTGGGGAATCAGCCATAAAGGTTTGCAATGGTCCTTTGCTCTATGGGATTTCATTCTAGAGATCTAAGAGAGAAGAAAACCCTAAGGAATTGTTGTATTTTTATTTTTTTAAAACTCTTGAGTTAAAGAGTTTCATATTTCTGAGGAGAGAAATTGTCAGCTAGAGTGCTCAGGCCAGCGATTTTGGTGATCTTAAAGTCCAGGCAGCACAAGTGCTGCATTGTCCTGGGAACGCAGGACAGTCCTCACTTTAATTTTCTTACTGATACCAGTTAAGAGTGTGAAATACAAAGAAAGATCACATACCCAAGTGAAAACTTCAGGCCCACGGCAAAACTAAGAGGAGACTCCCTGTCTACCTCTTCACTGAAAGTGTCATCCAGACCAGAGTGTCCACTCTATGTATTCGTTGATTCTTAGAGATCTTTAAAAAGACTGTGATAAGCATTTCCAGAAGAGGAACCGTTGAATAAACTCGTCTTAACAATGCCTTCAGAGCACATTCAGCTGCCAGACAGACAGGTTGTGGCACTGTGTAACAGCTCCAGCTATGTCACTGAGGTGACAACATCATGCAAAAATAACTGAAGAACTCATAAAGGATGGCATCAGGATTTGTCCAGGCTAGTCTCAGCCTGAGTTGATTTTAACCTATTTCAGCTGTAATCATAGAATGGTTTGGGTTGGAATGGAGCTTAAAGATCATCTAGTTCCAACCTCTATGCCATCTGCAGGGACACCTTCCACTAGACCAGGTTGCTCAGAGCTCCATCCAACTTGGGCTTGAGCACTTCCAGGGAGGGGGCATCCACAACTTCTCTAGGCAAGCTGTTGCAGTGCCTCACCACCTTCACAGTGAAGAATTTCTTTCTCATATCTAATCTAAATCTACCCTCTTTCATAAGTGTAAGTCTTAAGTGCAATATTAATGATAATTTTATAGTTGTATATTTGGCCTAATAAGAACAATGGTAGTATTTTTGCTTAGAAAGTTGGTACATTAATTATACTAAAAAGAAATTCTTGTCTCTGGCAATCAGATGCCCGTAACAAGATTTTCCTTGTAAAACCAGATGGGATTTGTAAGCTGCTGGATCTCAGGCAGGATGAAGACCATGTACTATGGAATTGTAGAGAGCAAGAGAATGATTCAGTTACTTAAACACAGGCGCTTAATGCCCTTTGAGATATCTTGGCTTGCTTCCAGATTCTGAGGTTTGTGGATTTCCCATAAATTCTGTGTCACATCTGCCAGCTCATATCCAAACAATCCCCTGACTACACGGACCATGCATTTGATTGCTGAAAGGCCTCAGCATGCAGAATGACCAAAGATAGTTTTGCACATCTTAGGATGTGGCCTTGTACTGTTCCATATGCTGACATCTTAGGCGGAGAAGGAAACACATCATAATCACCTTTTTGCCAAATAATATAGCTTTGGTTGACTTGACTCAAAATTATGTTTTTATTTGTACATCTCCTTTGTGTCTGACAGAATTTAAAATATTCTGGGGATTTAATGTGCAGAACGTGTCAGTTTATTGAAAGGTTTTTATCGTCATATTTTGGTGTTGGTAATTACCTCTCATGAGTGAAACAAAAGGCTAGTCTCCACTCTGGCTGCCTTTTATTTCCCTTCAAAACAAATGTGACTCCAGACTGCTATGTTTTCTTGGCAATGATTTTACTTATATAGCAGGATGTTACAAACCAATGTTACTTGCATGATACAAAATTAATTAGTCTGCTGTAATTTATAAATACACAGTTATGGTTAAACAAATAAGAAGTTGAGCCTTTGGAAGGTTCCCAGTGGGTTGTTATTTGCACAATTCCAGTGCAGCCAGAAGAAAGAGTCACTGATTTGTCCTCTGATTTAAAAAATGCAATTTACCTTATTCTATTGGGAATTGCAAATGTATTAAAACATATTTCTGGAGTTTGTTCATATTAATTATTATGAAAACAAATGAACATGTGGAACGTGTTATGAAAAAAACACAACCACCAAATATTCTAATTACTTCCAAAGACCCAGTAAGCTTTTTCCAAATAAGCAAAAGGAAGGTCTAAGCTTCGTATTCCTTTATATGATATGCCCCAGATATAAAATTCAAAGAGATCAAAGCTCAGAGAAAGTAGACAGGGCCTCTTGCTTTATGTTCCAATCTGGTCCTCCTTGAAAGTTCATATTTCCTCTCCTTATTTCACAGGCTCTTCTACGACTCTCTGGTCTATCAACTTCACTTCCTGAGCATTAAAGGTCACCGAATTTCCCTCCATGTCTCTAATATTGACCTTAATTCATCCCACCTACCTTCTCCAAGCTGCCTGTCCTTGACCCTTTATGTGTGATGCGATATATATATATATATAAATAAATAAAATCCCATTGTCCTAAACTTGTGTCTGCTTTTATCCAGGTGCTTATTTTCTCTATCTAATGGCAACAAAGTGTCATAGGACTCAAAAGAAAGAGGTTGTCTCCAGTATAAAAGTAATGCAGGTTATTACTTGGCCATTGCCTCTAACTGTTGGTTTGCATCTGCACAAAATGTTCCTTCACACAACAACAGGGCTGTTAGCAAGTTTGTTAGATTAGTTCTTAGGGGATAGAAACCTAGGCAACATAATTTAACAGCTCCTACCATGCACATCCTATAGACTAAATATAGGAAAGAGTGATCTGTCCTCAATTGACTTTTTATAGTTTGTCTGAGATGCCCAGACAGGAAGTTCTTCTACCAGACTTCATAAAACAGCTTGGACTGAAAACTGATGCAAGGTTAAGCATGCAGTTCAGTAAATGGAACAATAGCAAGGGTAAAAGAACATTACTGTGGCCTTCCTCATTCATATCAGACTAACCTGAATACAGATATTTTCATTTGATTCCTCGTTAAAGACATGTCTAGTAAATCTATGAATGACAGCTGCTCTACTCAATGGGAAGGCAATTTCATAGTGATTTAAATGGGACTAAAATTTCATCCTGTGTGTCTGTAGGTTTAATAAGCCCTATTAATCTCAGCTCACTAGTGTAAATCTGGAGTAGTTCCAGAGACGGAGTTGAAGAAGCCTGAAACCGTCAAATAATATTGTTTGATTTGGAAAACTGGGGGAATGAATAAAAAGAAAAACAGATTTGTAACTGCAGGACTGATTGTATGCTGTTGTAAGCTTGCACTCTTCTGTTCTCTGAGCTATTATCATGGAAATAAATAGTCTCCAAGGACTTTAGATGCACTGTCAGTTACATAATACAGAAGCATATTCTTTCTAACATCCCTGAATGAACAAATCTGGACAGCGCCTGAAGAGAACAAAATAGCCCAACAAAGATCTGAATTATTCTGGATGTTTGTCAGCTGAATGAGAATGTAAAGTGATTCCACTCTGATGGCCGCTTCTCATTTAAGCATCTGAAATTAGGTGAAATGAACTTGGGTCTTAAAATCTTTTAATCACGTTAAGTTGCTTACTGGATCTAAATTTCCCATCTCATTTCTTGGCTTGGCCTTAAGGGAAAGAAAAGAAAAACGTGAAAAAGAATGTGGGTGAGTGAATCATTACAGGACTAATAACAAGCTCTGACTCTGAAAATCAAGGAGAGTTTGCTTCTCAGTCTAGAGGAGCTGGAGTCCATCATAAGCAGCAGCCAATTCAGAGCTCTAACAGAGTCCAGGTCATGTGTCTGATGTATGCAGCCATCTTGGGCATCTGGTAGTGATCAGGTTCAGTGGCTTGATTCACATTCTCACCTCCCTTTCACACACGACTGTCTAAGGGGAAAAAAAGAACAAACAAACATACAAAAAACAACAAAAATTTGAGTCTTGGCAAGAAGAGGGAAGATCTGAATCCTTTCAAGAACACGTTGCCAAGGAAACCTCTCCTTGCTATCCTTTTCATCCTGTTGTCTGTCTTTGGAAAGAAGTGACATTGGGAATATGTTGTTGTATAGGGGGTGATCTGAGCCAGTTATTTATATACATATTTTATTTTGTTCCAAATGTTACTTTTTTGCAGATTGTGACAATCACAGGGGGAAAATTTTAAAAAGGAAATTAATACAAGTATTGACAACTTTTATGTCAATGGAGAGGAAAGAAGTGAATTTGTTGTTTAGAAACACTTAGAGCTTCAGCACTTGAAACAAATGAGAGCTTTCCTTGATATTATGACTTTTGTTAATCCGGTGCTGTTGTGCCAACCCCACATAGTACATGTATAATGCGAGGAATAATCGGAAAAATGTATTACTTGATTCAAGTCTGTGTCTAAAACATACTATGAAGCACATTCCTTACTAATGGTCAGTAATCATGCAGCAAAGATTGGTATGTTAAAAGCACTATAAAGTAAAACTGCGTGGTTTTCCTATTTTAAAGTTCAGCCAAGCGACATAGGTGAAGGCTGAACAATTCATTTGCTAGCATAAAACCAGTAGTGTCAATTCCCTTTCACATGACTAGGAGATGTATGATCTAGCCCATAGACCTCAGTGAAACCTGTCTGGGAGTGGGACAAGTCAGTCTCTCCAAAAGCCCCAACACTGTGGGATCTCTGAGCACCATAATGGTGACAAAGACAAGATTGTTGATTCAGATCCCTCCTTCTGCCAGTATAGCGACATTTTTTTCATGACTACACTAAATTCATCTTTATCCACTCTGTTAATTGCCCCAAGCCCATTTCTGGAGGGAACTATATAGTTCCTATATTTAGAAAATTGTACAATATCAAAGTCTTGAAAATATGCATAATTAACCGTAAATCCTTTTTCTATTGTTTGTTTGCATTGAATACAGCACTAAAACAGCAACAACATTCACTAAAAGTGTGAAAATCACCTTGCTGTGACAGAGGTTTGAGGTCTTTTGCTTTGACCTCTCGGTGTGCCGGCAATGACAGGGAAAACTTGCCCTTTTCAGAATATTATACATTTGTTTTTTTCTTTCTTGCATTCCCCTCTTCTGTCCCACTTTTCTTTAAAGATTTTCTACTTGAGGGAAACCATGGGCTTGGAACTTCTCTGTCTGAGAGAGGAACTGAGCTGTTGGAGTTCCATAGAGAATGCTATAACCGCATAGGCTTTATCCTAGAAGAAGAACAGGGAGCAGGACTGGTGTCTATCTCCTCCAGGGCTAAGTTTTAGAAAAAAAGGGGCCAAGGATTTTCTGTAGTCCCTGCAATGGTAAGCATGTGTAAAGAGAGGAAGCCTATTTCTCTCTCCCAAAGAACCAGAGTATATGAGTTTAGCACAGATCTGCTCAGCCTTGTCTGGAGGAAAACTTCTGCTTCGTGACTCACCATAATGTCAAATACTCTGCACACTTTGGGCACCATAAGGGCTGGAAGGGACTCTGAAGCAAAGACACAAAAACCACCACTGAACTCAGACTCATCAGGTTAACTTCAATTTCAGATCCAAGTCCTGAGCAAGAGAGCTTTGAATTTCCTTGAGCAAAGTGGATGAGAAGTCATTTGGGACACCAGGCCACTTCCATGTCTTATTGCAAGTACTGTAATCAAAGGTGAATATTTTGGTGAAGGTTTCAATACATGTCTTCTCTCCAAAATCTTTGCAGCTATGTTCTCACACCACATACACAGACTGCATGATATACACCCGAAGTATCTGTTGGAACTTGAATCCCAGTTTCCTCACTGCGCCATCCTGCATGTCATAGAATCATAGAATGGTTTGGGTTGGAAAGGACCTTACAGATCATCTAGTTCCAACCACCCTGCCATGGGCAGAGACACCGTCTACTAGACCAGGTTGCTCAGAGCTTCATCCAACCTGGCCTTAAAAACTTCCAGGAAGTGAGCACCCACAGCTTCTCTGGGCAACCTGTTCCAGTGCCTCACCACCCTCAGGGTAAAGAATTTCTTCCTTATATCTAATCTAAATATATCCTTGTTCAGTTTAAAGCCATTACCCCTTGTCCTATCACTCCATGCCCTTGTAAAAAGTCCCTCTCCATCTTTCTTGTAGGCCCCCTCCAGGTACTGGAAGGTTCCTCATAGGTCTCCCAGGAGCCTTCTCTTCTCCAGGCTGAACAACCCCAACTCTCTCAGCCTTCCCTCATAGTAGAGATGCTCCAGCCCTTGGAACATTTTTCTGGCCCTCCTCTGGACCCACTCGAACAGATGCATGTCCTTCTTGTGCTGAGGGCTCCAGAGCTGGACACAAGACTCCAGGTGCAGTCTCATTAGAACAGAGTAGATTGGAAGAATGACCTCCCTCGACCTGATGGCCATGCTGCTTTTTTATGCAGCCCAGGGTACGGTTGGCTTTCTGGACTGCAAGCGCACATTGTTGGGTCATGTTAAGCTGCTTGTCAACCAACACCCTGAAATCCTTCTCCTCAGGCTTCTCTCAATTCATTCTCTGCTCAGCCTGTATTGATACTGGGGGTTGCCCCAGCCCATGTGCAGGAACTTTCACTTGGCCTTGTTGAACTTTGTGAGGTTCGCATGGTCCCACCTCTCAAGCTTGTCAATCCTCTGGATGGATTTAGCAATTATGCATTTATTTCCAAATGCATACCCCATAGCTTTTGTGATAAAACCCTTTAAAATTCCTAATTTTCAAAGGACACAGCTGTCATCCATCTACTGAAGAAGCTAACTGAAGAGGCATTAGCCCTAGATTATATACTGAGGTTTTGTATACTCCTTTCCAACTCAGATTCCCAGCCAGAGTTACAATGTGTCTCCAAAACTTGCTAAGATTTTCACAAGGGAATATTTGTGGAGGGATGGAATAAATTTGAGATCAATCGGTAAAGGGAAGACATGGCATCAATGAATGACATGAAGGTAATAAAAATAAAGGAGAGAGAGCGAGAGAGGGAAAGAAAGAGATATTGCATAATGAAGGGATATGGTCATTATTTGTCTTTAGATGCCAAAGGTAATTCTAGGGAAGTTAAAAGCACAATAAAGACAGTCATTTACAATTTGGGCACATGTAGTGTAATGTGAGAAAGAAAAGCATGAGTCATATGCATTCCTCCATTTTACACCAGGCCTGCACTCAATAAATCAACACATCGGTTTAATTGCTGTAACAAATTAATATAGTGAGGGGAGTCAAATTCTGTTGGGTAATGTGGTCATCCAGCAAAGCCCTGATCGGCAGAGATATGTAGGTCAGTCATTATGGACCAGTGAGCAGAGGGAGTCCTTAGTGTGAGAGCCTAGATAAAAATCTCACAGTGTAATCTCTGTCTAATAAAATGCCATCTTGAAAGTGTGTCGGGCTTCAACACCCTTCTTAATAACCTTTAGCAGAAGAGGAAGGTATTAAATAAAGTGGCAATTAACAAGACTGACAGAGCAAGAGAGTGGGATTTATTGCTGTATTTTTCAGTTTGCTTGATTATTTGGTTGTTTTTTAGCGGTAATTCTACTTCCATTTTTAAAGCCAGCTTCAGAAAGGAAAGCATCAAGAAACTGAGATTTTGAAGTTAGAAAAGAGGATGTAAGAGCTTGATAAAACTGATGTCCCAAGTAAAGGAGGTAGGATGCAGTTTCAGCCTAAGTACCCTATCACCCCTGCCATGGTGTGTCATGCGTGGAGGCGAGTACTCAAAGGGAGTGATAAGGCAAACATGATCTGGGGGATGAAGCAGTATTGAGGAATGGTGCCCACTCCTATGCAGAAGTCTCAGCAGTGCTGAAATCCTCCTTCAGCCCAGTGCTATATGGTAGAAGTGATGCTTACACATGAGACTGAACTTCTGTAGAGTGAATTATAGCTAGAAAAAATAAACTCCATGTTCTCCTAATACTTAGTTTCCTGAGCAAAACTGATGACAATTCCTGCTCTGAGGCAGGGGGGGCAGCAGGTATTTTACCACAGTGACTGATCATGTTGCCCACTCCATGCTCCTCCATGTGTCTGACAGTGCAAGTGATGTAGATGGTGTTGGAGAAACTTTCTGTATCCCACTGATTAAATTATTCTAATGGAAACATTTTCTCCCAGTCGTAAGTCCTCTTCCATCAAGATGTCCTGGTGGAAGAACACAATTAAGCATGAAGCTAAGGTGTCTCTTCTACTGCTGAAGCCAGCTAAGTTCATTGTAACTAACAAACTTTGTAACTAAACACAGTAAGATCAGTTACAACAGCAAAACTGATAGGAATGTCAGTGCCTCTAGGAGTTCTTGGGCTTCTTTTCTCTGTTTTTATCATAGCTGGAGAAATGGCATGACCAAAAATACACAGGACATCATAAACTTGTATAAAACATATTTAAAGAACGCAAATAACTAGAAAGAATACTTAGCATCTTCCTAGCTGCATTGTCAGGACTTTCTGTTGCTTGCATCCTGCACTCACATCACCATATCTCCCCATAAAAACCCAAAATATTTAATAGGAAATTTTGTAAGTTCAGGTATCAATATGCAATACTCACTGGTTGAAATTAAGGCACCTTTCTTTACAATTCTGTAATATCTTTTCTTTGATTCCATACTCACTGAAGCAGGGATGATCATTAGAGTGGATAGGATTACAAGGCAGCAGTGTAGTCAGATCTATTTTCTGCACATTCATCTATAGGGGCCTCTATGGGTAACTTAATGAATCTTTCATACTAGTTTTCAGGGATCAGAATATTGAGTGAACATATTTTTCTTCTTGAAACATATCTGGGTGAGATTCACCTTTTCAGGTAGCTTCTTAGTTTTATGGATTTGCCCATGGTGTTATCTGTGGGTTTTTTTCTTTAACCTTGTGACTCATACACTTACCCACAAAGTGCTTTTGCTTTTCCCTTCCTTCCCACTTTCTCTTCTCTCCTCCAATAGTATGTTTCCAGTTATGTGGTGAAAGCCTTCCAGCAAAAACCAACAGATATTAATTTTATGCTCTTATTTCAAATTCTCTTTCAGTCAGGGATCCTGCTGTCAATACTTTGACAGTTATTAGTTATAGAAGACATTCCAAAGACAGAAGGGCCAAAATCATCAGAAGGGGCTTATGCTAATTGTAAAGTAGAAAAAAAAAAAAAGCTACTTCTGCAGAATGTAAAAGATGCAATCTTAAGTACATATTACAGCCACAGAAAAAGTACAGTTTGTTGTTTATCTTCATGGAGACACCTTAATCACTTATAGTGCCAAAATCTGAGCTTTCTACATGCGTGTGGCTTACATCAGCTCTGGTTTTCTTTTGATTTATATACTAGGGAGCGTATCAGAGTGATGTGTTGCTAACAGGAGGATGTCCTCTTGCCATGTAAATTATCTCAGCCGTATTTTATGACTATGTAATCATGGATGATGGCTACTCCCTGTTGGATTTAGGGCAGTCTCCAAAGAGAGAGAAAATAATCTCTTTATTAAAGGGAACTTTCTTTACCAAATGGACCTGGTAGGTAGGCTGCTCTTATTTACTACCTTCCAGCAAGTCCTCTGTTGCCAGAAACAGTCTTCTTCCCTTTATTTATTTATTTACATTACAAAACTTAGTTCTGATGATTCATTCAGGCCTCATGAGGTTTACAGTTAGTGCACGAAGGCAACACAAGAAGAGAGAAAAAATAAACTGGAGTCTGGGACACAAGAGGCAGATAAGTATTATGTCTCAGAATTTGTCAGATACAGACCCATCATCATTTGCAAATGAGAACATTAATCAGTAGTCTCAAGTTTGATTTGAATCTCCAAGTTGCATTAGGTAAACTATTATTTATATTCTGAGGATGTTATACATATGAAGTTGGATTGAAAGTGGAACTGGGAAATCTTGTATGAGACAAGTTCATTAAAATGAAATCTGTACTGAAAACATACTTTCTGGAGAAAATAAATTATGTTGTATTGTCTGGTTAATTCATTTATTTTTTTTCCTTATAATATATTCTCCTTGGGATTAACATCTGCATCTTTTGATTATACTCATCTGGAAAGACCCAGGTCGTATTACCCAACTTACTCGTGTTACGGAGAAAAATGCATGGTACAGTGACTCGACCAGTCTTCAACAACAAGGAATCAGAGTTAATATTGTTATGCTGCATATTGATTTCATATTCAGAGGGAAAAAGGAGTTCCTTTTATAATATTATTTTCACAGACACTGGACTCGTAAAACTTAAGAAGAAGTAGTGTGATGTGAAAAAACCCTCATACCTGGAAAACAACTATTAGAACTACATGCCCAAAGTCATTGGATGACCTTGAGAGAACATTGAGATTTATTTGTTCTTTTGCCATCCATGTCAAGCAGAGCTTACTCAGAGAAAAATGGAGCATAATCAGATCCATTTCTCGGTGTAGTACCATACAGAGGCACATACACAATAATCAGTGTTTGGCTGATCGAATCACAGATCTGACTATGTCTACATTTTCTAGAAGTGTCACTGGGCTTTTGTTTTATTTTTTTTTTTTGTTTTTTTCATCAAAAGTAGTTCACTGATTGTCTCACAGTCCTTGGCGTGTTTACTGTCATAACTTTATCAAGTAAAGAATTATTATTATCTTGTTTTTACAGACAGAATTCTGAGAAATAGAATCTATTTAAGTGACTACAACTAAGCAGCTCCTGCTGTTTTTGTGTGGAAACAGTTTTTAAATCTAAGGTCTTTCAGCACTGTAGTGGAGCTCCCCATATAGGTTTACAAAGCCACATTTCCCTCAGTCAGCCCTACCAGCTTCATTCTTCAACCCCAGCTTCTATTCTGATTGCCCCTAGTCCACAGAATATTTTATTGTTTCATGCAAAGTGGAACTTCTGTAGCAGTAGGGGTTAAAGGAGCCTTACACAGAATATCCTAGCTTGGTGATTAGAGTATTCACATAGGAGGTATGCTTTAAAATCCTTTTAGGAAAAGAAGAAATGAAGAGAAGAAAAACAACAGGTAAATATTAAAGAAGTAAAAATAGTGAGGGATTACCTTGTATTTCCTTAGATATAGGAGATACAAGAACCTAAACCAGCAGGTGCAACCCATGGTGCCCAACTATAGGCCCTGCTGATAAATTATCTGGCATAAAATCTAGGTCCTCAAAACACTTAGACCCTACCTGTCCCTCTAAAATGCCAGGACCACAGGCAATTCTGAGCATGCCTGGTAGTGATATAATTTTAGGCTATATTGGAGAAATCTAAAATGCCAGAAGACTTTCAGAAGGAACTAAATAGGGGTCTTTGAGAATCTAAATGCTGGATTTAGGAACATCCAGATGGATTTAGCAGCCTAAACTGATCTTTTAAAAACTGAGTCTTTGCTATCTTTGAAGAACAGGATACTAGATATTATAAGAAAAGTTTAATGAACTCCAGCCCAGCTTCGTAACCAGGAACATTAGCATATGCTAGCTGAGGAGCTCTTCAAGCATAATTAGCTGCTCAGTTAGCTACTGTCTCTTTTTTCTTCCTGTTTCCTAGTTTTTGTAAGGTTTGATTTACAAAGGTGACACTGTTATTGTGTGGGCTACATTATTTGCAAGTTATTTCAGATGTTGGTAGAAACACAGACAGGGACAATTGCCTATCTGATACAAATATCAATGGTCTTTACCATGTTTACAGGGATGCCGAGTTCCTATTAAATCTAGGATACAAACCTTCCTACCATACAAATTGCAGCCAGCTCCCTTTTTCTGTTCCTTAGTTCATGCTTTTTCACAAATTACTGTTTATTTGCATGGTCCCCTGGGAAACCTGTGCACAGACATACAATACTGAAAAAGAAAAAGAAAAAAAAAAAGGTTTGTCCTCAACACAAACACACTTATTTACCCAATGACAGAATGCTGTTTACTTCATACTGTGGTTACAGACATGAAGTGTTCAAGATTAGGGGAGCAGGGGAAAGACGCTGTTGACGCTGATTTCTGCAGGTGTGGAAACTGAGGTGGCTATAAATTTCCATTGATTTTGGTACCTAATGGAGTGGTATTTTTTCAATTATTCTTGTGCACTTGTCACAGAAATTTGGCAAAATGGTCCATACATTGTATTGCATGTCATAAATACAATAATTTATGGTGCGTTGCTGCAAAATAGTGCATGGTGCTAAATTTGGGAACAGCACTTTTTTGTCAGTTTGGAAGTGTAATCAATGGTAACCTGTCTTCAAAATCCCCTTCCTTTCTGCTTCCACCCTCCAAAGTGACTACTAAGTCTATCAATGGAGAGAAAGGGCAATATAATGTCACACCGTGAAAAACAAAAGACAAAGATAGATTTGCACCAGGAGGTAAAAATTATATGAAGGAGACTTGCATGACTTAAGGGAGTGGCAATTCAGTCTAGAGCTTGTCTCTCAGAGGATGTGTCTAGTTGGAGGCTAACTCATATTGACAATATGGTCACCACTTACTAGTCTACAGGGTAAGTTGTTTCAAAGAGCACTTTCCCTTTTAAGAAAAGAGATACCTGCATCACATAATATCCTAGGATAATTTAGGAGTGAAATCTCAAGAACCAAAAGATTTCAGGTATTTCCATCCTCGTTTTACACTCAATATTTGTAAGGGACTCGGCAGAAGTACTCTACCCAGTCTGGGAATTCAAGACTGGCACAGCCCACTTAATGGAAGATAAACAATAGCAAAGATGCTCAACGAATAGCTGAGCAGGATCTGTCACGCAGCCTGACTGCCTAGCCTCTTCTCTAAATAAAAAAGAATCTTCAGGAATTACATGGGTAAAGAAAAAAATACTTCAATAAAACGTCAACTTCTGATATTTTCATTTTAACTAAAAAGCTCATTCTCTATGCAGGAAATAATTCCTGCATGAACTAGTGTTGGGGGGTGGTGTGTGTGGGGGGTTGTTTCAAAAAAAAAGAGATGAGGGAGGAAAGTCTTCTCCTGGCCATTAAATAATGAAAGTAGGCCAAGTATCTTCTTGGATCCCAAGTTCTGCAAAATAATTCATCATTTTCTTTTCTTTCTTCCCATACCCTAATTTCTGACTTTAGAGCTTTTTTTCCCCTTTCGTTTTTTGTTTTTTTTTTTTCTTTAAGAAAGTGAAATAAAAATCAAGCTTCTAAATAGCTCTTGGGATTCCTGTGAATTCCATATCAGGGCCTCCCAATCTGTTGCTCAGCTGCAACAAAAGGATCACAGAATATCAATGTTCTCATGTTCAGATAAATAGTTGTAAGCCTTTTATAACAAAGGGAGAGATTCAGTCTTGAACAAGAGTAATAAAACATTGTTTTTCATTGCAGGCTGTAGTATAAATACATTTGTCCCAAAAGTTGTAAAAAGTTGATGTTGATATATTTACAGCCATTGCACAAAGATTCAGGTAATTGAACAAGGGGCCAAACAAGTGAGAATCTGCCTTGCCATTGTTGCTGACAATTTTCCTTTATTGGGGAACTGGACTGGGATTCGTCTCATCCAGTTTTAGAGATCGTCAGTGCAGATGCCTCCAGCCGTGCTAGTCACCCTAGGTTTCTTTGTAGCCAGCTGAGAGAACAGGCATGAATGCATAAGTATATTTCCCATGACCTACTTTAGAAGTCTAAATTCAGACGCTACAAGGATTTATATCTCTTCGTAGACTAGAAAGAGGTCCTAGACGGAAATGTCAAAATTTATTCAGATGAACTGCACTGTAGGTGACACGAGGAAGTGATATAGTAGGACAAGAAGACATGTATTGTGGGATGCAATGTGGTACCATTTGTATGGCCCTACTCAGGAAAAAAATTTCTACTAAACTTACAGAGAGTCTGGTTTCAAAGGAAAATTGTCAAATCAGGGTAGGAGAAAGATATTTTACAGGAAACTTGAAAGCAGGTGTTTAACACACTGAAAAAAAGACAGGCAAACCATTTCTAATTTTAGTGCTTAGAATCCCATTGCCCTGAAAGAATAAAGTGTCAGAAGAATTTAAGCTAATATATCCTTCAATTTTCTAGTCTTCAGTAACCTCTGCATAGGAAAAAAAAAAATCCATAAACTCAGAACGAATCTTTTTGAAATTTAAAATATTTTCTTTCTAGTTTCAGGAAGGCCACATGCAAACACCAGTTTTCAAAGGTTCACATAGGAAACTAAAATTACTAGTTTCAATGCTTCTGATGATGTGACCCTGCTTCGGCAGGAGGGTTGGACTAGATGACCCACAGAGGTCCGCTCCAACCCCTACCATTCTGTGATTCTGTGATTCTATGTCTCTGGGGCACCGTGACAATGCTGAGAGTCATTTTTGAAGAATCAGCTGCAGGTTAGTGGCTGAAGACTTGATCTAGATTCACTTCTTATGGGTTCGGTATTGCTAGTTTCAATGAGGTGTAGGGTTCTTCCACCACCAGTCTTACCTGCAGGGCTTAGGTCAAAATTTGTAATGAAAATTGGGCTAAAAATGGTAACGCACCTCCACAGTACGTGTGGTCATGCATTGGTCCCTCTTGTTTTTACTATTGTTGAATAAAATCCTACCCTGGCTCATATCCACAAGCTTCCCCTTCCAGGTGAAGACCTAGTCTGTGCACTGAATGGTGGTGTTCAGGGACTTGCAAGCCTCAGTCTTTGACACCTCTTTGGTGTCACTTGTTGACAGCACTTGCTTGCATTGCTCTGTTCACATTCAGTTGTCTCTCCTGTCCCTCACACTGATGTAGGGGAAATATTGTTTTCATCCAAACTTGCTCTGTTTCTGTCTGCTATAAAATGCCATGAAGCAGTCCTTCTTCAAAAAATGGGGTCAAATTCGTCTCTCATGATAGAAGAGCTCTCTCTTTTCATGTGGGTAGGTCTCGCACTCAACCAATTTATTGCATGGAACCACACACTTCTAAAGTTTTACAGTGCTCATGCTGTGAAAACTGTGGGGTTTCTTACAGTATAGCTGCAAGCTAAGAGTTTCAGTAAGTGTCTAAGAAGGAGGTATTCTTGGCTGGGAGTTAAATTAATGAGTTTTGTATTGTATATAATTATTAATGGTTTGTAATTATTTCCATTTTATTTATTTACCAATGTACTGCATGGATCTTTGGAGCCACAGACAAAAGGATTGCCGAATACAAATGGAGTTCACATTCTGGTTGTGTCTAAAAGTATATAATGATGACTTCTGAAATTATCACTGATCCATAACACCATGTGTATGTTATTTCCACAATGAAATTACAAAGTATACTGATGTTTGATTAAAGTGCAAAATAAGCAAGATAATTATTCTGAGAGCTGCTGAAATAGGGGGGCAGGGAAGGACTTCATCTTGCCATGTGGTCACTGACAAAGAAGACCTGACTATAAAGGCTGGCAAAGCTTTAATGAATAGCAATTTGACTCTTCAACCACAGCTTGGAAGTAGGAGGACATCAACAGTTTGCTAGAGCCTCTTTTCACAGAAATAGCTGCTGATTTCCCATATAACCCCACCTGCAACAACAGCAGCAAAGACCTGACAAACAGGAGATGACAAATGACTGTTCAACATACATGGTTCTAGTAGCTGATCTCCACCTCTCAAGGCACCAAGTAACTATTTTGCTGTCCCCGTTAGTTCATTGCACTACATAACAGGTTACTTGTCCAGTGCCAAGCAAATCTTATCTTGACACCTGGAACAACACATTAAATAAGGTAGACACTCTAAGTAATTTTCCTGCCTACTTTCAAGTAAAAGATGAAGCAAGAGAGTAATTATAGATCTAAGACCGATTCTTTCAGATGCACTTGGGGAAGAGTAGTTTGAAAGCCTCTTTCTTAGGTTCACATCAGCAGTTCTATCTTAACATAAGTTCACTGGAGAAAGCTGAGTTGGAGATGTGGCAGCCCAGTTATGGGAAGTAAATGTATGCTCTCTGTGTAAACGGTCACTGGCTGCAAAATCTGGGGGTCCAAGAGCATGCAGGAATCTAGCTCTTTCCTAAAATATTCAGACCAACATACAGCCTAGAGAAACTCACAGAATCTCACAGAAACCCTTTCACTCAGGTTTATGATTCTCTCCTGCTTCAGAGTAACCCTCAGATTTTTATTACAGCAGTGTCTCTGATGATGTTTCGTGTTTTTTACTTCAGTATCGGGGGTAATCTGGATTCATGAACCACTTAATCTCATCTAATAAGAGGTTCTGTGAAACCAGAAGAAAGTTAGTTTTTGCTTCTATCTAGAGTGAAGGAAAGATTCAAGTTACTTATCCCTAATCTCTAAAATATATTTGCTCATCAGATGACTGTATTCACATAACAATAGTCCCTTACCTCTGTAACTCTGGACAGTAACCACAGCATTATCATAGCTGCAGAAAAAGATGTGCCAAACAGCTGTAACTATTTTAAAGAATAAAATCTCAGAGGAGTGTTATTGTACAAGCATATTTGATATAGACATACAAGCTGGCACAAACTCTCTCCCAGCATAAATCATCCCAGAGTCATTGTGAATCTGGAGCAGGTTTTAGACCCACAGAGGATCCAATGTCTTGCTCTTGCAGCGAACAGCTAAGAAAGCCAGTTACAGCAGTTGCATCCTCAATCATGCATGTGATGGGCTAAAGCACGTTTCCCTGATCAGCTCATGGGACCTGAAGCACGCAGTTCATATAAAGGCGGAAAGACAGTAGAAGTTGTATAACCTGTGAAGGAGCTGCCAAGGTCACTGAACCAGTGTTTTTTGTGCCATTACAGAAAATGAAATTTTGTGGGAGAGATGAATTTTCACAAGGAAGGAAACTGACAAAGCGAGTGTTTTGCAAATGACTCTGGGAAAAAGCAGTACAGAAATATCGTTCCCATTATGAGTACTAGCGCATGAGATAATTGTGTTTGAGGTTGGTAATTACCATATTTGCATGTTTAGGTTGTATCTGTCCCTTCCATGTTATTAAGTGACTGCAGCATTGTTTCATCAGAACGGCACACTGTCATCACAGGAGCTGAAATACCTTCTGGGTATCAAAGCACACAGCTGTAAAAAATACATTGTATAGCCTCTCATTTTTATTCTTGGTCAAATTTGCAAAAAGCAACTTCACTCCAGGAAAAGAGCAGTGAAGGTAATGGAGCTACGGCAGAGGGAGGTAGCTTTGGAAGTTTAGGGCTCTTTAATTTATAGTACCTGTGCTAAGCGGCTCTGCCGATACTCCCACACACAGTCAGATACAGGATTAATAATTACGGTATTTTGTTCTGTGCACTTACAGACCTTTAGTCTGAGTAATGCAAAATGCTTTACGGATATTAATTAATCAAATTTTAAAAGCCACACTTAGGGCACTCAATTCACTCTTACTTATGCCAGGCTTCAATTTATCTGTAAACTTCATAAAAGTCTTGAAAAGTAGGTAGCTCTGTACAAACCTGAAGATATACCCTGATCATTTGCTTCAGCCATTTTTAAGTTTCCTACTGAGATATTTCCGAAATTTTCTGGGCCATCAACATCAAATATCTAAAAATATATCCTCTTAAACAGGAATCTAAGAAGAAACAAAGGAAGTCACTGAAGACTAATGTAAAACATTGCAACAAATGGGATAATCTATTCAGAAAAACTGCCCATCACTCTCCTCACATCTTTTCTAACACTTTCATTCCATTTAGCAGTGGAGGGTCTTTTTCAAATCTGAGTGATTAACTGCTGAAAACAAGGAAAATGAAAAAAATATGTATTGTTTTGAACCAGATTTTCAAAACTGGCCTTCAGTGCTTGGTACTATCATTGGTTAAAAATAAGCAAAATAAGCAGAATTACTGTCTGCAGTTAGACAAGAACACCCAAGTGAGAAATCTAATGTCAAATTAGATCAGGTCATTTCCTGAGGTCCTGACATTTTTGGTTTTATCCTCCAATCATGTCAGTTACTGAATATTGCAATTGAACAACTGACCAGCTAGTAACCTTCAGAAAATTACTCAGTTTCAGATATTATTCCTTCCTTTTTAACTGCATTTACAGAGGACTAAAGCTGAGAATTTAATATAGAGGTAATGAAAATTATAAACTATTTTGAGAAATCAGAATTACGGCTATATTTGTCTTTGGACCAGTAATACAACCAAATTATTTATTTCAGTGAAAGTTAAGGTCCCGTGCACACCTACTATGATTCTTTCACAAAGTAACTTTTCACTGAGAAATGATAACTTAAACACATGTTGGAAAATGAAGAAGACAATTATTAAAGTAGAAGACAAGAAAAACTTCAAAAGAAAGTGAGGAGTCAATTAAAATTAAATGTAGAGCTGAAAGTGAAAGGTATGAAAAGACCCAAAGAAAGGGTCTTTAATAAAAATTAAAGATCAGGTCAGAAGGATAAAAATAGTCCAAAGTGGCTAGAAAGTGGACATAATACTTTGTCCATGTTATAGCCTAATGAGCTGTTAATTTCATATAAAGTACAAGCTTTAGAAATGACGAGTGGGAAAACTAAAACCAGAAGATGTCTCTGGGGACAGAATAAATCATTTCTCATACATCATTTTGTATAATGTTAGAGGGTGTGTTTTAAATAGAAGGAAAGGCATGGTAGGCAAGTACATTTAACATTAGAGTGGGACGAGGCAGTTACTGATTTATTGATGTTCTCTTTAGATTGTCACACAGAACTTAAGTGTCTGTGCTGACTAACTGATTTAACTATTTTTTGTGAAATTTTAAATATAACTTGTAGCTGTTCCTGCTTAGTCCACAGTCAGAGGTCTTCACCAGGTATTCCAGGCTATTCTAATAAAGATCTAGTCACTGTGAACTGCAGGTGAACTGAAGACTAATCTACTCTGAAGGCATCTTTTGTCACAGAATCACAGAATCACAGAATAGTAGGGGTTGGAAGGGACCTCTGTGGGTCATCTAGTCCAACCCCCCTGCCGAAAAAAAGGGTCACCTACAGCAGGCTGCACAGGACCTTCTCCAGGCGGGTCTTGAATATCTCCAGAGAAGGAGACTCCACAACCTCCCTGGGCAGC
>Ga0065711_1005309_pt1 | contig 22854 bp, 14 predicted proteins | sample Hoacrofraction12_FD_59098 | JGI IMG/M metagenome (GOLD analysis project Ga0065711, IMG submission 59098) | Hoatzin crop microbial communities from Cojedes, Venezuela - Epithelial fraction 12 v2 (version 2) | ecosystem: Host-associated > Birds > Digestive system > Esophagus > Crop | place... | reverse complement strand
GACAAGGTCCTGTGCAGCCTGCTGTAGGTGACCCTGCTTCGGCAGGAGGGTTGGACTAGATGACCGACAGAGGTCCCTTCCAACCCCTACCATTCTGTGATTCTGTGATTCTGTGATTGTGGATTCTATCAAAGTAGTGTAAAATTCATATAACCTCTATCCTTTCCTGGGACCATCTTGACCACACGAGGTTTGTACTTATTCTTCTGTCCTTCCCAACACCCTTGGTATTTTGTATAAGGATTTACTCCAGCATGACCCAGAACCTAGGGAAGCCGTTAGATGGTGGTTCTTTAGGTTACTGGGTCTGCAAGCACACCTATGTATTTGACTTGAAGCACACCAGCAAGTCTTTTCAAAGTCCATGACCAGCCAGCCATTCTTCTGCACTGAATCCACTTCACACCTCATTTGTGCTTTCAAAGTGTAGTCAGTAAATCTCTTCACTAGCTAGGCATGACTTGAATCATATTTCTTTAAAAAAACTGTTGGTATTTATAGTAGGCAATAGCAGCAATATTTCTGGGAAGACATACACTTTTATTGTAGGTGAGCAGGTGGGTTCAGTTCACGGATGTTAACTTGCAACTTTCTCTGAACCAAGGAAGAAATACAAATCTGGTTGAAGATAGTGGACACCATTGTGACCAGTAAGGCCTGATCATTTCTAGCACCAGTGAGAATTTTTTTAGACAGATGTCATAAAGCCACAGAAGTAACTCTCTTCAGTAAGAAATATTGGCTTTAAATAAGGGATGCGTACGTATTATCTCATGGGATGATACATTTTATTGGTCTTGTCGTGTATAATTGCTGGAAATGTAAAGAAGTGACTATCTGCACCTGAGTGCTTCACCTGAATGTAAAACTCTTGATGAACTCAGTTTCTATACCAGAATACGAAAGTTTACATCAATGTAGAATATTACAGTTAATAACTGCATTTTTTAGGTAAAGCTTATCTTCCTGTTGATGCCGAAGTTGATGTATTGCTTTTGAAAGAGGCACACAAGTTTACAGCAATGCAATTTGTCCCATCTTCTCTGCCCTAAGTGAATTATCTAGCAAAAGGGCAGTAATCAGATTAAGCACCCATGAATCAGCCTATATCCATGTGTCTGGACTGTCAGCTTCAGCATTCAGGTGCAGTTCTCTGAAAGAGCTCATTAATTTTTAGAAACATGGGTAAGTGTGTGAAACACTAATAACGCATCAAATTTGATGGGACCAGTCAAAATGCTAACAAAACAATGAAGCATCAAGGCTCCCTGGAATCCTGTTTTGCAATTAATGAGCTGTTGTTTCCATTCATTACACGTATCCTGTAGAGATTTTTATTTCTGTGGCAAAAGCACTCCCGACACCAGAAGAGGCAGATCAACCCCCTGAAGCTAGTTTCTCTCCCTCCTCCTCCCAGCAGTCCGGTTGCTAAAGAATAAAGAGTAGAAGGTCAAATAACTGTAGCTGTCCAAATAACTTTCTCCTTCCCTTTCTTATTCCACCGTTAATATGGAGTGGCCATTAGTGTTTATGAAAAATGTGGATCTGCACCCTTTACTGGAAAAAGCAACGGTCTGGTTCCAAAAATAAAGATGAAAAAGGCCAAGGCTATTATTTAGTGATAAAATTCATTCAGTCTATTTGTGTAGCCTTTCAACAGTTCTCCAGCAGAGGAAACTTGCTTCATCAGTCACCTGGAATATATTGTCCCCGGGGAATCTGAGATAAGAAAGCACATTCGCAGCTTCACATTCAGACACGGTGTGATGTGAAGGGTGATAACATTTCTCCAGCTGGCTGTGAGAATCATTCATTTATTATTCAGCTGTATCTCCACGCCCACTAGATCAAGGGTCCTTTTCTTCTCTGTCAGGCAGCTGTTGTGTTATATGTTCCCAATTTCTTTACATCTCTGCCTTCAGTACTGTTATCTCTAACTTAAGCCATCCCATTGTTCAAACAGGGGGTCCTTATTTTACCTTTGTAAGAAGAGACAGGGTGAAAACCAATTATGTGCTGGGTGTTTAGTGTGTTTCTGGGAACTATTTGTTGCTCATTTAAAGTCTGGACTTATCCTTTACTAGAATGTAAAAAAGGTAAAAAAGCAAAACAATAAGGAAGCTGGCATTTTTAAACACTTGCCGTAAAACCCTCTACATCACTCTTTTCCCTGACTTTACAGTGTAGTTGTTAATGATGTTTCTAATTACTAACTGGTCTATTAAATTTCATTTCCCCAGATCTCCCTTAAAGCCACTAATAAGATTTGAGAAGAATGAAGCAGTTTATTAGTGCTGAGGTGAGAGTGTAATGAATCATGGAATTAGCACTTCAAAAGCCTTTTGTGACATTTTAAACATGTTTATAAACAGAGATCTTTTCAATATTGTTCCTACATATTTTAATAGAAAAATGATTTCATCCTGATGGCAAGTTTCATTCTTGTTAATAAGACACTAAATTCGTTTTTTTTTTTGAAGTTTCCTTCTGGGGTGACCCCCTGACATCTAAGGATACTGAAGCCTTCGTAACCCTCCAAGAACCATTCAGCTACAGAAAAGGAGTGGGACAGCTTGCAGGAGCTGCAGATTGAGGTAATTATATACTTGACTGCTCAGTCTTGGCAGATGATGTTGCATTGTCCTTGTAAGATAGACTGAAGTTCATGGTTATGTGCATTCGGAGGTAGTGAACAAGATACCTACATCAACCTTTCAAACAAAATAATTTTCATACCCTGTAAACTACTAAGGTATTTACGTGTAGTGTTGTTAAGGTTTAATTTCAGAAGGAAGAACATTGAGGAGGATTAACCATTTTCTGAATCATAGAATCATAGACTGGTTGACTCTGGAAGGGATCTCTGGAGGTCATCTGGTCCAACATCCTGCTCAAACAAGGCCACCCAGAGCCAATTGCCCAGGACCGTGTTTAGTTGGTTTTTCAGTATCTGTAAGGAGGGAGGCTCCACAACATTCCCTGGGCAACCTGTGCTAGTGCTCAGTCACCCTCAGGGTAAAAAAGTGTTTCCTTGTGTTGATGGAACCTTCTGCAATTCAATTTGTGCCCATCGCCAATGGATGACAATGTGCCCATTGTCAAAGGTCACGGGCAAAACCATTGCCAAATTTTATGGAGGGACTGATGTAAAATCCAATCTCAAAACATGACTTTGAATCTATATTCACATGTGCATTCTTCAGTATGCCAAATTTACCATTAGATTTCTTTGCCTTAGCCTGCAGCCTCTGGACAGTGTATACAATTTTGGCTTGGAGAAAGAAAACATAAGAATTAATATTTTAGGAAATTTGTGTTTACAACTACTTTCTTTAACAGAACTTTGCTTTCTCATGTAAACTGAGACTTCATTTATCATGAGATCTGTAGAAGCAACAGAACAATTTACAGTTTTATGTTTCTTAATTCCATATCACTGACAGTTTACTAGAAGACAATACTTTATAGTGGATAGTTTTTACGTTTGCATACTGTTTAATATATACCTGTCATTACCCATGGTAGACGATCTTTGGGTCAAACAGGGCCCTCAACACTCATTGTTTAAGAATATGCTGATCAGAACACTGGAACAACCCCATTTAGAGTATAATGAAGTATTGCTGAACCTATATCCTGACATATGATTATTGTCCTGATAAGGGGTGTTTACTACATAATTTGAACATGCCATACGAGGACTTATCTCGAAGCCAGTTGATGCAGAGCCATGTCACTGAAGCAGCATGGAGTGTATCCTAAGAAATGTGTTTTTCCCTAGTTTGCACCAAGATCAATCATTTCTGTACTTCCAGTTCCTCGCCTCCGCCACACTGTTTTCACATCATCACATTAACCCTTTTCTCAACAATTCTATGCATGTAGTGGCAATTGTTTCCAGCGGCATTAAGGTCTTATCTCAGTCATTGATTTCCATGTGAGAACCACCATGCTGAAGCTGTAGTCCTCATTTTACACCCTGAGAGAACTCTGGTACACTCAGAGACTGCCTTAGAGAACGACGACCTGGTGAAAAATGTGATAGATACGCAACAGCCAAATGGCAATGGAAAAATGTTAATGACATAGATTTCCTGTCCACACTTAAAAAGAACTCCACCACAGGATGGTCTATTTCATTAAAAATGTACTAAAAAAGTTCTCAAAACCCCTTATTCTAGAAAGTTTGAGAAGCATATGTACAAATCACATTTCCTGTTTGTTGCTATCAGTGTATTGAACTATGCAGTTTCCCTCCAGACTTGGATCAGAGGCCACCAGCTAGGATGTCTGATTGCACAAACATTTTTGGACATGGTTCACAAACCAACCCTACTGGAGAGATCCCAAATGCCCTCAGAAAAATCTACTTCCAGTTTCCTATCATTTTATTTAAAGCATCCTGCCTGTGAATGTGTTGTCAATTTAAAAAGAGCTCACGCAATGACCCAAAGTCATGAGCATCCTATGGCTGGTAACTGGCCTCAAATCAACTTGGTTTTGTCTCAGTCATTTGTCAGTGGCTCAGTTAATTGCAGATTCCACTCTTGCTAGGCTATGGCAGGAAAAATTCAACGAGAATATTGAATTGTCATGAGATGTCAGAGACCATTCCTGCTTACTGAAAACATTTTATATTTATTACTTCTATAAAATGATAGTTTACCTGCAGAGAGAACATTGGCTCCCTTTGGTGTCTGTATTCTGTCTTTCCTCCCCAAATCCTTGCCTCACTCCCTCCATTACCACAATGAATATAATTCTGGGCATCAGCCATGCCACTCTACAGGACTTGTACCCAATATCTGCAGTCTTTGGATAGCGTGAAGAAGAATTTTTCTTCTTGATTGCACTATTATAAGAGGTAGATGGGAAAAGAAATTGGAAAAAATGATTGCTTTTAAGATTAAATCTTCAAGCACTGGTAAGCAAAGAGCAGATTAAGGCTTTTTATATGCATTTAATGCATGGAATAACCTAAATATTTGTTGGAAGAAGCTTCTGGAGGTGTCTAGTCCCAGGTACAGTTTCACAAGTGGCACAAATACACGCCAGTTAGTGGCAGGAGGTTGCTAGTGTTTTGTCTGCTGCTACTTTGGGACTATTTACAGCAAAACTGAATCAAGATCATGACGGCTTTCTTCGCCAAGACAAGAAATAAGATCTGTGCTTGGTGGAATGGGTGTATGCCTCGTACGGTCAACTGGAGGAAACCTGAAGTGTAGAGCATGTTACTGTCCCTGACAGTCTGATTTTCACTCCATCTTTTTTCTGTCTGCAGAACTAGAGATATCTAACACAAAATATACAGAGCAGCTGGTTCCCTCCTGCTTTGGAGTTTTCTCGGGGATTCATATACCAGCTCACTGACTGTTTCAGTCTCACTACAAGCAGTATGCCTTGCCATCTATACCATGCAGAGAGTTTGGCCTCTAAGCCCTGCAGGTGTGTGAAGGCAGGGGCAGTGTCCAGGGCTGAAGTATTTTATAAGTGAGAAGCTAATGAAGCAGGGGAGCTATAGGGTGTTCATGGCCCACTGCAAAGCAGGAAGGGCATGGACACTGTATAAATTCTTGTACTTAATTATTTCACATCACCCCTACTCACCCAAAATAAATATATTGGAGATCTGAGTTACTTCAGCGCTAACTGCTGCAAGGTACCAATCTAGGCCCATGCTTCCACACAGGCAGATCACAACTGTCCAGAAAGGACAGCGAGTTTCTGAGGATCTCTGTGTTATGTGATGGTTGGAATGAGCTTGAGAATGAGCAAAGCAGTGTGACTTTCAAAACTAATCTTGACATAAATGACACACTACTCTTTCAGTAGCCTGTAGGCCAAAACCGAAGCTGCATAATTGCATCTTTCAAAGCCACCAAGTCTGCCATACCTTCAAATGCCTTGCCAAGACTGCCCTGATATTTCTGGTTTGTAATTTAATTAGAAACCTGCCTGGGAAAGTTGTAAAGATATGTACCTCAGAGCTGGATGTGATCCAGCTGTTAGATGGTAAATTAATAGCTCTGGGAGTCCTTTTTGATCCTGTAATTCTCCAGCACTGAACTTAATAAGCTCCAATACAGCTGCTGATTTCATGCTCCAAACTGATGTTAAAACAGTCAGAAGAGAGTCTGGAGTGTTGCAGTTGCTGGTTTTCAATGTGAGAATCAAGAGTGCAAAAGGTACGACACTTCCAAGAACAAGAATCTTGGTGTATGAACTCTGACTTCCCCCAAATCAATTAGATTTTCTTGTCTTGCCCAGTCTTGCCTATAAAAGTATTGTACTGAGTTCTACGTATAATCTCTTTTTTTATATGTCTTCAAGACACAAAAGAGATAAAGAAAGTAGTACATATCTCTTACTGTGCAACATGATGTAATATTATTGCATTTTCAGGCATTATAATACAAGTATCTTTCTGAAATGCTTATATCCTCACTTCATTTTTCCTACCAGTCAAATCTTGCTACAGGCCCTTTACTATATTCCAAACGTTGGAAAGTGCCTTGCAAATAAAGGTGAGATTCTCTCCACACTACCTTCATTGACAGCTAGTTCAGCAGCAAGAAGGACAAACAGTTGTGACATACCTCTGATTCTTTTGAATTTTTGGTAGCATACTTTTGAAGATATATGGTAAATTGCACTGCATATGATCCAATGAGTTATCAGAAAAAACTAACTTGACGTACAGAAAATTTATAACATCATATTCTTGATATCTTGAGGATATCTATCATATAATCCTGCAGTTATATAGAATTACTTTAGATTCCCTCTATCAATTTTAGGATGTTTATTTCAAATTTCTTATAGCCTTTCTGAGAAGTTTTTTGCAAGCTTATCCCCATTCTTTCTGGACAAAAATTAGTTGTTGATAAAAATAAAAGCTGCTTGGACATCTACACAGCAGCTCTCATTCTTCTGTTTCACTGATCCTGAAGGTCACCCATGATATTTTGAATGGTAAAATGCTCATTTTCAGAAATAGTCACAGTAAAAACCCTTTTCTCCCAGAAACCAAGAGTGAATGGAAATGTAATCAAGAAGGGTGATTTTGTTATTAGTGGTAAAGTTACACCTTTGGAAAAATACTCAGAAGAAATTTATTCTCCTTTAGCATGGGGAAAAGATGACACCTCCCATGGACAATAACTACAAGTCTCCCAGCAAGGTGTCTGCTTCTTCTGTGAACATCAGATACATAAAAACTAATTTTATACATATAAAGGGAAGTTACTTCAAGGACAGAGAAACTAGGTATAGGGAAATTTCTACTCCCAGTCTCAGTCAAACTTTGACCTGGATTAATTGCTGAATTGTTGCGCATTGACCTTGTTAAAATACTGACCAAACCTTCTTTCAAAAAACTTGTGTGTAGTTGAGCTACGTGAATGGTCCCTCAGCCATGACTAGTGCAGAATGATATTGAGCAAGCAGTATGCTGGAAACAAATCATCCTTTGATGTCCCTGTCAAGCTGAAGAAATAGGTCCTGTTTGCCACAGCTGTGAGCAATGAGAGAGACTCAGTGGCAACCTTTTATCTTTCAACCATGCACCACCAAATGCAGACCATTTATTTATAAGCCCCACACCTAGAGCAGCAAGAGTCACAAACAGGTTACTTTTTCTACCAGGTCTACAGGCATCTGTTTAGATGTGCTCTGAGGAATAGAGAACTGCTTTTGTACACATCTAAACCCAAACAGTACTGACAAACTTATTGAAGAATATATTAAATGTCATGTAACATTTTCTACACTAAAACTCTGAAATACTGTGTATAATTTTGAGCACCTCATCTGAAAAAGAGCTTATACAAAAACCTAATTGAGGTGAGTAACCTAAAATTGAAGGAACTCCCCAATAAGAGAGTTTTCCCCTGTAAACTTGCTGAATAAAAGGAAACAAAGCAGAATTGAAGTGATGACCTCATCAAATTGCGCACTGTCTCAGAATGTGCTTTTACTCGCGAATCACAGAATCACAACAAAACAAGAAGCAAAGCAGCAGTAATTTCGGATGAGTAAGAGGAGACCCATTTCTCACTGCAATGCCATAGGCAGTAGTAAGATCCACAGCATGCTAAATATTTATTGTTATACGCACCTGCTCTTGGAAGAAGACGCATTACTGGATGACAGCTTCTCCATTCATATGTCTCTACTAGGCTTGAAGCAGCACTGAGGAGCAGGTTGGATTAGCAGTTAAGGCAGATGATTTTTTTCAGACTACTTTACTAAATTACTGTCAGCAGGAGCTCTCTATTTAAACACAGGCCTAGAATAAACATTGTACTTATTTTAATTGCATGACATTCAAATATAGTATCTGTGGCAGATACATTGGAAAGATTCCACACTGTGCCTAAGTGTTTGAACTCATTTAAGTGATGCAACTAGCTTTTAGACAGAAAAACTAGTTCACCACAAGCAGTGATAGGAGTGAAACTGAATATGGAGAGTATTCTTCTTCTTCTCAAGATGTATGAGTTACTGAAGTCGTGTTAACCTGTCAGTACTAAAGAACTAACAACCCCATGCAATGCTACAGGCTTGGGGATGAGTGGCTGGAAAGCTGCCCAGCAGAAAAGAATCTGGAAGTACTGGTCAACAGCCGGCTGAACATGAGCCAGCAGTGTGCCCAGGTGGCCAAGGTGGCCAACGGCATCCTGGCTTCTATCAGGAATAGTGTGGCTAGCAGGAGTAGGGAGGGGATCGTGTCCCTGTACTCAGCACTGGTGAGGCTGCACCTCGACTCCTCTGTTCAGTTTTGGGCCCCTCACTCCAAGAAGGACATTGAGGGGCTGAAGCACATGCAAAGCAGAGCAACGAGGCTGGTGAAGGGTCTGGAGAAAAAGTCTGATAAGGAGCGGCTGAGGGAGTTGGGGCTGTTTAGTCTGGAGAAGAGGAGTCTGAGGGGGGACCGTGTCACTCTCTACAACTACCTGAAAGGAGGTTGTAGTGAGGCGGGTGTTGGTCTCTTCTCCCAAGTAACTAGTGATAGGACGAGAGGCAATGGCCTCAGGCTGCATCAGGGGAGGTTTAGATTGGACATTAGGAAAAATTTCTTTCCTGAAAGAGTGGTCAGACACTGGAGCAGGCTTCCCAGTCAAGTGGTGGAGTCCACATCCCTGGAGGCGTTCAAAAAATGTGTAGATATGGCCTTCAGGACATGATTTAGCAGGCATGATGGTGTTGTTGTTGGTGGACTTGATGATCTTAGAGATCTATTCCAATCTTAATGATTCTATGGTTCTGTGATTCTATGTCTGCCTTCTCAGGTAGTAGTGTAGTAGACACATCATTTGGCTTTACTGAATCTGCTTAGAGGAGAAGCAAGCCAGCCTGTTTTCAAGCAGATAAATTCCTAAGAGAGTTACTTGCAGTGTGGTTCTATTGTTTAAGGGATTTTGGCCAGGCAGGAGCATCAGCTGTGATAACTTGCCTTGGAAAAATTGTTGAAAGAAGCCATGTGAGAAAGCTCGCACTTGAGCATGCAAGGGAACAGTGGTATGGAAAGAATCAGTAGTAGGGGACAGTGGAGCACAGGATCAGGGAGTGGATACTCAATGCCATTTGAATACAGCTCCATTTCCACACAAGTCCCTTATTTAGCATTTCCTGTTGGTTAACTCAATGCCTTCATAAATGCCTAGCAAATACAGAACACTGACTTGGGGATTTTAGGCCATGTGAAAATTGATGTATGTGATAAGACAGCAGTTTTCTCCTTAGTGTTAGCTCTGTCCCAAGTGGTTCAGTTGCTTTCACTGGCCAAGGAACCAGAAGAAGTTATAGGGAGCAGAAGTGTAAAGGATTAGAAGAACAGGGCTTGAGCATGCATCTGAGGATCTGGTGAAAAGGTGCCAGCTGCATCTGTAAGTGCCACAGGGTTTCCTTCAGTGCCTAAACAACAGGTATTAGAAAGGAGGCAGGGTGTTTTGGTGATAGTAGTAGAATATCTGTTTGTTGGTCAAGAAATAAGAAGGAACTACCTCAGAGCTGAATATTGGTAGGAGATTGGCATAGGAGATAGGTAGGTTTATGGAGAACAGAAAGCAAAAGGTATGATGTGATGCACCAAGCAGCATCAATTCTCCACTTTCACCTTACATTTCCAGCACTACCTTTGAGCCCTGGGTCTGGTCCAGCTCCTAGGCTTTCATTGCAAAGGGACCACCTATAAACTCTGTCTCGAGTAGAATACACCGAAGTGTGAAGTTGTCCTCTGTTGTCCTGTGCCGTGTTTCTTTTGTGGCTTTGGGTCTTTAATGACCTTCTCAGTTACACAGTACTGAGTGGTATTTTCATAGCTGTTTATGAGACACAGTCTGGGATTCAGCCTTGACACCAACAGGCATAACCCTCAAACAGTTCTTTGTTACAAGCTTTCTTTCAATCTCCTTCTCTCTCTACTTAGCTTTCCTCATTGTAAACTGTTGTGGGTTTGCGTGGCAAGGTTTTGGTAGTTGGGGGGGCAACAGGGGTGGCTTCTGTGAGAAGTTCTGAAAAGCTTCCCCCTTGTCTGATAAAGCCAATGCCAGGCGGCTCTAAGACGGAAGTGCTGCTGGCCAAGGCCAAGCCAATCAGTGAAGGTGGTAGCGCCTCTGTGATAACATAATTAAGAAGGGGAAAAACCTGTGGTGAAGCGGCAGTCGAGAGAGAGGAGTGAGACAATGTAAGAGAAACAACCCTGCAGACATCAAGGTCAGTGAGGAAGGACTGGAAGGAGGTGCTCTAAGCACCAGAGCAGAGATTTTTCCCCTGCAGCCTGTGCTGAAGACCAGGGTGAGACAGACTGTCCCCCTGCAGCCCATGGAGGTCCATGCTGGAGTAGAAATCCACCTGTGGCCCGTGGAAGGGACCCCATGCTGGAGCAGATGTATGCCTGAAGGGGCCTGTGACCTTGTGGGAAGCCCATGCTGGAGCAGGGTCCTGCCAGGGCCTGTGGACCCATGGAGAGAGAGAAGCCCACGCTAGAACAGGCAGGGTTTGTGACCCCATGGGGGACCCATGCTGGAGCAGCGTGTTCCTGAAGGACTGCACATCATGGGAAGGACCCATGCTGGGGCAGTTCCTGAAGAGCTGCAGCCCAAGGGAAGGACTCATGCTGGAGAAGTTTGTGAACTGACTCCTGCAGGAGGGACCTCACGTTGGAGCTGGGAAAGAGTGTAAGGAGTCCTCCCCCTGAGGAGGAAGGAGCGGCAGAGACAACATGTGATGAACTGACTGTAACCTCGACTCCCTGTCCCCCTGTGCCACTAGGGGGGAGGAGGCAGAAAAACAGGAGTGAAGTTAAGCCCAGGAAGAAGGGAGGGGTGGGAGGGAGGTGTTTTAAGATTTAGTTTTATTTCTCATTATCCTACTCTGATTTCATTGGTGATAAATTAAACCTTTTTTTTTCTCCCCAAGTTCAGTTTGTTTTGTCTGTGATGGTAATTGGTGAGTGATCTCTCCCTGTCCTTATCTTGATCCATGAGACTTTCATCATGTTTCATCTCACCTGTCCAGTTGAGGAGGGGGACTGATGGAGCGGTTTTGGTGGGCACTTGGCATTTACCCAAGCTAAACCAAAACACAAACACAGGGAAGTTGTCTGGGTTTACTGCAAGTCATAATATGCTCCATATTTTGCCAGAATTTCTTCTGAGATCTCCTGAAGAGAGATCTTGAAGGCTCTAGTATTATCTGTGCCTTCAGCTATGGAAAGCGTCTCCATTGAGCTTCAATCTCCATTCTACAGAAGGAGAATATATGTTTATTCTGGTATTTGGTCACCTCTTCCACAGACCCACGTTGTAGTCTTCCTTGCAGATCATACTGTTGTCTGGGCATGCACTTTAGTTCCTATGGAAAACTCCATTTATTCTCTTTAATGACAACCAGTGCTATACACAGGGCTGAATTAGGATGCCTCCTGTTCCTTAAAATGGTAGCTGTGAACAGGGGTTGCTTCTGTGGTTCTATTAATTTTTTGCTACTGCTATCAAATCCACATCCTCCAGGATGGGACTCGTCCTCTCCTGCCAGGCTATTACAATCAGGCTGATTTAAAACAAAAAATTCTGCCATACACTTTGTCATCAAAACCTGCTTTGCTTGTTACAAACACTTTTTATACCCCCCTGTGGTACTGCTCACTGTTGACACGTCTTCCCAGCATGGGGTTCCAAATTTTGCCAGTTGTTTGAGCAAGGGGAAGGGAACTCTTTAAATATTGCAGCTATCCTTAGAGCAGCTACCAGTGAGTACTCCATCCCAGAGGGTCAAGAAGTGCTTGGATGCCTTTCGGTAAACCAAATTTCCTGCACATTCCAGATGTCAAGGCAGCCATTGGCCCCTTGAACCAGCTCAGCTGCACATTTTTAATCATTCCCCTGAGCCCTTTTCAACAGCAGTTAACTTGTCCCAGGAAGGGTCAGTTACACTCTTTGCAAAGGAAATTATTAGCGGGCTTGTTAGTTGTTTATTGTTGTGTGTGGGAACAGTTTACAAAGACAGTGCGTGGTACTTTTCCTTTGGGAGCCACTGGAAAAAAATGTTTAGAATATTAATTTGAAAAATGAATGTTTTAGATCCCTGAACAGCAGACATTTGGGTTTACTGCAGGATTTTTTTCTTACTTCAGATAATTGAGTAAACACACTGCTCACACCTCTTACACATCTGCTCTGAGGCGAGCGTAACATGAGCATTGCTGTTTCCTTTGAGGGAAGCCTATCCAAACCCTGAGTCAGCACCATGTAACTTGAACACAAGTCACGTACTTCACCAGGCCAGTCATGTGGGGAGGCAGCTCATGATTTTGTCAGAGCCTGGGATGTTTTCTGCACCCAGCCTTATGCACCTGTGCTGTCCCCAGAGGAAGCCAATCTACACACAGCAGTGTCAGGACACATCAAGAAAAGTCTCAGGATTAGCAAGCTTCTGCTGAATCCCACCTCATGGTGACACTGGCCAGATGAGACAGGGCACTAAGTCCATTGGCATGACAGATTACACGCCCTTGAAGTCATTACCAGAAGCAGAGAGAGTCCAAAGTTTCCATCTGAAAGGATATGCAAGTCACTTAAGAGGTGTTTGACAATACACCTCTGACCAATGTATAATCTGACCTAGGAGCAAACTCACGGCCACTCTCTCCCAAAAGCATAGAAGCTGTCTATCTGTACATGATTGCTCACATGCTCAGATACCAAAGTACTTGCTGGCTTGTCTTGAAGAAGGAAATATAAGCCCATGAGCTCCAATTAATTTTCAAAGAAACTCCAACCCCTGAAGTTGTCTTAGGTATGCCCACACTATATATGCTCTTGATGTACCTTCCAGCGCTTTATTTCTATGATTTTGTGTAACAGAAAGGAATAATGAGCCAGTAGGTGCTTGGAAAATTTTTTTTTTCCCACTGAAGTGGGAGCTGGGTATAAAAATCCTCCAGACAGATTCCACCACCACTGCAATGGGAACTATGTGATCAGAGTAGAAGATATCTCAGTAGGAGGAGATGAGTCAGGTTGCTTCTGTGAAAACAAATTTACCTATAAGCTCAATTTCAACAGCCGCTGACTTATATAACGAGGGAAAACCCAACTTCTTTCCCACTGAAAAAAAGTACTTTTATGTTTCTGGTGCTACAGCATCACAACTTGAAAGCTATCCCCATTATTCCAACAACTGATTGATTTCCTCCCAACCACACAGCTGGTGACTCTGCATTCGTTTAGGAGCCAATTACACAAAAAAATATAGTAACAGTTGTAAGAGAAGCCCAGATTACTGTTTTTAAATTGTTTTTCTCTTTTCTTCTTCCTTCTATGTAATCCAAAGGAGACATGAGTGCAGAGTTCAAGTTCACAGTAGGAAGGAGAAAAGACCAATGAAAATAAAGCAAAAGAACTGAAGAATACTTAATTTGTACCATTTTTTTCTGTTGAGTAGGATGATTCACCTTTATGTAGGTTTTCTGAATACTGACAAAGAGACTTACAATGCAGCTTTGAGTCTTAAAAAAAAAGTCTATGGACTGTCCTTCATGCCCCACCTCCCAGTTTTGTGATACTTGCTATCCTAGAGCCTATTGCAATCGCATTTGGAAAGGTATAAACTGCAGAGGAATACTTCAATGCCATGCTGCCTTTGCTCATGACATAATCCTAGCAGACGGACATGGGCTCAGTCCAGACTCTAGGTCCAGGAGTTTGATGTTAACACAAGCAGATCAGTCACATCTACCTGATTAAGTTTATGTGGAATTTTGTGTCATGTATCACTATGGACAGAATAAAATGTGAAAGTTGTTGGAAAAAACACTGTTTTTCTAAAACAGCACTGAAGAACAGGAAAAACTTTATTTTTGCTTAATATATAATTAGATATTTTATTCTGGACTCTTAACATTTCTGTGTGTCACATGCAAAAGAACTTTTATTAGTGGAAATCAAAACCCACAGCAAGGAAGAAGCATTTTCCACCCTATTTCTGACTGTTCCCAGCTGAGGAACCTGTCAGACAGAATATAACTTTGCAATTACACAAGCCTTTAAAAGATGCTGGCAGATGCTTTTCGAGTTTGGCATTCTCTATCAATAAGAAAACAAATCCATGACAGATTCCCATCGAGTCAGAACAATACAAGAACAGGACAGAATATTTTTAGCATACTTACATTCCATACCACACATTTTAGACTACTGCTAAATAATTAATTTCCTCTTTTTCTTTGCTGAGTTTTCCAGTAGTACATTGACCAATTTATAACCAGATAAAGTTGGAATTCATTGACAACTTTCCTGTGGAATTACATGTAAGGCTCAGGCCTCTGGTAACAGCATTTATTCGTGCATTGCCAAGGAGTATGAAATAAAAACCATGAGCCCCTTAACAGCCCTACCCTCAAGGGCATAGGAAAAATCCAGGGCCATCCAGTGCAGCATCTCCATAGCTTCTGGCAAGCCTGAAACTACCGGTACTACCACGAGTTCTTGTCAAGAAGATTAAAAAACCAGTCAGCACTCTCTCTGTATAATGGATGAAGCCGACAGAGAGAAAAGCTTGCTCTCCAATGATGAATTCCTACAGCAAATAAGTTCTTTCCCCATGAAGACTAGTAGAGCAATTGTTGGATTTGGGGGGGAATCACTCATTAGAGGGATCTGTTTTCCTCTGTATAACTTTATACTTCTATAGTCATATACTTCTGGATATATGAGGTCCACTTAAGGCTTCCTCTTTGCTCATGAGGATGTATTTCAGATCGGTCTTTGCATTTTCCCCTGAGTTTTATCTTGAAGAGCTCCAGTTTTCCAAATACATACTTTTCTTGTATTTTTTAACATGTATTTTTTCTCTTATTTGTCTGTAAAGAGTTCAGAGGTGGCAGCAACAAAAGACTAGGTTTTGGGCCAAGAAGTCTGTGATATGTTAATAATATTTTGAGGAGCAGAATGTATCTGTAATAATGAGTACAAGTCGCTTTGACACTCCTGATATTGTTATTCATGTTTTTCTCAAGGCAGAAGATTGCTAGAAGTTTAATTTAGAGAAACTGTGACTTGAATTCAGAGAGTCAACATTAAGTTGAAAAACAAATAGGTATTATGAAGAAGTTGCTGATTTCACTAAACTGATTGAGAAGATAACATATTGCCTTGAATGAGAGTACAGTTAATTCATAGAACCATAGAATCATTTAGGTTGGAAAGGACCTTTAATATCGAGTCCAACCGTAAACCCAGCACTGCCAAGTCCACCACCAAACGACGTCCCTAAGCACCACAGCTACACGTCTTTTAAATACATCCAGAGATGGTGACTCCACCATTCCCTTGGGCAGCCTGTTCCAATGCTTGATAACCCTTTTGATGAAGAAAATTTTCCTAATATCCAATCTAAACCTCCCCCGACACATATGAGGCTGTTTCCTCTTGTCCTATCACTGATTATTTGGGAGACCAACACCCACCTCGCTACAATCTCCTTTGAGGTAGTTGTAGGGAGCAACAAGGTCTATGCTCAGCTTCCTTTTCTCCAGGCTAAACAATCCGAGTTCCCTCAGCCACTCCTCATGAGACTCGTTCTCCAGACCCTTCACCAGCTTCACTGCTCTTCTTTGGACATCCTTGAGCATCTCTAAGTCTTAGTAGAAAATCCTATTTCTCACAAGCCTGGAAGTAGGTCACTACAACATGGTAATGCAGCTGGAAAAACCGAAGAAGAAAATAACCTCTGAATTTATGATGTGTTTATTGGAGGGCCAGCATATTGGGTTTGATATCTCAGTCTTTTGGGCAAATACATAGTGGTTAGAGCACTCTGACAGGAAGAATCAAAGAATGTGGGTCACCACTTCCCATTAGGGTGATTTTATCACTGCAATTACGGTGAAATTAAAGACTTAGCTAGTTCCCTCAAAAAGTTTCACAGAAAGTATGAGCAGATATTATTTTTCCTAATATTTTTCACATTTCCTAATACTATTCAGTGCCTTTCTCATCTCTGATGTGTGAGTTGGCCAGTGCTCACACCCTGAGGACAACTCTTTAGGGGCACCTCATCCCTGGTCAGCGTCCTGTTATAAATGGAGTAGTGATCCCCAAACTCTAGTAATGCACGAGAGGAAAGTCAACTCCTCTGTCAAATGCAACCCATTATTTTCATGCTGACACATTTATTTTTTATCAGAAGAATTGGCCTGTTCTGCTTAACATCAATATCTGTTCCTATTCACTGCTGTGCTCAATTGCATTAAGAATTCAATGTATTTGAACATGGACCTGAGTTTACTCAGTGTAAATACATGTCTTCTCAACAGCGAAGCTATCAAATGAGTTAACATCAACTGAAGCTCTAGTTTTTATATAACCAGTTATTTACTTGATCGGATCTACTGATTCCTGTCATTTGAATGTTTTGCCTGGTGAGCAACTTCATTTTTTAAACACTGTTGCTGATCAACACAGAAGTATCAACCTTGTTTTGAATACAACTTATTTTTTTGTGCTTACATCAGCTTTGTAATTTTTCACACGTATCTTGTAAAGGGAGAATAATTAGCAGGAGAATTTCTAGCTTACATTGGCTTCTGCTTTGAGAGATGCTGGAAGAAAGTATAACCATCTTCCTTTGAATAAAAATTTTGCTATTTCCTAATAAAAGGACTATTCTAATCTTATTAAGAAACACGCACAAAAATGTCCCTACTTCTCAGTGCCTACACATTTGCCGTTCCCACCCAGCACTGTGACAGTTGACAAGAATTGAATTTGATCTTCAGCCAGAGTTTGTTGCTCTTTCCTGCAATTATCCAACCCTTATCTTTTCTCTGCCCCTGAAGAATAACGTGAGATTACCTCCACGATCAGCCCACTTCACTTACAATCCTGTTACAAAGTTCTTGATAGGGAGCTGAATGCCTTAATTTCCTAGTGATGTCAGTGCTAAATAAGAAGGCTTTGTATTAAGCATGTTGCTGACTAGCCTGAAAGGTTGAACTTCTGACTAAAATAGTTCTCATGATCTCTTTTAAGAAGCCTTGTTACTAGTTTGGGAGGACAATCTAATCGAGCTAGCCTCTGATCCCCTAGACATTTGCCCTTTTTTCTAAATTTTTTTGGTTTTGAGGGTTGTTCTTGATTTCTGGAAGAAGCAGATAGAACAATGACTCTGTGGGAGCCTTTGCTGTTGCAACTGCTTTGCTTATGGCTACCTGGAGGTTCTGTGTTCAGCAGAAGAGGTTGCAGTGGTGGGACAACACTGTGCTTAGGCAGTCAGCACCAATCACAACACTTTGGGGTGTGGAAGGAGGCAATGAAAGCTATCTATTGCAAAATAGTTCCCACACTTTGCTGTTGATGGGTGACCTGTGTTTGAAAGTGCTTATTGCCTGGAAATCCTCACAATGTGCTCAAGAGACTAACCAGTGGGACAAGAATATGCATACGGAAAAGTCATTATCAAGGTCTTCAAGGCCTTGCTCTAATGTTCCTTCATGTAATGCATGAGGAAGACACTAAGCATATCCAGGCGTTTGCTTTTTCTGGATTCCAAAACTGTGTGGGAACCAATGGCTGTGTGCACACTGGGGTCCGGTGTGGACTTCTGCATTTCATAAATAAGATTTTAGACTCTCAGCAGCCCCTACAGGTATGATGGTAAGGGGACACTGAAAAGAATTTACTTTTGAGCCTGCAGTGGCCCCACTGGTAGGTACTGCTTAGAGCAACCTCACAGCTGCTCTAGCTTAGTGAGAGTTTTCAGTGGGCAATCTCCTCATCACTGGGTGTCTGAATGTCTTTCTGTATTGGAGGTGGCATGGGAAGGCACCCAAACTCTTCAAAGGTGCTGCCACTAGTGCAGTCTAAGGGATGAAGAATTGGTGCATATGTCTAGTCAGTCACACCGCTGGAGAAATATGAATTAGTAGAAACACTCAAAAATGTGAGCTCTTGCAGGACCATAATGAGACCTGGTCTGAAGTACTGAACACACAGTTTGGTGTTTGCTGCATTCAGGAGAGTATTCATTGTCTGAGACAAGGCATCCAAAGGAGCTTGATTTGTTAGTGACGAGGGTCCTCTCACTTGCCCTTATAGTTTTATATCCAAGTTGAATTTATCTGAGCACCATAAGCTTCTTCTGTCACCAGTAAGACCAAGAGAATATCAGGATACTTTCAGAGAGCAATTCATCCCACCTAAAAAACACTCCCTGTATTGGATTTGAGTCTCTAAAATGTACATACTGAGAACCAAGAAGTCCTACCATTAATTCTAAGCACACGACATATATCGCTGCCCATGAAATATGCAGTGACTAACTAGATATCAGGAATGAAGAAACAAAATTGAGGGCAAAGTTGGTACAAGAGCAGATAAAACAAACTTGGTCTGAATGAGTTGGCCCACAAATTAAAAGCTTTTGTGCCAGCTCAATGAGTAAGACTCCAAACAATTTTTGAAAACAACAGTCGGGACACACGTATTAACTGTTTTGACAGGCCAGGAGGAAGTTTGCTATATTTATGCACATGGTTACTTGCCATGGTTTCTTCACAGGAATGAATGACAGCGCTGAATAACCTGGGAGGGATTTTTCAGCTTAATACCAAACCATTGTGTTTCCTGCTCTCTCTGAAAAGTAGGATAGACGAAGCAACCTTACAATACTGACATGAGCAACTCAGTGCCTAAAGAAATGGCAGAGATCAATAATCCTAACTGCTATGCAATATCCTGTAAACATAGGCAAAAAAATCAGTAAGAAAGACCAAAACTAAATGCCTTTTGGGCTATTGCGGAAGATCCTCACCTCATGCAAAATGAATTCATGCAGGGCAGTAATTAGCCTTTTTGGAATTACACCATGACTGTACTTAATGAATCTTTCTATCTAATCAAGGAACTCATACTGACATTTTGCAGTGTAGCTAATGCTTCCTATACAAGCTTGTTTGTCTGAAAATCTTTGTATTTATAGACCTTGATGGAGGTAAAATTAAATTAATGAAAACATCCATCTCATTTTTCCAAAATGCAAGAATATATTTTTGTTCCACTGCTTTTAGTATCAAGCATTTATTTGCCAGTTCAGGCATCATCCATCAGTTTTTATAGAGAAAATATTTACTTTTGATCCAAGCAGTTTTACACACAAATGTTAGCAGAAGCGAAATAAATGTGTTAAAACTGTGCTGAGTAAAAGCAACAACTAATCATTTTTAGGAATCCAGAGAAGTTAATCCCATTTAAATATCTGATGAATAAACCTTTAGGAAGGAAAATAAAAACCATTATTGTTTACTCAGTGGTTTAAAAGTTGATGTCATTGAAACAACACGCACCTGTGTGACCTTAGGGCTATATTTAATATGCTAATAAAGGTTAGCAACGTCCTTTGTATGGTATTTGCAATCATAAATTAATGCAAAAGAAGTTGTTTCTCACAGAAGTTGTGCAGTCTCCATCGTTGGAGCCTTACATGTCTACACTGGATAAATCCCTGAGCAGCCTGGTCTAAATTCAGTGTTGACCCTACTTTGAGCAGGAGGTTGGATCACTGACATCCCAAGGTTCCTCCCAAGCTGATTTATGGCAAGGTCTCTGCTCCAACATCAAGATCAACAAGTCATTTTTTCTACAGAGGGTAAAACTACTGTCTAACCTGATGTTTCTTCAAGCAGCTTGAAATATAACAAAACACAAGCCTTATTCCAAGGGAAGACGTCGAGGGTGAAGCACATTTGTGCTGAAAAGTTTAAAGTGACTTACTTATTACCAGAAAAAAAAGTTTAGCTTGCCAGCAGTTGACTGCTCCAGTTCCACTTGCTCTATGGTATGAACAGTGTAAAAATAATCATTAAAAACCACTGAAAGTTTAGGCATGTTTCTCCCTATCAGGTGGTGTCACAAATAAGTCTTTCTGAAAAGACCCAAAGTGAAGTCTCAACTATTTTTGTGCTCACAACTGTTAAATAAGTAACTATNCAGTTATGTGCCTGGGAGTCCCTCCTAACACTTTATGCTATGAAAGTTGCATATTATTAAAAAGATTGTCACTGCTGAGAGCTGAATATAGGCACTTTTACAGGAGGACAAGGAAAAATACCTACAACAATTTGAGCAAAACCAGAAGAAACAAGTCTGAAAATGGGAAAGGCTGAAAAGCGTTCTAATGGAAAACATTGTTTTATCAAACTATTTACAGTTTTATTGATTCTGTGGTTTTTTGAAAAAATTGCATGCTTTTTGGTCACTGGGAAAAGGTGGGGGGGAGGACAGGTTTCTTGTTGGATTTTTTTTTTTTTTTAGCCTTTTTCATTTGACAAACAGATTGTGGGAAATTTGTTTCTCTGCAACAGGACATGAACAGAGCTCTGTGTGGAGAGGGCTCAAGGCCTCTTCTGAGAGCAAAGTGACATGTGGGGTATCTGCCAAAATTCAGTCAAGGTTGTCATCATTTCTTCATAGCTAAATCTTACAGATTTTATCAATATGTTTTGCCCATTTCTTCCACTGCTCACACTACTGCCAGCTCAGTGATATAGTCTTGCATGCAGCCAGAATTACTTTTTTCTTCTTTCTTAGACTATATTGCTGAAGCTTAATGAAAAGCTCGTGTTGAATTACAATTTAATTCCTTTTTTAGTATTGAAGCATATATCAGATTATTTGCTTTTTAAGAGTAATGCCTTTGAATACCTCTCATTCAATAGGCTTTCAGTTGCCTTCCTGTTTCAAACACCACTCCTTCTCTCCCTGAGACCTAACTAAAGCTTTTGAAATAAAGATAGCTAGCTTATATTTATGAAACAGGTTAAAAACATTGTAAGGAGCCCCGAAAGACACGCTAATGTGTTTGAGCATTAGGAGAAAAATTTCGTGTACAATGGGGGTTATAGAAAAAAATATCAATAATAAACAACATTAAGATTACTCCAGGGAACCTTTATTCCACCCTCCTCTGCACATGCATCAGAAAAATNTTTTTAACAACGTTTACGACTTTCACACAGAACAAANGNGTCCTTTAATAAATAGCTATTTATTCATAGACTATTTNGCGTACTATTTGAGTAGAGGTGAGTCAGACTAAACAAAGGCCCCGCGAGGATCAGAGGAAGGATGCTAGGTGGAGGCACCCACTGATGTGGGGAAGAACAGACCACGCTGAATTGGCAACTCCCATGGCCACCAAAGGAGAGTGATTAGACCATCGTCATTCATGTAAAACCCACCACAGTGAGTCAACCAAAGAAACTCTTTCTCCACAGTGTTGTACAACCTAACAGGTGTTATTGCCTACAGGGGTGTAGGACTTATTATGGGATGTAGAGACAAAGAGAATTTAGGGTTGTAATGGAGAATTTTGTGGGTGTACAGAAGTTGTTATGGGGTGTTCTGAGGCAGAGGCATCCTCTCATCTCACTAGCCAGCCAGCGAGGAATCTCTGTGTCCTACCACCCACCAGATTCAGCTCACTAATGTATTTCATCTCCACATGACTGCGAGCCCATTTAATCTCCATGAGTGTTTCTATGGAGTTCACATTTACAGTGATACAAAAATAAAATACACATATACAAAACCACATAGTTTTCCACACCTAGCCTGAAATCAGAAGTCTAATTTGCTTTAGAATTTAACATTTCTGCAATATCTTCTATGTTCAAACACAGGTCCAGCATAGAATAGTAACTAATTTAGCTCAGAGGCAGTGGCCGGTATGCCTGTACCCTTGATTCTGGGCATCCAAGAAATTAAGAACAAAGCACAGCTGACTGGAAAAGCAGTATCTTGTTCACCACACAGCAAGTGTGTGAAAGCGACAGGGGCAGAGTTCTCCCAGAAGATATTTAGTGATCACAGAATCACAGAATAGTTTGGGTCGGAAGACACCTTTAAAGGCCACCTAGTCCAACACCCTCCTGCAGGGAGCACAGACATCTTCAGCTGGATCAGGTTGCTCAGATCTCTGTCCAGCCTGGTCTTGAACATTTCCAGGGATGGGGCATCAAACACCCCTCTGGGCAACCTGTCCCAACACCTCACAGCCATCATGGCAAAAAACTTCTTCCTCCCCTCTTTTAGTTTAAAACCACTACCCCTTGTCCTGTTGCAACAGGCCAAGCTAAGAAGCCTGTCCCCATCTTTCTTACTAGCCCCCTTTTAAGTACTGAAAGGCTGCTGTAAGTCTCCCCGCAGCCTTCTCTTCCCCAGGCTGAGCAGCCCCAGCTCTCCCAGCCTTTCCTCCCAGCAGAGCGGTTCCAGCCCTCGCATCATTGCTGGGGCCTCCTCTGGCCCCGCTCCCACAGCTCCAGCTCTGTCCTGTGCTGAGGGCTCCAGAGCTGGA
>Ga0065711_1035069_pt1 | contig 22855 bp, 20 predicted proteins | sample Hoacrofraction12_FD_59098 | JGI IMG/M metagenome (GOLD analysis project Ga0065711, IMG submission 59098) | Hoatzin crop microbial communities from Cojedes, Venezuela - Epithelial fraction 12 v2 (version 2) | ecosystem: Host-associated > Birds > Digestive system > Esophagus > Crop | place... | reverse complement strand
AAAAAAAAAAAAAAAAAAAAGACAGGCAAGTCAGTGTGGCCAGACTACAAAGAGCCACAGCATGGCAGCAGCTTCACAACCCTTCACACGTGTTGTGCAACGCCCATCTGCAGAAATGAGAGCTGTTCCCATTTGCTGTAGAACAAAGCTATACAGTAATCTGAGGGTTTTCAGAACAGGTTTCATTTATCTTGTTGCAGTAGTTTCTCTTGGTAAGAGGGCAAAACTAGTTCACTACAGTCAGAAACAAAAAGATACACAACAGTATTTCTTATAAGCTGTGCTTGAATGTTAATTACCCCTGTTGCAAAAGAGACATCTTTATTCTTTCTCAAGCCTAAGTCAAAAAGCGGACAAAATAATTTGAGGGAATGCAAGTTAATGGTTAAATAAAAGCACAAATAGAACAGGTTAAAGAAGAAAAAATAAAAGCATCTGTTGAAGAGCTAAAATAGATACAATGACATAGCTCTATACCTCATTAGGTTCTTGAATAGGTGCTTGCTACTAAGGGAGGGTTCAGGCCATAACCTGGGAACTAACAGTGACTTCATTACTTCCAAGTCATGTCACATTTTCTCAAGTACAAAGTCATTAGAAATACACACACACGCTCTTAACCTCAGACTCTAGTGTGACTCCATAAGCCTTACTTGCAGAGAAAAAAAAAGTTGTTAAAAATGGACAAATTCCCCTCCTGAGCAACAAGCGCTCCCAGAAGCTCTGTGGTAAGGTGACAGGTTTGGTCAGGCTTGTGCCAGTCCATGCTCTGACAGGCATGCATGTCTCAAGTTCAAGAATTAAACTTCCCCCTACCCTGGAACACGGCTGCCATGGTAGAAAACTGTTTGTCATCTCTCGCAGAATCACAACAGCATCTTCCAGTGTCAAAGTAAATAGCATTTCACTTGGTAGTCAAAACAACAATAACTGCCTAACTAGGTCTTTGAGACTGGTGGAATACATGTGGTGTTCTAAGTCCAAATTTCTTCAGAGCTTCCGAGACAGCCTTTAGCTACTGAAACCAACTGATCTCCACCTTGTAAACACAGTACCTCTGTAATAGTGCAAGATCTTACCTCCACATTATAGAGGAACCTGAAGTTGCTGGGTGTCTCCGACGCTCTCTGAACAGCTTGGGCCAGTGCAACTGCTCCTTTACCTCCCTCTGCCCAGTGCGTGCACTCCACAGCATCGAACGCTCCTGCCTCCTTTGCCAGTTGTACTACAAGGGCCAGTTCAGCCTTTGTATCTGTTCTGTAAGGAGAAAAAATTTGCGCATTTGTACCAGAATGCACACTGTTTAACTGTTTGTTCTAGCCATTTTTCACTCTTTGTTAAAATCTGTCCAAAAAAATCACAGAGTCCAGCCATCAGGAAGCTGCTGAGGGGTTATCCACCACAGCCTTCCCCGCCTCGGTGAAGGAAGCTACTCCACAGAGGAACAGACAGTAACAGCTAGCTCTGCGAACTACATGCAGAAACCCACGACTACTGACAGAGCAGGGTTCCAGGCTTTCTGTCATATCTGTCCTGTATCAACAATGCAACTCCTGTTTCCAGAAGCAAACTCAAAAAGGCATTAGTATTGTCAATTTAGAGGTGCTGTACCATGGGCACACAAGAAGCCAAAACTCGTAATTTCTCTAAATCGGCCAATACGCATTTACTTCAGATGAAGAATCCTTAGCTGGCTACTCTGCTTCAACCAGGATCAGCTTTAACACACCAGTTCAAAGCCCTTTTGCTTCCATAAAAAGACCACACACAGATTCTACTTCCTGCGCAGTACAACAGGCAGAGCCCAAAACGCTTCTTAGCGGAGCATAACTACTCCACACAGCAGCCCACTGCACGCAGTGCGGTTGACAGCACAGGCAACTCGCTATCTACTATGAGCTTAGATTCCACACTGTCACAGGCACCTTATGTCCACAGTTATTTGGCCAGTTGGTGTGTAAGTGACAGCAGATAATACTCACTGATCATAAAATCCTAAACTAATTTAAACTAAGGAATGCATTTGAAATGACTAAATAGAGATCCCCTATTTATTCAGCATCTTCCAACACTGTAAAATGCTGCAAACAATACAATGACAGTACTGAAAACAAGAGTATGTGTTAAACATAAGCCTATAAAGCGCCACAATTTTATTCCCATGCATCACTCCCATCTCCCAGCTCACTTACTTGAAAGCATTGACAGCCACTACTACTGGGACACCAAACATCCGTGCATTTTGGATTTGCTTGTTCAGGTTACTGCAGCCTTTTGCCAACAGTTGAAGATCCTGCAAAGAAGACAGCAAGCAGGAAGCACATTTTATTTTTAACTTTTGTTCCAAATCCACTATGTCCACAGCTAATGATAAAAATGTCCAAATGGGAATCAAACCACAAAGGCAAATCCCCAGTGCTGTTTTCCAGACCGATGCATGGTCTTGGATGGAAGACAGGAAAAGCAATGACTACTTCTAATGATCACTGCTTTCAGCTGTCAAGCTGAGGTAAGAAAAAAACCCCACTTTTTATCTTTTTTTTTTGTTATTCTTAGCAAGTCAATACCCGTGCTCATTAACTCCCCACAACAAAGCCTTGTTTTCCTCTCTGACACACTCCTCTCTATGTATTAAATATCATTAGCAGCGAATTTCATGACACTTGTTTGAAGTCTGTGGCAACAGCTTTCGGTTTACAGATATTTACATTTTGCAGCATCAGAGACTATTCATGGAAATTCAGACATTTCAACCCTTCCTATGCAAAGAATAATCCATACGGAAGCTCCACAAGCGAAAAACCAGCAGCAGTGTAAAGCAAGCCAGACCAATTATCCCGGTGTACACAACCATTCAAGGCACAAGGATAGAAGCTGGGACTTTAGTTCACTTTCCTCTCTGCAAAGCAGGCAGGAAAATAAAAACAGAAACTGCTGCTGCTAAGAGAGTAATTAGAGAGACACTCTGAATACTTTCAGAGACAATATTTCAGCCAAGAAATTACTCCATACTGAGAGGGTCAGCATACACAGAGCAGATATTACTATGAAAAATTGAGCACACAGACAATTGCATGAGCTCAGGAGAAACGAAAAGGCTCTGAATACTGTCTAGGTCAAGTACAATAAATGCTTGAAAGAGTAGAGCCAAAGTAACATTATAAAAAAATAAAAAAAGAACATTACAGCTAGTATACGGAAGCATTTCCCTGGCAGCTAAAGAAATGACACACACTAGCTATCCAGGCATGCCCTGCACGACAATTTTGTGTCCTGACCACAGTTAGTTGGTCACCTGTCACAACAGCTAAAGAAGGTTACCTCTTCCATGTACTCCTTCGGTAAAGGTACCCCAGCAGTGACCTGGGAAAAAAGGGAAAGAAAGAAAAAAGATGGAACACCATAAGATTTTTATCCATGACAGCAATTTGTGCTTGATTCTTATTAAATGGCATCAAGTTACAACGTTCTACTCCAGGCAGATCCTTTTTTTTTTTTTACGGAAAAAATACAACGAAAAGAAAAGATTGCAAGATGAACTCACAATACAACAAACAACTGACTGTGGTAACATCACAAGTGCCCCAGCTTACAACCACTTCACAAGCACTTCATCAGGATAATAACACAAGCAGGTATGTACCTGTAACACACTACAGTGAAGCAGCTTACAAGCAACAGGGATATACGGATTCCTTTTACAACTGTGAATCTCAAGACAATCACAAGCGGATGAAACCCTACAGGGCTTTAAGCGACTGGATCAGAACAACAGTAGCAGCCCCCCAGGCCTAAAGAAAACCTTGCCTATTACTTACTGCAGGCCCTCCTCCATGCATTTTCAGAGCTCGGACAGTAGCAACCAACACCACCACGTGAGGCCGGAGACCAGAATAGCGGCACTTAATATTAAAGAATTTCTCCATGCCTATGTCTGCACCAAATCCTGCTTCTGTAACTAGAGTAGGAATTAAAAGAAAGGAAGCTTGTGAGAGGTTGCTGGGTGGAGAAATCATGCTCTGATTACATAACTCAGAAGCTTCTTCCAAGACAAAAAAGCCAAAGACAGTCATGACAAAAAAGGCAGATCCCTCCCTGCAAAATGAACAAACAAAAAGCAAACAGAAAAACACGCCACACACTTACCAACAAATCCCTCTTTACCCACAAGCTTCAGTGCTATTTTGTCTGCCAACACCGAAGAATTCCCATGTGCAATGTTGGCAAAAGGACCAGCATGAACAAACACTGGTGTTCCCTAGAAAGGAAAGGGTGGAGCGAGTGGGAGAGAGAAAAAAAAAAATCAGAGGGCACAATCTAGCAAATCTTCAGCATTTCAGGAGCTAAGTAGTACAGCACTTGAAAGTAAAGAAAAATGCTTTTAGAAGACAGATCTTAAAGCCTTCTGATCAAACATCTGTTATCAGTAATAAGGACTACAGGGCAAACAGGATTATAGTAATCTGCACAAGTGGAGATATTAATCCTCTTAGGAAAAGCATGGCTAAATCCCAGCAACTCTTCGCCATTCTCCTGCACCCGCACCATTTAGATTCCCAAAACACTTCCTGGCATTAAAGACAACTGAGTAGAGACACAGCAAAGTTTAGTGCATTTCCTTGGGATCATCCCACGTGCCAATGGCAGACCCAGAAAGAAGCCAGCCTTCTCCCCTAGCCCCGAACCTTAGGTAGGAAACCACAGTAAACCTCCAACTCTCAGCCGAGCAAGGCCCATGCCGATTGTGATGAGTGAACTAAAACAGTTGCTTCTTGGCTCACAGAATGCACATACAGCAAATCATCCGTGCTCACCTCTAGTGTCTGCATGAGGTTTGGTTTAACAGCATCTTTCATCAAGACAGCCAGAGCACCAGTCACTCCCTAAAAGATAAAAAGGGCAATCAGTTACCAGGTGCACCGAGACCTTCAGACAGTTCCCATGCAGTGCCAAGGCTCTGTTTAGTGCTGGTGAGCTTTCAGGACCCAAACCAGAATCAACAGTTGCTCTAGATATAACTAAATCCAGTCAGGGCAAGGCAGAATAACGACCTTTACATCCTTGTGAGAGGATCTGTGATTTCTGCTGGGGGCAGCCTCTCGGTAGTGACCTTGCTTGGCCACCACTTTGTAGTGAAGGCATAAAGAACAACTGTTTCTACCCTATACCGAGGTTAGTAACAATAGCAGTAAGAGAGTAACCCTTAGGTACGTATGGACCACGCTCACCACCCTGGTATCTCAACTGCAGCATTACCATCTGTCTTTTGTAGCATCTAAACACACTAAAAAGTCTAAAGTTACACATATGCCAATGTTCTTGGGTTTTGCAGGTAGATTTGTCTTGGACTTTTTTCCATCCTCATTTCAGCAACTAAGCTCTACATATGTGCCTTAAAAGTGGCTACATCCTGGTTAAGTATCTTGTGCAGAAATAACTTTTAAAGTGAACCTCTGTGCTCATGAGAGAAAGACCAGGCTGACATCATGAAAGGCAAACACTGGAGGCCACGTCTCCTCTGAGGTGCAGCAACATACATTCTGCTCCCTGCAAAGTGAAAGCTTGTGATTTTGTCCACAGCTGCTCTGGGAAGAGAAAAGGAGGGTTTCGTCACCCTTGTGACTGACACAGTCCAGTAGAAACCAAACTGGTCGTTACCCAGCACTTACAAAAGTAATGAGAATTGCTTCATGGATACCGAGACAAATGTTCACAGCAGTTCTAAACACCTTGAACCACGATTTCTTTTTCTTCCCCTTCAATTTCAGTTGGATTGTAGCACTGAATTATAGGAAAGATTTTTTTTTTTAAAGACATTCACTGCTTTGTTTCATTAGTTTCAATCTTGCCACCTGAAAGCTTATTTAACATTTAATGGATAAGCTTTAAACTTCAGTCATCTCAAGAATAATGAAAACTACAGAGTAAAATTTCCATGGTGACATTTCAGGCCTGTGTCACTCAGTGGCACTTCAACACACCCCATCTCTAAAAACCTGTAGTCAGTTCTTGATTCCACATTTCTTCCCAGTTTCTTTGTGCTTCCTGCTAGCATGCGCATGACACTGGTTCTACCACAGCAGAAGGACCCAGACATGTTACTGTGCTGGTCTGGTGTCTGCAATCACCATGTTTCTGCCTGCATGAGAAATATGTAACACTGTCTTCATGATGCAAGCCAATGGTCACCATCAGTGCAAACATTTAACATTCAAGAGAACCTGCTGGACAGGTCCGATACCATCCTCCATTCAGCAGTTGCAATGGATAAATTGAAATATAATTAGATTTAAAAAAAAAAAAGGTAAAAAAATCTTGAGAGGAAAGACTTCTATCACCTGGACTCTACACAAAACAACGACCTACCCAAGCATCATCTGCCTCCACTGCTGATGGGCAGCAGGACAGACTCCTGTTTTCCAGAAGAGGGTTTAACTCAGGTACTCCAGGTTAAACTGGCAGCGTGCCAGCAGTAGGAATTTAAATCTCAAAGCTGCCTACAGAACTTTGGCACACATCCTCCCTCATTCCCAACAAATGTCTCACGTAAGGACTTTTACAGATAAATAGCTCCCAGCGTAGCCCTTTTCCTGTAAGCCCAGAGTCAGGCCACACTGCTAATCTACTGTTTCTTAGGCTTACCCCAGGAGGAAGTAAAACAAACAAAAAAAATCCCCCAAACACACAAGAAAACAAAAAACCCACAGCAAAATAGCAAGAGCTGGGTAAGCATGCTGTGTCCCACCTTGCTGGAAACACAGGTCAGGATACCCACTCTGTAGATTCTTCTACCCCACAGGAAAGGTTCATTCCGAAAACGCAAGCCAAACCTCACTAACACCACATCATGCAAATTTGTAACACTCTTGTCTTTTGTAAAGCACGCTATGAAATATCTATTCTATGGGACAACAGTAAGCATCAGTATCACAGAGTCACAGCGTGGCACGGGTTGGAACGGACCTCTGAGGATCAGCCAGTCCAACCCCCCTGCCAAAGCAGGGTTGCCTACAGCAGGCTGCACAGGGCCATGTCCACACGGATTTGGAGTATCTCCAGAGAAGGAGACTCCACAACCCCTTGTGCAGCCTGTTCCAGTGCTCTGTCACCCTGAAAGCAAAGAAATTCTTCCTCATGTTCAGATGAAACTTCTTATGCCTCATTTTGTGCCCGCTGCCCCTTGTCCTGTCGCTGGGCACCATTGAGAAGAGTCTGGCCCCATCCGCTTGACACCCACCCTTAAGATATTTACAGGCATTTATAAGGTCCCCTCGCAGCCTTCTCTTCTTCAGGCTAAACAAGCCCAGCTCCCTCAGCCTTTCCTTGTAGAAGAGATGCTCCAGTCCCCTCATCATCTCCATAGCCCTCATGTCTGCATTGACCAGTGCAACAGTCCTGAGCATGTTCTCTGTCCTGAGGCCAAGTGGTAGGGCTCAGTTCCCCTTTCCTTCTCCACACAGGGTTGCTATCTTCAAAGCATTTATTAGAAGAACTGTCTGGGGCGCAGACTATTCGCCTGAAAACATGCTGAAGTATCATTTGGGAGAGTGCTAGCTGACACACTCCACAAGCATGCCAAGAACTGTATTAATAATTATTACATGTACAGCTGCAAGACAGGGCTGCAGCTTTCAACTGCAGCTTAGGACGGCTTTACATACTGCTAATTGACATCATCAGTGCTACTATATTCCTCATTTCATGCAGCGGAAATAAGGGGATTGAGTCCCTCATCAAAGGCTGCCTCATGGAGACCTTGCACTTTTTGCAAGGCTTTGGCTTTTATAGAATTCACAGTTTCCCAGAATAAGATATTTCATCATCTGCAATTAAATTTGCACAAGGCTTTGCTCCTGCTCAATGTTTTCCTCACTCCAGGGACCCAGAGAAACAGGCTGGCCAGCAGGATGCATTTTGAGTTCTTCCTATTTGTAAATATGCTTTTTATCTAGAAGCCACCATGTATTTCCCCATTAATTCCTATGGTGCCAGCTTCAACCTGACACACAGCCCATCACACAGGACCCTCTGTCCCTGTCCAGGTCACATGCACACACACACTCTCTGGGTAAGGTGCTAGCCACACTAAAGTAAAAAATCCTCATTAACTCCAGAGGCTAAGTTTTCATCTTTGATTTTCCATATGGTAAGCTCTTTTCTGTACAGAACCGTCTCTACCCTTTTCAATCCAGGGACATTCAGAAATAATAGGAAAAAGTTGGTACTTAAGAACTGAATGATTCTCTTACAAGGTCATCTGCTGTAACTGGTTCTCCTCTCTTGCTCGAAGCGACTACCATTCTGCCCAGTCGCATTTTCATATCATCCAACCCGTCAGAGAGTGCTAGAACTGCCATGATTTCACTGCTCACCGTGATGTCAAACTGAGCCTGCAAGAGATGAATAAAGAACGTGAACTGATCAAGATTCCCTAGCAAGCAATCCTCACCTCTGTTACATCCTTGAAACAAGGCCAATCATCACCACCATGACAACAAAAACCAAAACAAACAACCAGACAAACAAATGTAAAAGCAATCCAAAAGATTACTCTCCGAGCATACTTCATTTAATTTAGCTATTTTAAACTGGATTTTTCTCTGCAAAACTAAGTAAAAACTACTTATTCCATTAGTATTACGTGACCTTCTCCTGACATATATATTAGTGATTCATTTAAGAATACTTAACACTAACAAATTATATTTCTGAAGACTGAGCTTACTAACTCATCTGACTATCACTAAGCAGTACAGGAACCGACAAAAAAAAAAAAAAAGCAGATTCTATAGGAAATGAAGGATAGAATTCATCTGACATCACACAGACACCTCCAGCAAAGCTACACACCCTAGGGAATTTCAAGTCAATAGAAAGGCTTTTTGGAACACAATTCATTTGAACTATTAATTTGACAGTTACTTAAGGGATGAGAGAAGTCACAGCCCAGATTGCCTATTTTACTCTATTGATTATGTAATGAATCTAGACGACAAATTCAGATACTGTGTCTAGTTTCGGCCAGATACATCCCACCCAAAGCATCTGCAGTGATGAAGATTAGCCACTGCCATGCAGCATGTTTACAGAGGGCATTTGTGTACCACTGCTATTACGCCAGCCACCTCAGTTTGGGAAACCAACAATCAGGAAAGAACAAGGAAGGAGGAGACAGACAATAAAACTAAACACTGCACTGGCAGTGAATTTAACTGCTTGGGTGAAGGGACTTTCTGCTTTCTCTTTAATAAGGTACTGGTAAAAGATGGAAATATCTGGAGTTACAGAAACTTGCTTTACGACCACATTTTTCAAAGTACTTTTTAAAACATGCAAGAAAAGGGAACAATTACCGTTCGTGAGAAGCCTTTTTCTGTTGGAGATTGTCCAATAGTGATTTTCCTAAGGAACCTGTCATTTGTATCCAGTACTGTGAGGAATGCAGAGAGAATGAGAAGTCACGTTGCAAGTCATAAGTCAAATCTATGCCCCATGACAAACACTCAGCTAGATGACCACTGAACAGAGGATGGCGGTTTGAGATACCACCCTCTCCTAAAGAATGGCAAGTGCTGCTCACTGTGATTCTTCCCCACAACAGAACTGTAACAAAGCTAAGATGCCCAGAACCACATGCAGACCCTGCGCTGCACCCAGAGGCAGTCTACCTCCCTCTGCATGCATTAACCACAAGCCCAAAGCCTCTCTGAAAAGCAGAGCTCCTAGTATTATTCCAATTTCTTTTCCACCATCATTAGTCAATGTGAAATCAGGGAATTATCACAGCCAAAAAGAAATAAAATTATTATTTTCTAGGTTAAGTGACAAAACGGTCAGATTCTACCACTTTGTGACACACAGCCCCATTAACTCAAATTACCTTGGAAACACAAACTATCAAATACTGGCTTAAATTTGCTGTTTCTTACTATCTGCTTGAAAAATTCTAGGTATTTTATAAAATATTTCCCATGAGGCTGATTACTTTAGCCCCATTACAGGTTACGAAGAAAATTTTGGAGAATACATTGCACACTGCATTTTAATAAAAAGAATCAATACTCTTGAGGTCTACATCAGAAAAAAAGTTCCTTATCTGAAATTTCTTTTGCTAGTGAAACATTAAATCTGCCAGACCAGAGACTGATCATACCTTCAGGTATCTTTAAAAACCTTTTAAAAATCCGGCCTTTATTTGCTATTAGTCCCCAACAGCAAATAACGAGCAGACTAAAGCAGAGTTTAATCCCAGAGCAGAACCCTCTCCTTGCTCACAGTGCTTTCTCAAGTCAGGTAAAACGGCTGTTTGGCCACAGCTGCCAAACTCACCTCTCTCAGTGACTGACAAATCCAGAAACACAAATTTGCACCAATTAGTGAAGCCTGCTCTGAATTCACAAAGATTAGGATTCAAGCCCCTGCATCTGACCCTTTAGCAATGGGATCCCAGCTGCAGGCATCTGTCGCACCAAACACTCAGGAGGAGAGGCCAGCCTTGCCCTCTTTCCCATTTTCCCAGTAAACACGGTTCCCGCTGCACTTCCAAACCTCTCTTCTGATACAGGTTTTGTTTCTTAATAATTCTCTAATAGCTCTTGTACCTCTTTGCCATGTTATGGTGCCTGGGTCAATGTCCAGTCTCACAAATAAGTTTACTTCTTCCTTTGTCAAAGCCGTAGGATCAGTTTTGTTAATGCCCAATTTCTATGGGAGGAAAGGACAAATGAAAGGAAAAAAAGTATAATGAAAAGATTAACAGAAATGAACCTTTCACCAGAGCAATAAGCCTTCACCAGCAGCATCTGCATATTCAGAAAAAAGGAGGGGCTGCCTTTCTGGTACCCCTTCTCGCAGACCCCACGACAACATAAGATGATCCATATCAGTGTATACGTGGAAGCAGAGCTTGCCGCTGGCCAGCTAGTAAAGGACAAGGCAGCCAACAGAGCTCATTAGGGCAGGTTGTCACCGAGCTTTGTGTGAGGCATCTACAGAAAGAGTAAGAGAGAGGCAGCTCTGCAGCTCCTTACACGCCTTGTTCTAATCATTAGTTTCACATGCTTACATCCATTTCTCATTAGTTTGCCTAGGGTCACTGCACACAGCCATCCGTGTTTAAAGACGCTGCTTTCAGCATGCTGGTTAAGCAGCACAAAGGAGGAATTAAACAATTCAGTCACAAGGCTGTCAGCATCCCACAAAGCTGATCTTGAACATACTGAGAGGATGGGCAGTTTGCCAAGTTGTTTAATTGAGAGAAGAATTATCTCAAGAAGCCTGATACAAGTGCAAGCTTAGGAATGAGGAAAACGATTGAGTTGACTTATGAACGAGCAAGCTTTTTGTAATTAACTAGACAGCTAAGTTGTATTTTTTGCCTGAAAAACAACAGGGAAGAACAAAGTCTGTTCTCTTCCTCTTCAAGCACATCATTTAGAAAAACAAATAAATAAATAAGATAAAATAAATATAATCTCTTTCTGGAGTATTAGCATCCTGTTCACATCTCGACATTTACTAAGCAGGAGATTGGTTAGGGTAGAGTTCCGTCAGCAACACCAAGCAATATGACATAGCTTCTCTGCTCAGCATTGGAACCAAACCACACATTCTCTAATGGTTGAGACATTACAGCCAGTTCATAAATCAGTTTTTAGCTTTCTACATAGTCTGACTATTGCTCCTGACCTCCAGATGCACAACTGATCCAGCCTGAATAATGTAGGAACAGGTTTGTTCTTGGAATGAACTTAGCAGGCCCCAGCCTGTCCTCCCAGCCAGAAAGTCCAAGCCCAGTGCAAAACTATTCCTCTGTTCATCCTCATTTTTCAAGAGGTCAGGGACACTTGCTAGCTCACATTAATTTCTGAGGATCAGAGAAGCTGTGGTCCGCCCAGGGACTGTCACTCAATGACAGAGCTACTCATCTAACTGGAAATTCTATTTTGAGGGAGAGGACGAGTGGGGGATGTAGGGGACATGTATTTTTTCCATTCTTCCCTATTTGTCAATTCTGGATAAGACAAAAAAAATTCTGTGTTCTCTTTTGGCTGAATTTTATAAATTGCCTTTTTTTGTGCTGTATTATCTACACAGCTGTCACATAGGAACTATTAATTTCTAGCTGTAACTGGGGGTAAGGTACAGAGATTGATTCAGGTCCTTTCTTAAACTGCATTAAGGATACTGAATTGACACTATTAATAAAGGGCACTAATCCCTCTGCCTCTTCCCACTGTGTTACTCATACAGCTTATGACAAAGAGAGTTACATCAACTATTCTTCCCCTTGAGGCTGCATCTCACTGTTTGCACTGGACAAAGGGCTACCACACTTCTGCATTTTATGTAAAAAATAAATGCCAGCAGAATGACCTACAGGACAACATGAGGGTTTCTGTAACCTATCTCTGCCTGCATAAACAATGAGTAAGTGGAACAGAATCAGAAATCAATGCGAAACCAGTGAACTTACCTGTAGTCTTCGGATCTGAATATCTGAGAACTTCCTAACACCACTGACAGAAGGCACCAAACGGTTGTAGAGAGCCTTGCAGAATGAAAATAAGAAGTCAGTTAGCACTGCTGGCCAGGATGTTTTGGGTGTGCCAAAGTGGGCTGGGCTCAAATGCATCATAAGAAAGGATCATACCTGGTCGGTCTGGGTTAGCTCATGGAATATACGTGCATCGACAGCAGCAGCGACCAGGTTGTTGGCTGCAGTGATAGCATGGATGTCACCAGTGAGGTGAAGGTTAAACTAGAGGACACAAAACATATCAGTTACCTCATCCTGCTGCAATTATCATTTATTTCAATTCATCGTAGACAGATGGAAAGAGAAGTATTAATAGCAATGTAAAAGTGGGTGAGGGTGGAGGAGGAGAGATTGCTCACTGCAGCATGTGGAAGAGACGAAAGAATTTCTCTAAAACAGAAAAATGCCTCCCCCACATTTAAGTCATGTTACAAACTTCCAGAACGAAGCTTCCGAATAAAAACATTTTTGTTTTTCAGAACAGTTTTCACAGACTCCTTGACACCCAAGAAGACCATGGTACGGCACATCTGCATTGCTCCTCCCTCACCTTCCTTCTGACCCACTCATTATTCGCACAACAGGTTTCACACACACATTAGCTGAAGCTGCTGCTGCTCCCACAAAGATATCTGATCTAAACTGAAACTAGCAACGTTGGGTAGCGCTAGCAGTAGAGCTGTGGTTGCACAGAGCTCTGCATAAGCTAACCACTCAAACTCACAGTGTCGTAGGCAGAACTTGTAGACCACGTACTACTCAGTGACACTGCTAGTAAGTTTTCTTGGTTCTAGCTCATTAAAAGATAGTTTGAGTGGGTTTGTCTACGTGAGTTATCTGGCTGCACTGTAGCTATACTGACTAATGGCTTGGGATATATAGCTCACGTGACAAACTTGCATTATGGCAGGGGAGTCAAAGGTGTGGTTAAAACAGTCATTTTCCTCTGCAGCAGAGCAGCAAAGGAGGAAGAAGAAAAGCGGACATTCGAAAGTTGACAGCAGACCTTACGATACTATTCTGCTGAAGCCTTGCTACAGTGGTCTTAAAAAACAGGCAGCTGTAATGGGTTCACGCAGCAAGGTTTTGGTAGCGGAAGGGCTACAGCTTCTGTGAGAAGCTGTCAGAAGCTTCCCCTTTGTCCGACAGAGCCAATGCCAGCTGGCTCCAAGATGGACACTGCTGGCCAAGGCCAAGCCCGTCAGTGATGGTGGTAGTGCCTCTGGGATAACATATTTAAGAAGGGGAAAAAGTTGCTGTGCAACAGCAACTGTAGCTGGAGAGAGGATTGAGAATATGTGAAACACCCCTGCAGACCCCAAGGTCAGTGCAGAAGGAGGGGAGGAGGTGCTCCAGGCACCGGAGCAGAGGTTCCCCTGCAGCCCATGGAGCAGACCATGGTGAGGCAGGCTGTTCCCCTGCAGCCCATGGAGGTCCATGGTGGAGCAGATCTCCACCTGCAGCTCAGGGAGGACCTGGAGCAGGAGCTCACAGCAGGACCTGCAGACCCGTGGAGAGAGGAGCCCATGGTGGAACAGATTTGCTGGCAGGACTTTTGACCCTGTGGGAGACCCACGCTGGAGCAGCCTGCTCCTGAAGGACTGCACCCTGTGGGAAAGACCCACACTGGGGCAGCTTGTGCAGAACCGTCTCCCATGGAAGAGACCCCACGCTGGAGCAGGGGGAGCGTGAGGAGTCCTCCCCGAGAAGGAAGGAGCCACAGAGCCAACATGTGATGAACTGACCGTAACCCCCATTCCCCATTCCTCTGTGCCACTTGGGGGGGGGGAGGAGATGGAGAATTCAGGAGTAAAGTTGAGCCTGGGAAGAAGTGAGGGGAGGGAGGAAGGTGTTTGAAGACTTGTTTTTTATTTTCTCATTATCTTACTCTGATTTTGATTGCTAATAAATTCAACTAATTTCCCCAAATCAAGTCTGTTTCGCACATGATGGTGATTGCTGAGTGGTCTCTCCCCATCCTTATCTTGACCCATGAGCCTTTTGTTGTATTTCCTCTCCCCTGTCCAGCTGAGGAGGGGGAGTAGTAAAGTGGCTTTGGTGGGCATCTGGCATCCAGACAGAGTCAACCCACCACAACAGCTAAAAGCAGAATGAGTTTAGTCACACACTGATTATAAATCCTAATTAGCAAATGCTTATTGTTTTGTCACTCTACATATATGCAAAAAGAAGCAACTATTACTACCTTGGCTCTGCAGTATGAACTCAAAAGTTTTTCATTTGCTAATCTTTTCCTAGGATGAAAGCCGCATGCAGAAATATGCAATGATGTGTCAAGGTCATCACTGCAACTAGTGACTCCAGATACTTTGATTTTACGAGACATATATCGATTAAAACACCCCCCACAAAACCATGTGGATTTAAACCATGTGGGTCATACTTAAAGAAAGTCCTTTCAGCCGGTTTGGTTCCAAGAGTGGGGCCGTTTCCCACTGCTGCACACAGTCAAGTATTTTGGTTTGTCTCATTAACACTTCCAAATAGGAGGAGATTATTTTTCCTGTCACATCTATCACTCACACATGTTCTCAGCACCTCACTAAATCAATATTCTGCCTGCGTAACATTTTTATCTTTTATGGACTTGCTGCATCAATTGGAACAAACAGCCCTTTCGATCATTTCTGCTTTTCTTCCTAGAATTGTCCTGTGTCAATCTACAGTGCACAAGACAAAGGCAGAATTATACAGGCAATTACTTTGAAAGTTGAGAGAAGCACGAGAGCACATGCTACACGTGCCTTTCAATTCCCTGCCCCCAGACATGGGATTTTACTTGTTGCCAAGTCACATCAGAAATAAGCTGCAGTGCCAGTCCCCCACAGGCTGAGGTCTTGGCACCACTGATTCCCAACTTCCCTTTTCCTGCTTCATGTTAGTAATCTAAAACACAAGTGCACCAAAATAGCTCACAGAAAGAGTCGGTGACCACCACTGCTGAAAGAACTACTTAATATGCTTCTAAAACTTAAGTCATTATCATCTTCATTTCAGTGCTGGGAAAAAAGAGGCACAGCATGTACTTTGCTGAAGGGTATGCAGTAATTCCAGGCAGAGAAGGGGAGGGAACAGAGGAACTGGGAATTCCCACTTCTATGAAGTTCCCTGACCATGCAGGCACCATTCCGCAACAATCAAAGATATTTGGGTTTTTTAAGAAAAAAAAAAGTTTTGCTGAAATCAAGCATTCAGTTCTTGGGAGTGCTGCACCGGGCCGTAAACAAAACAGATTTCCTAAGTTATCTGACTGCGGTATCTCTTCAAGGTCTGTGAGCTATATGCGCAATGAGGCTTTGTATAAAGAATTACCTCTTCCATGGGGATAACTTGACAATAGCCACCACCTGCAGCTCCACCTACAGAGAGACAATAGTCAAATCATGCAAATAAAGGTCTCTCCAGCCCAGAGGGGTATTATATGTGTTTGCTTAATGGCTTTAAAAAGGCAGCTACTGTTGAGCAGCTTAGTTGCATTTGAAGACAACACCCAAGAACTTACACAAGGTTTTTCTTTCTCAAAATAAATGAGAATTATGTAAAATTGTAACTGGGAATTATGCAAAACTGCAATAAACCAGAATAAGAATCTCTGAATGCCATCTTTCCCCATTTACTCAAACTGCAAGCAACAGAACAGCTCATACCCTTTATACCAAAGGTTGGCCCCTGAGAAGGCTGCCGAACACAGGCAAAGACATTCTGGTGAAGGTGCGCTCCTAAGGCTTGAACAAGGCCGACAGTGGTGGTGCTCTTCCCCTCTCCCAGCGGAGTAGGAGTTATCCTGCAGTGAACAAGCAGAACACACACAATGCAACCTTTGTGGTGGGTGAGAATCAAAACACTTTACAGGGATAAAACAGTCACCCAGTGACTGCAGCTAATGCCAACTCAAGTTCTGGATGGGCTCAGACTTCATGTAATCTTTATCAGTTTGAAACTAGCATGGGATTGGCAAATTATCACATAACTGCCCAAGATGTTCCTCTGAAACAACCTGCTAGTGACTGCTGAATGCACGCTACTAGACTAGCAGAACTTTCACTATGATTCAGTCTGCCCTTCATAACGCTGACCTGCAGAGCAAAACCATTCATCTCCAGAAGAGAAATGTTAAACTACATTCCCACTACTTGCCACAAGAGATAGATCTATTTCCCAACCCACAAGATTTTCAGTGTGACTTACTGAAACTCACAACACCCCATACAGTTACCTTACCAAAAGACAATACAATGAAAAGCTATGCTAATAAAATTTCTTTCCACCTTGACATTGCGTAAGTGATGCCTCAGTTAAGGAAGTACCTACCCAGTAACAACAACGTATTTGCCATCTGGCTGGTTCTTCAGCCGTTTCAGAGCCGACAGATGAACCTTGGCTTTAGTTTGGCCGTAGAGCTCCACCTCATCAGGGAGCAGGCCAACTTCTTTTGCAACTTGATCAATGGGCTTGGGTACGTAAGACTGCGATATTTCAATATCACTTAAAGAAAGAGAGCAAGGTCAATTTATAAGTCATAGAATTCTCACAAATTTCCTGCTTCTGGATGGCATAAGCTACAAATACCCAATCTATATTTTAGAAGGGAAGCTTTAACCCCTCCTAGTTAAATGAATCAATCCCACTGATACTGGCTACATTAGAATAGACACATCCTCAGAGTTTATTTTTGTTTTTTGGTTTGGAAAAAAAAAAACCACCCAACAACAAAAAATAAGAAAAAAAACCAACAAAACCTTCCCAACCAACAGCCCCCACCTCCAACCTAAGAATGCCTTTTTGTAGGCAATGTGTTATGCTCCCTTATGTTAGTTTGTATGTTTTTCACCTGCTCCCTGGGGACTTGACATGAACAACTCTTACTTCAGGATGCTAGGTTTTTGTCATGTCAGACTGAAACTTTTCCAAAATACAAGTGTCTTTATTTGCTGAAATCAGCAGCTATCTAGCTGGCCTGAAGAGTCTGTGGAAGTCCATGTTTACACCTTATCAGGATGACCCAAGCCTAGACTTCAACCTATGTCACAGCACCACTGCAGGTTAGCTCTGCTCCCCTGGGAAGGCCTCACAGTGCTTTCTCTCTGCTTGTCTCCAAACCAATGCCAGCTACAGTCTACATACACATATGCCCCGTACTACACAAAGCCTGGGAACAGACGTGAATTCTATATTGCATGAATACTGCCAGCGGCTTCATTTGAAAGCATTACCTTGGAACAGGCATCCTTAGGGTAAGCTGGTTATATTGGATGTTCCATTTTCCAGGCTGGAACTTCTCCAGAAAGCGTTGTGCACTCTCCACCGTGCTCTAAAATGAGCATGAGAATGCATTACAGCAACCACCACTGTATGAACTATGCTGGTTAACAAAGAGACTCAGAAAGCTTTCCCACTCCCATCTGTCTCACTTTGGGATTGACACAAAGTGCTTTGATTAAAGCATTTGCTAACAATCCAGAATGAGATTCTGCTCGCAGTTTTCTTAAAAAGAAAAAAACCCCAATACATCTATCTATCCATCTACCTATCTGTCTTCCAGTGTGCTGGATTTTTTGGGGTGTTCTGTGCCAGCAGGGTTCCTTAAGCAAAGCAGAAAACAGAGGGAGCTGCTTATACTGTTACTCTCCTTCATTTTACCCAATCACAAGACTGGTCTGGAGAAGAGAAGGCTCCGGGCAGACCTTACAGCAGCCTTCCAGTACCCGAAGGGGGGCTTACAAGAAAGATGCAGGGGGACTTCTTACAGGAGCATGGAATAATAGGACTAGGCGTAATGGCTTTAAACTGAAAGAGGGTACTTTTAGACTAGATCTAAAGGACGAAATTCTTTACCACGAGGGTAGTGAGGCCCTGGCACAGGCTGCCCAGAGAAGCTGTGGCTGCCCCCTCTCTGGCAGTGTTCAAGGCCAGGTTGGACAGGGCTTTGAGCAACCTCGTCTGGTGGAAGGGGTCCCTACCCACAGCAGGGGGTTGGGACTGGATGATCTACTGGATTGCTCCCTATGATTCTGTGATCACCCTGCGGATAGTTTAAGAATTACAGCCAGAGCATTATAAGACAAGCCCATATCTCACTGTTTTGAGACCACACACAAAACAAACAAAAACAAACCTCAATCAAAAAAACTCTGTACTAACATTTCCTTAAGGTTCATGATCTTCCTCAGTTAACTGAATCCAAATTGTTTGGACTAGAAGCTGGAAGTCCTAACTAGACCTCTGTAAGAGCAAGAAGGAAGCGCTAGTTGCTTTGGTAGTACGCTGACAGTCAGCAGCAACACACCCCAAAGGCAAACGCAGAGGAGATGAGCAGCAGTCTCACAACCTGACCACGTACCTGCATTAACATGGCCACAGTCATAGGCCCAACGCCACCAGGAACTGGGGTGATGTATGAAGCTTTTTCTTTTGCTGTACTGTATGCCACATCTCCTACAACTCTTTTTCCACTGGCTTTTGTGCTGTCTGGGGATGTAAAGAAAAAGTAAGTTACACATCACATTTCACCGAAACAACAGAGGAGGTAGCACTGACTGAAGCTGAAGTCTTTTCCTTTCTTGGAGCAAACAAAACAGAAGCTAAGTACCCAGGAAGCTGTAAAGAAAGATAAAAAGTTAAAACAACATCACAAGATGAAGCCGTTATCATCATACTTCATTCAGAGAGTGTAAACAGCTCATGCAACCTATCTTCCCATTAAGCACCATTTATCCTCAGCCAGACAACTCCCTGTAAGTATTTCCTCAGTGGCACGTGGTCCACAGGGCAGTCTGAAGATGACTCCAAAACAAATGCAGAGGCACAAAAGCACAAAGTCTTACATCTGTGCAATAATAAAACACAAACAGGACACACAATAAAGACGTGATCTGAACATCCTCTCACAGCTGTATTGCTCTGAAGGATTAGTACAGTTCCAAATTTGAAGGATATATAAACCAATGGTCTAGAAGAAGTGAGAGAAGAAACACAATTGACTTGTTCCAAAAACCCAGGTTTGTATTTGCTCTGTTCCATTTTGAAGTAAATCTAGGCCTTACTACTGAATAAAATCACCTGCCTTTACAGAAACTGAAGACAGAAAGTGCTAAGCTTTTCAATTATTCATTGCGATTCTAATGATGGACCAGTAAATACTGTAGTTCAGAGAGATCAGAGTCTTATCAAAACACACCTCACAGGTGGTTTAAGAGAGCTCCAGCAGAATAACCTCCTTTCTCTCTGCCAAAAAAATGCTATATCCTGCTGCATTACATGACCTGACAATTCAGAAGCAGATACAGCACTTTTTTTTCCAGTGGTGACCTTTAAGCTCACCCATTAAGAGAGAGAAAAAGACAAAATGCGTTAGTAAAGTAGCAGTCATCTAAGGAACTTGCTAATTATAGACAGAGCATATCAAAAAAAAGCAAATTTAAGTTTCTCCTGGAGTGGCAGGTCCTTATTTCAGACACAAGGATTCTTGGTAACTTTTAAGCAGTGTGAAAAACCTGAAGATAGATTTGAATGTTGTTACACTGAAATATTATATTAAATACAGTAAGCGTATGTTTGAACTGAACACAATCAATAACTTGAACATACTATTGGCAAGGGGGAGGAGTGGAAGAGAAGCCAAACTCCCAAACAGCTGACTATGGTAAAACCAAAGAGGGAACAAAAGCAGCTCCTGCCAGCACTAATTTTTAGCTGCATTGCTACTGACAATTAGCAGCTTGGATGTTTTGCAGTGTTTGTGTTTTAAGCAACAGTTCTTTTCCCTTAAGTTCAAAGCTTGAACAACATCACAGCTGTTAAACAGTGTTTCTACAGCATCTGTCAGCTCTGAACTGACCAATCTGGCCTTCCAGCCTAGAGACCAGTTTAATTCAGGTTGCAAAAGGCAAATAACAATCATACTTTATTCCAAGGATGCCAAGCAGGCTTACCAGCCACCCTGGCCAGGAAGACTCCAGGCCCAAGAAGGAAGAAAACAAGCGATGAATTAGGCACTCCAAACACAAACAGCCTAATCTGTCACACAGACACAGTGATGAGCACAAGCCAGTCCCTGCCTCTGCATCTGCACCTCAGGCCAAGCACTCCTGAGCACAACCTAGAAGCTATCCAATTACCTTTAAAATACTCTTTCAAAGGAAAGCTCACGTACAACACCTTCTGCCTCTCCACATAATTTCACCTTCTCAATATTCATGATATCACTCTTAAAAAAAACCCAAACTAGTTACAGAGAGTAAGCCTGTGTCCTCTTTGGGCCAGTAGATTCTCTAGCCAGCACATGACAGTGAGCACTCAAGGACTTTGACATCAAAGAAGTGAAGGACACGCCTACACAAATGGGATGAACAGTTATGATGACCTCCATCTGCCTCCAGAGATGGCTGCATGAGAGACAGTCCGAGCGCAGCTTTGGGACCAGAGCTAATTCACAGTCCTACTTTCACCAGACGAGGGCTGGGAATATCTGCTGCCTTCCAAGCAAACTTGTGCCAATGTACATCCAACTGTAACACGTTTCTGGTGGATATATGACTGCAAGCACACAAGACCATACACGACCCTCATCTATAAAACATGAGACCACCTGCTTGCAGTCTGCTTCTTTTTCTGGACACTACTGAGGAAGGTGTTTCACGAGGGATGCAACACAATCTGCAAGATGCAACACAATCCCAGTACACAAAGATATAAACAGAGCATCAAATCAAGGCTTTCTATATCTTCCTAGCGCCTCTGGTGTTTGAAGAGCACGGCACTGAGATTCACAGAAGCTGATCCTCCTTTGCTGCTCTCATATCCTGCTGTTCTAGGCTCCCTGTTGGCTAGGGCTGCAAAATCCCATAGCAGAGGACTCTGAACAGTGTTGCTTCCTCCATCAGGACTCACAGAAGGACAGTCCAGAGACTACGCCGTCTCTGGGAATATGCTCTGCCTGCACTGCTCTCCCTTCCTGTAGCAGAGCAATGTCTACAGGCCTGGAATAAGGCATTCGGAATATTTGCTGGACCAGCCCTCCAACTGCAGCAGTGGGGAGAGAAAGACAAATACAGTCCAGTTTGGAAAGGGAATAAGACACACTTGTCTCCTCTAATAGCGGTTTCAGAAGATCCTCTCTTCCTCTCTCTTTACCTAGAGACCTGGAAGAAACTCTGTTCAGCTGTAGTACACATGAACACAAAACCCTGTGGGCCCAAACTCTCTATTCTAGCCTCCAAACTTGCAGCTGATTTCCCAAAAGATTCACCCAAAAACTTTTTTGCAATCTATCAGATGGGAAGAAAGAGGCAAGAAAACTCAGCAGCTTCAGAAAGCCACAGAAAAAAAAACAAAACCCGCTGTGGCATCCATCCTTCTGAAACCTGACCATTTCCATGGGATTCTGTCAAACCCTGATTACCAAGTCTCACAACGCCATTAAGCGTGTTGCCACGTAACACTGACTAGGCTGAGCGTACAAGCAGCTCAGATCTCAGTGCACTGCCCGAGGCAGACTAATTGCAAAGAAACAGGGATGTGTCCTCAGAGATGCAGTCCACATCAAGCCTGAAAAAAAGGTCATACCGTCATATGTCAGAAACGTGACGGTAGTTTTATTTGCAACATGTTGGTGGGGGAGACTCCGAGTCATTCTGCTTCAGGCAAATCAGCAGTGACCCCGTGGGTTTTGGCAAATTGCCTGAGTTTGGGTAGCTTGGCACAAATAGATCAAGCAACAAACAGCAACAGCAGATGACTTTTTAATTTTAATTAGACAGAGGACTAATGCTTTTAAATGCAACTCAGGGTCATGTTTGAGGAACAAGACTGCTGAACAGAAATTTCTTTACATTCCATTAAATAACGGCAACAAAATGACTGATTAATTATGAAAACTACCTTTTAAAAGCCTTGTGGGTGTAGCACAGAGATAGTTGGATGGTGACTAATTTTCCACATCATTCAATATCTGTAATTTGGATTTAAAATGAGATGAAAACAGAAATTGCCAGACTGTCTGTTCCTCCTTTTTAAGGAAGGAGTAGCTAACTGAAACCCTACCCTGAAATCCATTACGTTCAAGCTCTTTATTCTACGCCAGAGCCACTGTCACCAACACTCCTGCAGAAGCTGCTTTGTTTCAAGACAGCAGCCATTCACAGAATCACAGAAGGTTCAGGGTTGGAAGGGACCTCTGTGGGTCATCTAGTCCAACCCTCCTGCTGAAGCAGGGTCACCTACAGCAGGCTGTACAGGACCTTGTCCAGGTGGGTCTTGAATATCTCCAGAGAAGGAGACTCCACCACCTCCCTGGGC
>Ga0065711_1035068_pt1 | contig 22858 bp, 15 predicted proteins | sample Hoacrofraction12_FD_59098 | JGI IMG/M metagenome (GOLD analysis project Ga0065711, IMG submission 59098) | Hoatzin crop microbial communities from Cojedes, Venezuela - Epithelial fraction 12 v2 (version 2) | ecosystem: Host-associated > Birds > Digestive system > Esophagus > Crop | place... | reverse complement strand
CCCCCCCCCCCCCCAGGCGTCGCCCCGTGTGCCGCCCGAGGCGGGGACGTGATGGGGCCGTGCGGGCGTCATGTGCTTGGCTGGTGTGAAACTCTTGCTCTGTTAGAAAAGCGGCGCCAGGCCTGTGCGGGAAAGTGCCGCCGGTTATCGGGCTCGAACAGTAGCGAGGTCAGCGACGGTTTTGCGCCGGGGAGCGTCAAGCTAGAGTTTTGTGAAGTTGCACCGTCCCGGGGTAACCTAGGGAGTCGCTGAGCAGCTCTCGTGTGGTCTGAAACGCTTTCTGGAAGCTCAGACTGCGCTGATGTGAGAGTGGTTTGCTGGAAGAGTCCCTCTGACAGCCCCTGTCCTCCTCCCGGGTCTGGTCTGTCAGCCAGCTGCCCTGCTCTCGGCTGCGCTGTGAGAGGGGGTGAGGGGCCAAGCAAGGCACAGAAGTGCTGCGGAGCGAGTTGTGGTGAGGAGATGGCCTTCAGCTAGCGACTGACGCACTAGGGCTAGAGCTGGAAATGGCGTGGCGGTACTGTTGAGCTGGTATCCCTAATGAGAGGGATACTGGGATGTCCGCTGCTACGTGTATGTCGCTTGCATGCTGTTTTCAGGTCCTGACAAGTAGTTTTGTGCGATGCCATCTACGTGTACAAATTCAGTCTGAGTCAGCCAAGAGAGCATCCTAGAAACTGCTGCTATGTGTTACCCTGACCAGGACCAAAGAATTTTCAGTACTGCTAGGCTCAGGTAGATACTTGGCTCCTCCAAAGCAGCTTAGAGTAGCAGTAAGGTCTTTCCTTCTGCTAAAAATAGCCAGAGGGCAGCTTTTTGTCCCCAACATCATCTTGAGGGCAATGCAAAGGGAAACTGATTGAAAGATGGAAAAAACCTCTCATCTTTTATGTATTAAAATGGAAAAAATTCTCTGTTGGACAGATCGAAGGGGGGTAAACTCCATATACCTGTTTATTCAAGGACCCCACCAAAGGCAGCCTCCTTTCAGATGCTACATATCCTGAATAAAACCTGAATGATGGCAAAAGATGCACTGCCAAGAATGCTAATGGGATTTTTATTCTTACAAAATTTTAACAAAGTTTAACAATTTCATTTACATTTGAATTATAAGATTGCATTTATGCCTCATAAAATAAAGCAGATAAGAAATATACAATCTGTCTTACACTGTATTGAAGTGTCACATGACTTTCTCGAGCCTTTTTTACAGTAGACATTCTAAACTTCATTTTAGCCTTTCTGAAAATTTTTGGGGAAGGCATGAGCAAAGATCTTACTGGTCATATTTAGCAACCATAGGTGTGTAGAGAAAGGGAGGGAGTTACCCTCATGTTTGGGTGTAATAACTAACCTTGCATAATTCAGAAACAGATGAAACCATGGGGAAAATTCTTAAAAATGTACTTTTATGTATTACTTTACTGCTATGTGTATTAATGCTCTTTTCTACAGAGTTACTAGCATTACAATGGTAATGCTAATGAAATTAGTCTTTTCTTTACTTTCAGTGGCAAATCAGTTAGAAATTACACAAGTGGGAGGGCTGAGGGATTTAGAACTGATTCCACCCCTGCCCAGTGAACCAAACAGTTTCATTTTCACAGCAAACTAGAAAGGAACCTTTCAGTAGCTTTCTTCAAAAGTCATTGTACCAGATTAAAGCTGATAACAGACCAGAAATCTCTGCTGCTTTATTAGTTTGTTTGTTAGCTGAAAAGAGGCTTCTGAATGGGATTTTCTTTTTTTTTTTTTTTTTTAAGTGAGGAGTGGCTGCATTTCACAGGCAGGCTCTACTTTTCCTCGGATCATTTTGAAGCCTTTAAGTTTTGTAAGGTGCATTTTGTTAGTATTTCTTTGTCTCCATTTCTTTAATCAGACATTTTCGTTAGCACCCAAAATAAAAATGACAACCCGCAGCACTATAAAAGCAGATGTGCAACCATACCCCAAGCAGCAGTTCCAGATTACTTACTCAAGGGTTTTCAGTTTCTCCAGGCTCTGAGAATTCATAGTACTTACTGTGGAAATTGTGCATGCAGATGGAGAAGTCTGAAAAGTAAAAGCTGTGTTTTCCTCCATGGGCAACATTCAAGATAGCTGTTAACACCTTGTCTAGATTTGCACCAGGTGAAAGTCTGCCTTTTTGTTACACCTGCTGTAGGCCTGGCACATAAACTGTAGCCATCTTCCAAAGTGACACACCTTTCATTTTACTTTTACATGTGCCTGGATTCTTAGAGTCTTTATTGTGGGCTGATACAGCTGAGTAACAGTTGTGTTTTGTAACCGACATTCATACAAAACAAACAAAAGCAACATCAATAAAGTAAACAATCTACTGTGTTGCCTGTACATGAGATTAGTCAAGCAATGCTTTCTCTGAAAGGCCTGCAGCAAGTAGGATTATATACCCATATGATCATCCACGCTAACAGCCAGGACAAAAGCGTTGCACCTGTGCCACACTGGAGCTAGTGAAGCAAAGAGGTTATCGAATCAAAAGAGGTGCTGAAAGAGTGTGAAGAACAACAGCAGCGTAAAGGATGGGACCAGGCAAGGAATGGAAGATTCAGAAATATTTGCTGAATTAAGAACAAATATGGATGTTCAGTTACTAATTTAAAAATGCATACACTTATGGTCTTTGCTTGTTCATTTTACACACTGATATTGGGAGCATTCTCTGAAGGAGGTATGATGCCTTTGGGGTGAAAAGAATCCTCAGCTGGGAGGAAGGATTGCCTCTCCACTCTCCCCTTTTCCTTGGGATTTCTCTGATGAATCTGTTCACCTGTATTTCTGCTAATGCAACAAGCTATATCCAGTACTCCGTGAATCAAAATGACGCCTCTGATGGTTCTTTGCGTATGTAACACAACTGTTATTCCTGTGTTTATGTAACTCTCTATTTTGATTGAGCAAGATATTATTGGTGGCCCCGATTTGCTAAATACAGCTATATTATAAAATGAGCATCTGAGTTGTTTCTAATCTCACACAGGGTTCAGCAAAATCAGACATCATGGAGGGGGGGTGTGGTGCTCTCTGCCATTCGTATGAAGAGTGTGTTGAACAAAATTCTGAGGCTTTCAGTTTTGACAGAGGCTACTGCAGATTTTCCTTCAGCAACTGTTCAATAACTGCCTTTCACCTCGTTAAGAAGGCAGCATTTAATTATTTTTAGTTATTGGTTGGTCAATATATTCCCCAGTGCAAACAAAGTTTCATTACAAAATAACATAAGCAATTTGTTGGCAGATAAATTGAAGGACTGCTATTTGATAATAATAATCAAATAGTACCTTTTTGCTCGAGATTTGGGTGCTGCTAGTTCTTAATGTATTCTGAATCTAAGTTTCTATAGTTGCTCTTTTTGTTTACTGTGACTTGTAGTTCTCATGGCTCTTACATGTGTTGGTGATTCCCAATCCGCGAGTACTCGGATGTGAAGAAAGCTTGAAGACAACTTTAGGTGGTAAAAACTGAGTTGCAGCAATACAGGATGTCCTCAATGTTTAAGCATAAGCAGAGAACGTAAAATACCGACAACTAGGTGAAGATGGTTTTTCTTTTCTGGTCTAACACTGAAGATTTTTGTGAGGAAGAGGGAGGAACAGAAGAGAGCAGAAATAAAACAAAAAGAAGTAAATCAAAACAAAAGGAGCTGTTAGTTTGGTCTTGAAGACTGGCTACCAAATCTTGGACCACACCCAACGAGGAGGGATCTTCATCTCTTGTTCTCGATCCTAGGGATGATGCAATGATGACTTCCCACACAATAAGGAATGAAATTATGGCGTAATAGCTTGCTTCTCACTCATAGCCAGACCGAAGAACCAAGTAAGTACTTTCCTCATTGAAATTAGACACAACTGGAGAGAGGAAAAATAAAAATGTTAGTCCATTTTTTTGTCCTAAAAAGGAGAAGTAAAACCAGCAAAAAGCAGATCTGGGAGCTAAGCTGAAAAACAAGGAAGTACGTCCTCCTGCAGATGAATAATGAATGTTTTAAAGATAATATAAACACTGAGATGATAAATGCTCACAGAATTGGTGAGCATGATAACAATAACAATATAATTAGAAGAAAACAAAGAAAAATGTCCCTTTTATTTTGCAATAGATTTTTTTTTTCCTAATACATTGATGGCATTAATGGAATTTCAAGTCCCATTGTATCAGATGTTGTTATTTCTCTAAGAAGCCCAGGTATAGCTGTCCCTTCACTAGTGTGGTTTACTGCTGCTGGCATGCTAGATGCACCAGCCTCAGCTCGCACTGGTTTGTGCCTCAACGTCACTGAGCTCTGTCTGATCTACGGATGGGTGGTGGCCCAGAGAGGTGAAAGTGATCTAATCTCTGGAGGTTCGTTGTGTTGACTACAGGGCACAGACTGAAATAAGGAACATTTAGGCCATCTTTAATACTGCGTGTGATCTGGTCTGCCCTTGTGCTTGCTTCCTATGCAGAAGCTAGTTTCATACCGTAGAAACTTGGCTAATAAATTCTCCAGAGGTAAACTGCAACATATCCCAATGTGGAAGGTGAGATTCATTTCACCTATCTTTATCCATCTAAAATTTAGCTGTCTAGTCTAAGCTACTTATCTAGGCTCCCATGCAGTCAATGGAACGAGATAGGCATCTCCACGGGGTAATTCTTCCCTTCCTGTGGTAGGTGCCTGAGACAGGTGTGATGAAACTCCTTCTGGAGATGCCTGTCTCACGCCTTGGTCTGTGGCAGGAATGTGGGTAACTGGGTTAGGCTAGAGAAATGCGCATTAATTGAACCTGGGCCCCCATAGTTCTGCAGGAGGCTGGGATCAGAATCTTCCAGAGCAGAAGTGTTGTGGAGCCATTGAGAAAAATAGGTGCTAAAGGCCCATCTTCCTTTCATCATGAAATGTCCTGTTTTTTCTGGCTGAGCAGGACACTTACCTCAGTGGCAGAAGAGGGTTTCTGTCTTTGGTCCCTTACCTACACTGTACCAGACTGACTAGATATACGTGACAAACCCAGCGTTTCTGTCATAAGCCAAATGAGCGTACAGATCACCGCAGTAAATCGGGTGTGATGGGCATGCTGTTGTCCTAGACGCACCAGGTTTTTACGTGTAGATTGAATGCACTGCATGTATCGGAGCAGGTCCGATGCTTTCCTGGAAGCTCTGGCCATAGTGTCGCAAGCAGTAAATTACGTTCATGCATGTGCAGCAATTCCAGGATTTCCCCAGAGTTGCAGATTTTCCATGCATACGTACAGCAGCTGTGTTGCACATCTGCAAGACATGCATGCAGTGATGGCAGATGGAGTGGAAACAGATCCCAACTGGGACTGGTGGAATCTTTCTGGAACAACGAATTGAGCTCGTGGCCTGCTTCTGGTGTACCCCTGTGCTCGTCGACAACACGAGCTGTGTCAGGAGTCGCCTGGTGGAAACTGCCATCCTGGCTTCATGGGCCAGAGGCTGAGGACCGCGCCGTGCACACATCCACGTCAGATATGACTTTTGTCATGTAGAAGATCAGTCCATTTTCACTCCTGTAAGTGAAAACTAAACCACTCCCTCCTGTGAGGGGTTGCAAACACAAAAGCTATTTTTTAATCTACACTTAGATAACGTTTTCTAACTGCAAATCAAGCTATCAAGGAGCTAATATGGTATGTGATGTATTTAAGTGGCTGAAACCTCAGGGCTATGTCAATATGTACAAGCTGAAAGTCTGACTCTTATTTTAAAATTATTTTTAAAGTCTTTAAATACATTCTTTTAGAATTTATTTCCATACTGTCTTTTTCTGTTTGTGTGTGGTACTGCTCTAATTCTTAGGAACACACAAGCTTATTTTTCATGGTTCTTGCTTACAAAAGTCTTTTGTTCATTCTGGGAAAGCACACTGTTAATCACAGGAAAGTATTTTTAAATTCCCTGTTTATAAAAAAAGAGAAAAAATGCTTTTCACCTTGAAGTAAATCCTATTCTAGTAAACTGTTTTTTAAAATGCAATTATAAAAGTTATTATCTTAAATCTGAAGCTAATTTGTTCCAAATTGTCATCAAAGCTTCTTAAAATGAAAACTGGCCTCTCAGTGAAAACTGTTTTCTTTTTCCAAATATTGTTTTTAAAGCCAGCACCTTTAAATTAAACAGTAATAGTTAAAAATGGTATTTTTTTTTCTTGAAAAGTGAGAATTCTTTTTGGTTCTGCGAGAAGGGTTATAAACAGTGTGTAAACAATGGCAAAAAGGTGGGAAACAGATTTAAAAGTGTCTAGCTGTGGAAAATAAGAGGTCTACTTAGCTAGGCTGAGGGATGTGTATGAAAAGACCAAAGAATGAGAATTGCAGCAGGACAGCTAAAAAGCCCCATCTGGGTACTTAGCTTGAAGGAGGAAAACAATTGATTTATTCATGAAAAATGGACATGCTTTCCTGGAAACCTGGAGTAAAACTGGTAATGGCTGTAATTTTGTCAGACAGCAGTGCCTGATCTGTGGGATCTGGGAAAAGACCAGAAACGTTGAGGAGGTGAGGTGAAATTACTGCAGCCAGACTGTCCGGACCAGGCATTATCACACAGTGGCTCTTTTGAAGCCTGGGAGGAAACCTCGGTGTGTGTGGGAAAGCCAATGTATGTCATCTGGGACTCGATGAGTGTTTGCAGTCGCAAGTAATGCTGTGGGATCGCAGCTGTGTGGGCTTTAGATGAATTAGATCCCTGCAGCAGAAAACCGCTGAGCCTGAAAGCTCAGTTTCTGCTGCTCTCAGGCAGATGCAGAGCTGCAGGCAGATTCATGGAAGCCCTAAGGTTTTGGGAAGATGGAGGGAGGCTTGGTGAAACACCTCGTGCTTGGGGCGCTGAGGATGAGCATTCACAGGACCACAAACTAAATGCGTAGCAGCCCCCACCATTTCCGTGTGCCTTTCTTCTACGAAAGGGTGATGCTGGGAAAGAGAGTCCTGTCTTCAGAAAATAGCCTTTGCGGTCCTGGGGAAAGAAAAACCCATCTGGTTTTTTTTTTTTTCAGTTTAATTTATAGTAGAGTCTATTGACAGTCTCCTGAATTAGCAGCTTGGGGTGGGCCCTCCGCACACCCTTAGTTTAGGACTGAGAGCTGGTAGTGCGTTATTCCCACCTGTGTCTGGTTCGGGGCTCTTCACTTTCACTCTAAACTACTCTGAGGAGTCTTCTCGTTAGCGCTACACTATCAGGGCTGTCTGGAGTACTGGTTTGTTCCTCTGCTAGCAAAATGCAAAGCCCCTCCCCCAGATGAAAACCCAGGGAATATTCATTATATCCGTGGAAGGAGGTACTCTGAGTTTACTTAAATGACAAAAGTATTTGTGGGTGAGACCCTTGAAAGTAGGAAAGAAGTGGCTTCTCTCTCACACACATGCAGATTCGTAAATCTCTGCAATACTTGAAACGTTGAAACTTTGGGCCGATTCCCTAAGAACTGTAGTCATACCCCTGAGAGGAGAAGGATGTTGAGTCATAGTGAAGAAAGGAAAGAAAATCTGACTGTTTTTTCTATTACAGTTATCCCAGAGGTCAGACGCAACCAAGACAGACAGATGAACAACAAAAACACTGGTTAAATGATTCAAAAGGCTAGGTTTTCTGGTGTTAGACAGAAGCATTTCAAGCACTGAAAGACCATATGGAAGTGAATTGTCATTACAGTATATCTAAGCATTTTTGCCTTTTGAGCCTAATGCCTGAAGAAGGAATAATTTTGGAATGTTTTGGTAGAAAGCTTCAGAAGGACTTATACTTAGGCTGTCTGAAGGCTATTGTAAATATACCAGGACCAGAACGGTGAACAATGAAATTGCCCTTGCTTTTGGGGATATCTGACAGTGGCGTAAAGAAGAGACAACATGATTTTTTGCTGCATGGTCTGACATAATTTTTTTTTAAGTATCTAATTAAGCTATTCTTTTGCTTAAAGAAGTTCCACTTTATGATAACCCATCTTTTGCTACACAGGATAACTGCAAAAATGAATGATATATTTGTAGACCTGGCTAAGTCTGGAAAGCAGACTAAGATTAGGAAAGAGTACCGTACATTCAAATACTTGGCTGTGTTGTAATTTCACAGCATAAGGTTCTTATTGTAACTTACTACTTCCGTATTGTTCACGCAATGACTTGCCAGGAAGACAGTTTGCCTGTTTGACATATTGACTCTACTGTTACAGCCTTCTGAAAAGGGGATTTATTTTTCTTCTGAGGTTGTACGTTTTCCCATTTGTCGTAACAGAGGAAAAATTGATTCAGTGCCTGTTCCTGTTTCGAGCTGCACGTTAAATGCCCCGCAACAGAAGCTGCTCGGTTTCGGGGACTCATTACCAAGCTGGAGTCTCAGTTGAGAAACTGGAGCAATTACTGCTTTGTTTGTCACTGCGGTGACCCGGTGCGAGGAGGGAGCCAATCTTCGCCCATCTGCTGTGTCTATCTGGATTTCCTCCTGCTCCCAAGCGGCCGGCCAGTCAGGTCACTGTGCGCTTGGGTGTGACTGCAAGCAGTGATGAGTCATGGTTTAAGTGCACGATTCATACCGAAAGGAAAATGAGGCCAAGTTTAACTCTACTTTTGATTTTATCTCTAACTTTGTTCTGCGAAAGTCACAAAGAGCCCATAACTGCTACACACAGCAAAAGGTAACCAGTGCAAATAAGACACAGAAGGAGGTATCACCATCAACGTGCAAAAAAAGAGAGGAATACACCTACAGGTTTCTGTACTGGGTCTGACTGTGGTGGAGTCTCTTCTCAAAACCAGGGAATTAGATGATGCGCTGACATAGTGCATGACATAGTGGTCACCTATTGTCAGAAGATGAAAGTTGCTGAAAACAGCAAGCTGACAATTGGAAAGTGCACTTGCAAATCTGGAACTTGTTACAGAAACAATGGCACAGATTATACAGTGTCATTTCCTGATAACTTGGCTCTTTGTTAATTTTTTGTCATATTGTTGTAGTTTAACTGGGCAGCTGTCAGCTACGCGCTAGACAGCCACTCGCTCACCCCTCCTCTTCCCCCTGCAGCGGGATGAGGAGGAGAAATGGACAAAAAGGGAAACTCATGGGTTGAGATAAAGACAGTTTAAAAAGGCAACAAAGGAAATACTAACAGTACTAATAATGCTAATAATAACATTAGATATTAACATTATTGGATTATTATTAGATAAAAACAATTATAATAATTAATATGCAAAGCAAACTATATACAATAGAATTTTTCTCACCACCTGACGGCCTGTTCGCAGCCTGAAAAGAAAGTTCAAACTCCTGGCCAAGAGAAGAGCAGAGAGCCTTCTGCCCACCCAGCCAACCCCCATTCATGAACGGAGTGTTACACCCATGGTGTGGAATATTTCCATGGGCCAGCTTGGGCTGTCTGCCTGGCTGTGCTCCCTCCCAGCTCCTGCACACCTGCTCATCAGCTGAATATGAGAAGGTGGAGAAAGCCCTTGATTTTATAGCAACAACTGAAAACATCAGTGTTATCAACGTTCTTCTAGTACTAAAGCCAAAACATGGGAGCTACTGAGAAAATTAACTCTGTCCCAGCCGAAACCAGGACACTTGTGAAGTATTGCCTAGGGCGCAATAGTCGGACGGTTTCCTACTGTTCCTTCTTTTCCCCTCACTTCTTTGGACAGCTGATGACCTACACCTGTGGAGACTGGTTCTACCAGCACTGGAGGAGACTCACAAGCTTTTTTAGAAACCTTTTGGAATTGGCTTTCTTACGGTGCAAGGTAGAAGCTTCTTGAAACCACTTTCAAATTTTATCTCTGGAACACACTGTATGTTTTCCCCTTTCCGTTTACAGAATCACAGACTGGTTGAGGTTGGAAGGGACCTCTGGATGTCATCTGGTCCAACCCCCCTTACTCAAGCAGGGCCACCTAGAGCCAGTTGTCCAGGACCATGTCCAGACAGCTTTTGAATATGTCCAGAGATGGAGACTCTACAACCTCTCTGGGCAATCCATGCCAGTGCTCAGTCACCTTCACGGTTAAAAAGCATTTCCTGATGTTCAGATGGAGCCTCATGTGTTCCAGTTTGTGCCCATTGCTGTTCACTGGATGCCACTTGAAAGAGCCTGTCTCCATCATCTTTACACTTTCTCTTCAGATATTTGTACCCATTGATGATACCCCCCTTAGCCTTCCCTTAATGGGGATGAAGTACTAAAGGAGGGCTGAAACAGGCCACGCTGCCTAGTCAGGGACTAATCTGACATATCTACTTAGAAAAAACCTCTGGTGCTGTTCCTGCTACTGTCGAATGATTACAACACTTTTTGAGACATGCTTTTTCTCAGGCAAACGTGTGAATGTTGCACTTAATGACTGTGCAGATCTTGGGTGTTTGTGGGATCCTGGACACTGTCCCAGCCAGAGCTTACGTAGCCTGGGAGCTTTTCAAAACACTCTGCAAAAACACCTGAAAAAGTTGGTGAAGACTTATTTAGACATCCTGGATCACACAGCAGCCTACTGTTGCCTTATGTCTTGTGCCAGATTCAATATCCAAGCTGGACAACTGTATCTTAGGCTTGCATGTAGTTGTGAAAAGCAGCCTGTGAGCATGTTGGTGATAGTTCCTATTGAGTATTTTGCATCTCTCCTGAAATGAGCCCCTATCTCTTGTTTGCAGAGCTCGCATAGGGTGTTCAGTCCCCAGAAGAGACCAGCTGGGTTACCTGTTGTCTGCTGTACAGCAACAAGCATTCTGAGGGGTGAGGAAGAGGAGGGAAGGCAAAGGGAGCGAAGGGCTGCCACTCTACCGGGAGGACGGGAGAGAATCAGATTCCTGTGGGTAGTTCTTTGCACACAGACTTATTTCCTGATAAGGACAATTGCACACATGACCTTGCATTCCCTGTAAGGTGTTTTCTGACTGTTGTTTAGCTTAGCAGATTCATTTTCTTGTCGTATTTCATATGTCACCATGATCTCTTGTCTCCTGCACAAAATCCTCATCTTTTTGTCTATCGATCTAGCAAATTCTGGCCATACTGACTTAAAGACGATCTGAGTACGTAGCAGATTGTACTAGGACTTTGTGCAAGACCGTTGTCTGTGGTATGGTGTACTCCATAGGAGGTCAAGACCTTGCAGCCTTTCAAAGGGATGTGGCCATTTATAGGATCTCCAGGGCAGTATCTTCTCTAGCTGCTTTCGCCAAGCACGCTGCTGCTTTGGGGCTTCAAGAGGGAGCACTCAACAGAGCAGTCTCCTGTTGACCAACCTCTCAAAACACCCAGGGCCGGTTTAGGATTTGTGAGTTGCCCACAGGAGCAGTGTTCTCCGGGGTGTGTTGTACCTGTGCTTATTACCTACTTCTCACGTTCCTCCACCCAAGAACGGGTTGGAAAAGGTGGGATTCTGGGGTTCAGGTGGAGTTTTGCAAGTCACGGTCAACCTGTTTACATCTCTGTGCGCAGCCACGGCAGAACACAGTCATGTTTGGTCCTGATAAGATACAAACCTTCAGCTCAGAGCGCTCATTTGTGTTCCTTCCTGCCATGTGAAAGCAAGTTACTGCCTAAGAAAATGCAAATGCCTGGTACTTTATGAAAAATGCTGTAAATCAGAAATTGTGGTAATTATCTCACATGAAGTCCCTCTGAGAAAGAACAAAATACCAATGTTCTAGCTAAATGCTTAAGAATCACTGCCCAGTAAAAAATGACACCACCTGTCACATTTCGCATATGGGCTCAAAAAATGGGGAGAAGGTACTGCACTGAGGCAGCTAGTGACTGTGTTGTGCAGTGGTTGTTATATGACACTGTGAGAGATATTATACTGCACGTACCTTTCAGGCAGAGAAACGTAGCGGAAACTGCTCAGCTGACACAGTGCTAGAAGAAATCTTGAAACGATAGTTTAAGTAACAAAACATGCTTTTTTTTATTGCATGCAGAGAGTGGAACATAATTTAGATATCTTTCTCTGTGAACTTAAGAAATACATGGAGAAATTTCAGGTAGATACACAGGAGTGACTGCTGCCTTATTAATAGGTTGTAAGGCGTGGGTAAGAATGAACAATCCAGGGGCGTTTCTAACAATGTTTCTGGAACAAAGCAATAAATGAAACAGAAGCATTCAGGAACGCAAATGAGCTGCCACTCCAACTGGGAATGGAGGCTTTGGCATTGGCATTTATAGCCTACGTGAGTAACATTTATGCAGAATTACACAACTCTAGGGCTGTGTGCGAAATACTCTGAAGAGAGAGTAAAATGGAATATAGTATACACGGAGTCCATCTGCTGAGACATTGAACAGAATACATGTCAGTAAGCAGAGGAGTTGTCCCACTAAGATCTGAATGATCAAGCCTTTGAAAATCTATTCAAAACATAACCTGCAGATCAGGAAATATCAGAGATTTTTTTTCCTCCATTAGTTTGATTTGTGTTATTTTAATACTGCTTGGCAGTTTAATTGGTGGCACAGTATGATTTAGAAGACTGAAATGATGTAAAAGAATGGGAAAGAAACTTCCAAACTGCAATCTTACAAAACAAGAAATTGCAGATATTTTGTATAAAAACAGTTTTAAGAAAATGCTGTTGTGTAATGATCGATAGTAACTGATTTTACTGTCTTTGGAAAAATGCTTTTTCCCCAGCTGGTCCGTATATGAGGCTTCTAAACCTGTCTGTCAAAGTTCATTCAGATCAGCTAAAATGTAAACGGAAAAATAAATAAAACACAGTTTGAGGTTCTACCAGTTCTGTCTGTCATTGTGCAAATCTTGTCACTTTGGCTGAGAGAGGTCATGTGTCATCACAGTCGTGTTTATTCAGATTAGGGACTGTTCTTCTACCAACAAGAAAATTTTAACTGCTTTTATGTTGTTGGCAGTTGTATTCGTCAGGGCGTGATGACTAAGCTTCACATGTTTCTATTAATACAACGTCGGCTGTCACTGATATCAATACTTGGTGTTGCATAAAGCAAGAAATGCTTTATATAACCACTTAAAAATTGGTAGAAACTTCTCAAATGCACGTCGCACTATAGATTTGGTTTTAAAAGTTCTCAGTTGTACAGTGCCAAGGAAGCCTCATTTCTGTCAGGACATGAACGGCTTGCTTGTTTTTTCGTTATATGCCAATTGCAGTGGAAGTGATGCAGCACAAAAAACTGCTGACTGAAGAGTCAGTTGCAGTTTCTAGGTACTTTCTGGTTTTGACATAACACTATCGATTATCACAAGTGGTGCAGTTGTTCGAATTCAACATCTGCCAAGTTTTTACGCTGCTGATGCTGGTAAGAATAGAGAAATCTACCTTAGAAGTGACTTCTTAAGTCATATCATGTTTTTTTCAATACTAAATTTAAAATGATGTTAAAATTAAATGCCTCATTTATCTTTTTTTTTGTCATGACATTCCCTAAATGATGTGATATCGTAACAGTTATGTAAAGAACAATATTGTGTACCGCGGAGGAGCCATGCACTGCTGCAGATAGCTATGATTTACTAGGACAGGGGAACAACCGGAAGGATGCGAGTTAACATGCAGTGGTGCAAGGTGACACAGCTCCACCAGTACTGTAAATCAGTATACCCTGATGAACGGTAATAAAGACAATGAGTCTCTCACTCAAGAAAGACAGCTTTTTCACCAGATGAGGCCTGCAATGGGGCTCTCTGACAAGCAAAGCACGATCCTACAGGCCCTTAGTCATAGTCTGAAAGCAAGTGCCCCCGCGGAGAGCTCAGCAGACCCACACCCTGGGAACACTCCAGCGGCTCGCACAGCCCAGCCTTGAGGGGATCTGCTGTGCTCAGCGTCTGTCCCTGGGAGGGTCACTCTGTGTCTGTGCACCTGTCTGCACTTCTGCCCTAAGATTAGGTGGGACATTGAGCTCATGCCTAAAAAATTAGCAAAGGCATTAACAAAAGCTTGCGCTGAAAGATTAAAGAACGACATTTTGTTTGCAAGGATTGTGCTTCAGTGATTCTTCTGGGGAGCCAGGAGATGTAAAATATTAACCAGAGACAAACGGGAGGGAGGCAACTTCCCAAATCAAACAGAGAGTGTGTTTTAACCGTGCTGCATTTGGCATAGCAGTTAAAACAGCAGGTGTGAGCTGGTGAGAGAGCAGCACAACTGCAAGCACTAGACTGTGGGAGGACTTTGGAAATATACCTAGGTATATCTAGGTATACAAGTATATCTGGTTATCTAAAACTGAGGTCCACTTTCATCCAAACTGTCAAACCAAGCAATGTGTTCCTTGCTTCTCCTCCTGAACATGGCTCGGTTTGCTCCATCCTTCCCTCTTTGACCTGAGTGTCCCCTCAGTGTCTCTGGTTGTGCTCCTCAGTATGCAGAGGCCAGCTGCGGGCCGGGAAGGTCGGTGTCTCACCCTGCCTCGGCGCTCTGCGAGGGTTTCAGGGTGCGGGAGGGCTGAGTGGCACAGCCAGCATCCGCAGCACCATGCCTTCTGGCCGGGGCACCTCGGTGAGCATGGAAGCTACGCAGCCATTCCCTCAGGGCTGCGAATTATATCAAAAACTAGCCGCATAATATTTGGGTGGGGACCCTCAGTACCCAGATGTTAGGGCTCTGTTTCTTGTTTACTCTCCCCCCCCTCACAGATTTTGCAAAATTTGCTGCACAAGGACCCACTTGCAACATGAGAGGACCGGGGTTCCTCCTCTACATGTGTGCTTTGACCTATTTAACCTGTTTTCTGGTGATGGGGACACTGTCTTCAAAGCTGACAAGGCTTTCTGTTTTCTTCCTCTGAGCATTTTTTGAATTACTTTGGTAGAAATTGCTAAAAAGTCACAGATAACAAAACTGCCATTACCACTTTTACTTAATTCTTCTCATCTCTTTCTGTTCAGTAGTTCTCCAGACATTAGCCTGTTTCTGTTGATCAAACAGCTACTCTCCTGAACACATCACAAGGACTTTATTTTAATCCATGTGTATGATTTTAAGCTTGTAATTGATAGGCTATAGAAATAGGCAGCAGGCCATTAAAAATGTGAAAATTAGCTTGGATTAAACTGAGCTTGTTCAGATGCTGTCAAAGTTTCAAGCAGCAAAACATGACATATTGCAAAGGATGCTAGCTATCTTCCGGATCCTAGATGTACTTGATTCATTGGCTAGATGGCCACCATAGCTGAGCAACTATTATACGATACATATATTAAAAATGAAGCTTCATCCACAGGAAAAAAAAAGAAGATATTTAGGTAGATAATGGCCTGGGAAATCCTTACAGTGAAAGCATAACATTTAATCACTAATGGAATGAAGTAGAATTAGTTAACCAAAATCTCCTCCAGAAAACAGATTAGAAGTACTGAGAGAAGTTGTATTTGCTGAATTTAAAGTCATCCTGCTTACAGAAACTGTTGAAGTACAAAATGTGTTTGCTTTATCAGGTAAAGGCAGGGAACAAACTTCTAGGAAAATGGGTTCCAGTTAGGAAAGGTGCCTCCAGACTATCAGTGCCCAGGCAGACACACTAGAGATAGAGTCCTCCCCCTACACTACAGGTGGTGAGAGAGAAATAAGCTTCTACAGGGGAGAAAAGTTGTTGATGTTGGTTAAAAAAGAAAAAAAAGAAGACGCTCAAAAGAGCATTGTGGAAAAAGAACTCAACTGGTCAGTAAAGAAAGCATGTTAATTTGGAAAGCAGAATAATTAAGTAAATAACTAGTATATTGCTGGAGACTCTTTCAGTCATGGAGAAGCTGTCCATCAAGAAAGTTAATTGCGTGTTAATTAATTAAGACAGTTGTTATGTTGCTACCAATAAATTCAATTTTTTAAATAAAGTTTTGGTGTGAGTATTAAATTAATTTTCTACAGAGAGGGAGAAACTCTTGTAAAACAGTCCTCTGACAGCAGATTGGAGCAGTTCTAACAAAAAACACAATGAAATGGTTCAGTTCAGAGAAGGCAATGAGGACCAAAAGTTCCAGTAGCATGACCAGGTAACAAAAAAGTTCAGTCATATGACTGTCTATAAGCAGAATTAAACATTTCTGCTTTATCAAAGTGGACTGTGTGTTCATACCACCATGGATAAACTGCATACAGGTTTTCCAGAAATAATTGGGCAGAAGGAAGGATGAAATTGGAGCTGACTTCATAGAACCATAGCCCAGCTTTAAAGAAAATTAGTAACAAGATCCAGGAAGGAGTCACCTGGAATAGGAACTGAAAAAAATAGATATCTGGATCAGTTTGGCAGCTCTTCAGAGTGAATGGGGATGAAGTGGGCTGCTGCAGGTGGGGGCATGGCAAAGGGTGCCGGGGAGTTGGGCGGGATGCCTCCCTCGTGGCTCTGGTCCTGCCTCGAGTCCTGCAGCCGCGGGCAGGAGTCAGCAGGTGTGTCCTGGGTTTTTAGGTCCTACAGACTGGCTCTGAGGAGGAGGGTGGTAAGAAATCACCGCATGTTTTTCTCCCCCGTCCTCTGCACGTGAAGGAAACAGTCCAAAACAGTTTTCCAAGGAAGCCCCAAGACCCACGTACACTGTCACAAAGTTTACAGTGCATATCTATCATCTTTCCAGATCTTTATTACTCTGCTAAGAGAGACTAAAAAGTCTATGCTTAAGTTGAGACATAATCAAAACCCTCTGAAGGTCAAAGAGTGCAGATGAGCAAACTTGTTTGTGGGGTGTATTTCCCATATTTCTTAGCTCAAATCACCAAGTAATTTCTTCCTTCAGCACATAAAAAAGCAGTGTTCTACCACCGGTCAGCTGCCTGTCTCCAGGATTTCCATTTATCAGGCTTCAGACCAGAAGCAGTACAGAGACAGCATTTCTTCCTTTGTTGTTTTTTTTTTCTTTCACAGACTACGTAAGTACCAAATGACCTTGTTCCACTACGAAGAAGCTTCAAGCTGAACCTTCAGAAAGCTGACATTCTTCTTGAATATAGCTGTCCGTATAGTACAGACAACTGTCCATTTGTATCTCATACATCTCCATTGCAGCACCACTGCACTATTTTTGAAAACTGTTTTTTAACAGGAATGTTTCCATTGTCTCATTTTCCATTGTATTTCCTCTTACTGTTAGGTGCCCTAGAGCCCCTAAGCAGCTGCAGAAGCATTTGGTCTGCAGGTTTGAAGTCTGTTTGGCTTCTTCGTTGCCACCTGATAGTGCCTCTGGAGCCTTGGTGACAAATAGCCACGTTTTCTGTCCTCCGAAGACCTCTCTGCCTTTTGCCAGTTACGTGCAGATCAACAGGGAGAAGCAGCTCGGTGGGGTGCAGAGCAGCCCCTTCTGCTCCCCTTTCCCCTGCAAAAGCTGGAGGTGGCTCCACAAGGAAGGGATGCCCCACAAACCAGCTGCGCTGTGGAGGGTGCATGGTGGGGCTTGATGTCAGACCCCTGCGTTCAAGAGAGCAATTGCTGCAGCTGCACAGACATACCGTAAGGATTTCAAGTTCCCTTTCATGGGTGCTCAGTTTGCACCCGTGCCATATCCACCTTCGTGTGGCTGACAGAGTAGTTTGTTTATATGTATTTGGTTTCTGAGAGGGTTTTTTCAAGTGAAAACAGAACAATTTGGTGCTGTTGCTACTCAGAATAAGAGTTTTAGGTACTTTTTATGTCCACATCGCATGACTCACCCAGGAGTTTCAGTCTTAACAGCATTCCCAGAAGGCTAATACTGAAGTGTGGAGAGCCAAGTTTTAAGTGAATGAATGGCTTTTTCATACAGATGCAAGAAGCGGTAAGTAAGAGGTCTGTGGAGACCCAGCTGGTGGGTGACTGGACCCCAAGGTCCCTATACAGTCAGTGGAAAAGTAAAAGGCCTCTATAGAAGGCACTTAACAGTCTGAATAACAGCCTACTCCCTGCCATTGGCTCTGTTCCCAGAATAGCATCAGCCCCTGATAACATTCAATCTGAATTGCTCACATCTTTTTTGAACTGGGGCACTTTCTGTGTTGTCCAAGTCCTTGAGAGATGTCAGAGGAGATCTTCATACCGTCTACATTTTCAAAAGTGGAGTCTGGTTTGTTGTAATGTATCAATTTCAATTTATTTAAAAAATCAGATGTTCAGAAAGCCCTATTACCTAGTCCCTGATAACGAAGCCCCAAGAGACTACTGCATGCTGCTTACCCAAATGCTACTTAGTTTTGAAAACTTGACTTAAATGATATAGTGAACAATGTAAGTGTGCTGTGGACTACTCCTTATCTTCTAACCTTGTCCTTTAGCTGGCATTGACTCTTGTAACTAAAGTGGCATTTGTAAATGTATTTAATAAATAATTAAATTGGGCTAGAAGTATTTATTTATTTATTTTTAAAGAAAAGTCTTCAATAATGCTGCAGTAAGGCTGAGACTCACTGAAGATGATGTGTTTCATAAATCCTCTGCTTGCTTCAGACAGATATTAAGTAATTCCTACTCTTGAAATAGGAAAGTGCGTCATCAGACAAAAAGCTCCAAATGCTTAAGATCATATGAAAATAGTCATTTTGTTTGTTCAGCTGTACATATCATGATAGGCCTGAGCTCACTGCCTATCTATCTTACAAAGGCACTCTAAGTTGTGTATCTTTTGAAAGCCTATGTTTTAATACTCCTGATTAGATAAAAAAGAAGAAAAGAAAAAAAAAACAAAGGAAAAAAGAAAGTGAACAAAAGAAAAAAGAAATGAGAGGAGAGAAAGAAGAAAAAGCTTTGGTTTTGATAAGTAGTGGTTAGTGATGATAAAGCAAATCAGAAAAGTAGCAATGTGTTCTAGCCAAATTTAAAGGCAGAGTCTTCTCCCTTCCTGGGTCCAAGCGTTTGATAATTTTGTATTTAAACATGACATCTTCCTCCTTCACAATTAACAATGACCAAAGAAAGGCTGTTGACAGCACGGGAGAAGTAAATTGCGAGACGAAGGCACAAGCAAAATTATCTGTGGCCATATATGCCTGTCTGAAGCATGCATTTGTGTGGAAGAGCAATCTGTGTGCTGAAGAATCAGTGATGCATTGACCCCCTTGGGTTACCGAGTAAATTCATCTAGGAAATATTGTAGCTCTGAGTCTCTGCTTAGCACATGCAAACTGCAAATGTTATATGCTTATTACACATCCCAATTTGAGCAGGCTTTCACATGGAGGGCAGGGAACACACCTTTAACCCAAGCACTCCCCCTCTGCCCGGTTCCTACACCAAAAGCAGAGGGGAGGCAGAGCTGCTCTGAGAATAGGGTGCTGCAATCACAGTTCTGAGAAACATTTGGTTTCTCTGTCTCATCTTTGAAGCAGCTGAGATCTCTTCTTACTCGAAGAACAGGGAGGGGTGTGTGAAGGGAGAGGAAAGGAGGAATGGGACCTATCTGATGGAGGCACCCATGGCATTTTTGTCCTCGTCCAGTATTTCTGCTAATTTTTCCCAAAGCAAAGCAAAGCAAAGCAAAGCAAAGCAAAGCAAAGCAAAGCAAAGCAAAGCAAGAGGAGTATTTCCAAAATTCTTTAACACTATTATGCTGTTACTCTTGTAGTTAAGAGCTATTTCTAGATGTGTCTTATAGTGCTTGGTAAATATTTGACATTTCTTCCGCGTTTGCTTTCTTTTTTTGAAACTTATATATAGTTCCATATAATGACCCTACAGAGCCACTTAGTAAGGGCTGGCACGGCTGCAGTTGTGCGAGTGGGAACAAATGTGCTTACCAGGAATGACAAAGGAGAATGTTTTCTTCATGACTCTGACATCTTATGCCAGCGCCTGACTTGTTCGGCAGCTGCAGCTGGACCTAGATCCAGCTGAATGCGCCGTAGCAAGATGCCCGAGTTTCCTCCGCAGCTCCCAGCAGCGTGAGGGTCCTCTACACTGCCAGGTGCTGTGAGGACCCGCTTCCTCCTCGACTGGCAGCTTGACGGAAAGGCCCTGATGCAGCGCGGTGTTTGAACACTCCAAGCAGGCAATTAAATTCCAACGAACTTTCAACAATCGAGTTTCAGGCTGAGGTGTTGGTCTCTCTGGCCTTGACCTAGCAAAACACTTCAGTCCGTGCATAAAACTTCACCACTGTGAATAGCGTTATTGGTGAATCAGTGGGAACTACTCATCGCTTAAAGTTAGGTATGTGTTCAGGAGATTTGTCTGATGTGGCCACAGTGCCCCACGTAAGTGCTGCGTTGAACCAGGACCTAAATCCGGCTTACCACGTGATGCCTTCTTGACGTTGCTGATTACCTACCAGGCAGCCTTGCTTGCTTAGATGTGGACACCCTCATCTCGGAAGCAATGTTAAGCACTTAAAAATGCCACTTTCTCATGATAAAAATTCAGTGACGATTCCTTTTTGGACAATAATGTAGTGGTAGATTTACATCAGAGCACTCTGGCCGTCAAACTGTGAATTAACAGTCTCTTGAATAGAAATTACAGGATTAGGGGAATCTCATAAACATCTGAAAATTCTGCACGTACAGTCATAGTTAGGAGATACACAGCTATAACACACTGCTAGTAAAAATGTTGTCCGCTGCCTTTGATAACATCCTGCTTATGTTTTCTCCCATCTTCATGCCTCACCTTTAAATTCAGGGTAACTAGAATTTTGTATCTTGCCAGAGTTCAGCCAAGTGACAAAACATAAACCTCTTTTTGTTAATTAAAGGGGAATTCTGAAACAACTAAAGTAGAAAAGCAAATTTATTAGCATGCTTTTTCTGCTCTTTTTTGTTCCAGAAAGTTCTAGGAATCCACATTTTCAAAAAAAAGTGGTTGTTCAAATAAACTGTGGGGTGTGCAAGAGCACCAAATTAATTCCTGGTAAAACAATTCTAATATTCCAGCACAACCACTTTCGGTCGTTGAAATTTGAACTGTGGCTGGACCATTGCCCATGCATTAGGGCACTCATCCCCTGTTCAGATTACTTAACCTAAATACAAAGCAAAAAATAAGAAGATAACACTTGTGTTTTCTTTTATAGAAATGTAATTGACGAATACCAGGCTGTATGAGACTCAAGGGATATTAAAATTTCCCAGCAAAAAAGAGATACATTAGTCAGCTGTTCTGTACTGTGTTATTTAAAGCATATTTGATTCTTAGCTTTTGTGCCATTAAATAAATACTTTTTACATAAAGTGTCTGCAATCAGTTAGTTCTGTCTAGTATTTTGAAAAAGTAAAGCCATATAGACCAGATTTCCAGGCACATAAATCCATCTGAACTCGAAGTACTTTGGACAACTAAAGGTATTACTACATCATTTGTGAGTATTACAAACTCTTTCAGCTTCTTTAGGGTGCTCATTTAACTTGGGTGCTCATGTTAGCTGTTGTCCAATGTGTTGCTGAAAACGACACCTTTGTGCAAGTATCTCTAGTATCTTAAAAACACTGGATATCACTCTTTAGGTAGTTTCAGATGCTATCAGATGGTGAGAAATTAGTATACTGTCCTGTGCCCAAATAACAGAAAGAATTAGTAGCTATAAATGTGTAAATAAACAAAACTCCATTTGGATAAACCTAACTGTAGAATTTTACTGAAGTATCTCTATTTGCTTTGAAATAATAGTGGTAGATGTCACATTACCCACCAGAGGGAGCTCACACAGTCAAATGTAAGGGTATCTTACACAGACATAAACTAATGAGAGCTGTTTAAAGGGTTATAAATAGATCTAAGCACATTTTTAGCATTTAATGCATAGCTGGATGTAATCTATATTAGCTGGGAACTGTTATGTGGGGTTTTTTTTCCCTGAAAGAATACTCCTTTTTTTGAAATTCTTTCAAAAACAAGTGCTTACATTCTTCTTGGTGCAGAGAACTTCATAAGGATGTACTATTTCATATGTGAGTAGTGCACTTTTTTTCCGATGACACACACAACCAGAGAGCGAGGTCTAACGTTTAGAATGATATTTAGATGAGTATGTTTGAATGTGGCTCTGTCTTCCACGAATATTAACACTTGCCTCATAATGTTTCGTACTGACATCTAATCAGTAAACCTATATACTGACATACTTGCAGAACATGAATACTAAAGGGTCTGACCACAAGACAGTGCAGGTTTTTACCATGTAATGTTTTTAAGTGATGTATTTGCTTCTGACTGCTCTCAAAAATTTGGGGTGGTTGCCTTATTTTGGCTATCCAAGCACACCAGAGAAATGTGAGAGGCAAGAGTCAAAAGGAACAAGCTGGGGAGTGCACCACAATGAAATGGCTGTGGAGAAGGTCTGTAGGCAAAGGCAAATCCTGGCTGTGCACTGAGATGTGTCATATGCTCGTAGCAACGTCACAAGACGGAGGCTGAAGCGTTTGATCACAGAACAGCACATCACTGTCCCCTCATGTGGGTAACTGGGGATCTAGCTAATAAAAGCACCAAACCCTACTTGTGCAATGAATGCAGCAGAAGTCTGTTAGTGGGGATGCATTTATTTCAGTACAAAAGTGCTCTAGCTTCCGTGTCATTTTTACTATACGTAGGCTATTTATCGAGGCTGTAGTTTATTCATCTTTAATGCAAATACAGCAGCTGGCATGATATTGGGCTTGATGATTCTTATGGGTCCCTTCCAACTGGAGATATTCTATGATTAGCAGAATAGAGTCATATACTGATACTGGTTATTCCTCTTTCTATGGCAGAACCATCTGCAATGCTGTGAGTGTCTATATTACAGTATAGCTCTGTTGATCACAGAATCACAGAATCACAGAATGTTCGGGGTTGGAAGGGACCTCTGTGGGTCATTTAGTCCAACCCCCCTGCCAAAGCAGGGTCACCTACAGCGGGCTGCACAGGACCTTGTCCAGGCGGGGCTTGAATATCTCCAGAGAAGGAGAC
>Ga0065711_1004639_pt1 | contig 22858 bp, 16 predicted proteins | sample Hoacrofraction12_FD_59098 | JGI IMG/M metagenome (GOLD analysis project Ga0065711, IMG submission 59098) | Hoatzin crop microbial communities from Cojedes, Venezuela - Epithelial fraction 12 v2 (version 2) | ecosystem: Host-associated > Birds > Digestive system > Esophagus > Crop | place... | reverse complement strand
GGGGGGGGGGGGGGAAACCAACCCCAAAAGAAACGAGTCCTTGGTGGTTTGTCACGCGGTGAAAAGCGGGGAGAGGCGGGCGCGGAGCGCTCCGTGCGAGCGTTGCCGAGCCCGCTGCCAGCCCGGAGGCCGGCGGGAGATGCCGTGCCATCTCCACAACATGCCAGCTTCAGGTCCGGCTCTGCCGCTTTGTCGTGACCCATCGTGACTCCAGCTGGAAGCTGGGCGAGGGAGCCGTGGAACACCCCGGCTGAGGACCCCGGAGCGTGTCCTAGGGATCCCCGGTAGCCAGGTTTGCTCCTGCAGGAACCCTTGCCACGCTTGCCGTCCTCACGGGGAGGAGATGGGCAGTGTGGTTGCGGAGGAAGAGCTGCGTTCGCTGTAGCGTCGCAGCATCTGAGCGCCTCGCCAGCCCTGTGTCGCTCCGCTGGCGTTCAGGCTGCTCGGCGTGGGGCACGAAAAGGTCAGTCTGGTGGCGGTCGGTTGTTAGATGACGCCCCCCAGGAAAGCTGCCTCTTGTGAGGGCGAGCGCACTGGCAGGTGGGAACTGCGCTAGGAGGACACAGTTGTCAGTTTTTGTCACTTTGGCTGACCTGCACGCTGATAGCTGTTAGGAGCATCTAAGCCTCTAAGCAGTTTTCTTGAGCTTTGGTGCTTTCACCCTGTTCTGATGCCCTTCCACAAACCAATTTTTTTGTTAGCATGCTAACTTACAGAGATTTTAATTTTTTTTAATCTGTAAGAACTATAAGGGATGATAAAGGTCGTGATTTTTTTTCCTTTGTTTTTCCTGTGTCAGAAGCTGCTGCAACTGGGTATCAGGTTGTGTAAGCATTGTAACTTCTGTCTCTTTGTCCTTTCTGTAAAACAAGCGGCTTGAAAGAGCTCTGGTTTGGTTTCATGAGCATTTGATCTTAAAACGTGATGCGGAAAGAAATATCTCTGCAGTAGCAAATTCCTCGTCTCAGTCAACTGTGGTCTTATTTTTTCTTGGGTTTAATATTCTACGAGAACCTGTATTTGCAGTGTAAAAATTAGACATGTGCTTGAGCTTCTCTACTGCTAGCCTATGTCTGTTATATCTGATGTTTAATTAAATTTATGTTCTATCTTCATTTCCTCTTCTTGGAAGGTGGAGTGTTACTTACATCTAGATTCTGGTTCTTTGTGTGGTGGTGTCTGAACAGTGGGGGTTTTGTTGCCTTCCTTTCATTAGAAGCTTAATTTCAATGTGTTTTGACTTACTGCTACTGTTTTCTTCACCTTCTGCAATTCCTTGTGACGCATGGTTTTGCTCATAAGAGGAAAATTTTCCACATTGTACAAAGTTGTCAGACTTTCCAAATGCAGGCCTCGTTCCTCTGTCCTCACGGCTGGAAGAAGTCACATGAAGGCATTGCCCTTTTCTTCATCCATAGTTTTTTGCTGGAAGTGGTGAAACATGAGGATTTTTATTTATAGATGTGATGATGAGTTACAGGAGCTTGTAATACTTGGATTACTGATTCTGCCTGCTTGTTCTATATCTGCATGGCTCCAAAAATAATTGGTCTAATTTCCAAATGATTTTCATACATTCACTGTCAAAACAACTGTGGGAGTGGGCATGCTTGTTTAGCAGCCTTGTAGATGCCAAGGAACAAATGTGGATTCCTCCTTTACCTCAAGAAGCAACATATGAGGGATCTGAAGGTTGACCCATGTTAACTGCTCAGTGCTGAGATCTTGTTTCTGATCGTTCTTCTAAAAACCAATGAGTTGGAGATAGGGGCTGTCTTTGAAAAACTCTCTTTCTTAAAGCTAGTTGGTATCCAAGCCTCAGTGTAGGATATTACAGCTACTGTGGAACAAACAAGTGACCCAAGGCAGGTCACTTGTGCGGGAGGACAATGGTATTGGGATAAACTGTGGTGACTGGGCTGGAAGGAGCTCAGGTCGGGATGCTGGAGGAGACCCTGGCTGGGGTCAGAGGGTAAACAGCGATCGCTGGTTAAGCAGCTTCCTTTCGGCTTCAGTGCGCAGACTGAGTTGTCTGGTTGTAACTCGTGGTGCACTTTCTTCCTAGAGAAGTCGGATCTGATCAAAATAGTCTGGATTTGCTTGTTACAATGGCTGCGAACGCTCGTCTGTGGTGGCGTATTGCATATAACAGAATTGCTCGAAGACAAGACAGGGTGCGAGTGGGTATAAACAATGTGAAAAACACAGCTGAAACTAGGCTAGGATATTAAAGAGACTAAAAAGCTACTTTATTCTGTCTCTGATAAAGACAGAAGCAGATCTAAAATGCTCGACCCTGGGTCACTTCAGCTGTCAGGCCTTAGGCTGCGCAGGAGATGTGCTCTAGCTTTTTTTAGCATCCATAATGGCTTGTGAGGAAAGGTTTTCAGAATAATAGAGGCATAGAAAATAGGTGGTTAATAGCGTGCCAGTCAATTTTTTTTGTGAGAAACAAGAGCCTTCCTTACGATACCCACTCTTCCCAGTACTGTTCTGTTGAGCCTGGTTCGGGTCGACCAGTGTTTTGGCTGCGATTGAGGAGCTGCTCCCCTGTGCTGGATCCAGCGTATGGTGCAGAACACAGTCCTGTTACTGGAATGGGTATGTTTCTTCTTCTCTTGGACTGTCTGTAATTGTGTGCCCGCGGGCAGCTGGCACAGTAGAAGTGTTGCTGATGGCTGATTTTCCTTGTTGAGCTGCTTCGAGCTACACCAGTGAAGGTAACTTGTTTAAGGTGTAAGCTGTGTCCTGCAGTTGGAGGGGTGGCTTGCGTAGCTCTGCCAGCAAATCTCTTCCAGTATCAACCTGGCTTTATGGGTTTCAACATCCTGTTATTAAAATGCCATTGAACCCAACCTTCAATATATGACAGTCCCTGAAGTTGGTCATGCACTGCCTAAAGTGATTTGCAGTGCAGCACATCTGAATAGACAGTATAGAAACCGTATCATTTTGGTATCTAAAAGCTCTCCTGGTATGTTAAGTACTCTAATTTTGTTTGAGTGCTCCAAGTTATTTCCTCTTATCCTAACAAGAATGCATCTTCAGCCTCAGCAATACGTTGTTGTAAATTTATTGTTTGACCTCATCTTTTTTTTTTGAGGGCTAATTTGATGGCATGATTGTAATTCATAAGTTAAGTAGGCTCTTGTTTTCAGGAATATGAAACCCCTACAATGTATCTACGTTTGATGTGAAGTTGAGCTTTGATGACGTTTAATTGGGAGGGATGGTTGATCTAGAACAGCTTCAGGAGAGGAGAATTAAGAGTGTAAGAGTGCATACTGGGATCTGCAGGCAGCGATTCAGTTCTCGTGCTTCTCAGTTTTGTTCTTTTTCATTAAAACTTTGCAAATGAATAGCATTAACATACGTGACATCAGCTTTTAAAAGCTGTGAGGTGAAAAACCACCTTTTGCGAGCTGTTTTATAGCAGCTTCTAGATGACTCAGCTGAGTGCTATCCCATGGGAATTAGGCATTTAGAGTGAGTGCAGTAGGTGAAATTGGAGCGGAAGCCGCCGCATGTTGCGCCATATTTCTTACGGGGAAAAAAATATTCTGAAGTTACATGGGAGTAACAGTATCTTGCATGATGCGATCTCTTCTTAAGCATGCTGCTTAAACTCCCCCGAGTCTGAATGTGCGGTTTTATACTGATTGGTGTCAATGGTACAGTGCTGCCTAGTGACAGAAGTCTTCATTATCTGCTTTTCGTTACTGGTTACAGCTTCATCTTTCCATTGCGTTTGTGTGCAGACACAAACAGTGGTCTTCAAGCATACGTTTAATTACCTGTAGCGCAAAGGAGGGTCGTTGGTGTGCTCCATATTGGTTTTCTGGCATGTTTAACTGAGTTGCCATCAGTGGGTCTCAGTTTGCGGGCATCTGAACAAAGTACCCACTGTCAAGGAGAGCGGTAGTCTGAAGAGCTGATACGAGGTGTGTAGAGATTTCCCTTCTGGGGTGACAGCACAGTAACGGCGTGCCGTGCTTTCATGTCGGGGAGGCCTGAGCTCACAGTAAGTGGGAGCCAGCCTTGCTCTGTGTTCTGGGTGAACTACTTTGTGTCATCAGTGAAATACATACATATGTATGTGTGTGTGTGTATATATATATGGGCCCTTACTGCAGAATGCCTGAAGCATTGTGGGTCCATAGCCTGCCACGTTTGTGTAGCCACCCCCTTAATCACTAGTTGAGTTTGATCTGTTAGTGGCCGCTGCTTAAGCATAGAGTTTAGTTGACTTGAGAAATTGCCATTTCAGGTGAATGGTGGTTTGAAGTACTGTCAGGAAAGAAGTCTCCTAATCTTCTGTAAGAAAGCTGAGCCTTTCTCTGTCCCTCTTGGGTCAGGCATACCAGTGGCATAGGGAGGGTTGTATGGTTACTGTACCACTGCTGTGCATGTCCTTTTGGATTTCTCAGTGTGTTCACTAGAGCTCTTTGATGTTCTTCAGCTTCCTGGCAGCTGTTTTAGATGTGTGGATAATACCTACTTAAATGGTATGTTCACGGATGCTTGAATAAATTTGGCACTTGTCCGGACTCACTGGCACTCTTTTGTGGCATATTTGGCTCTGCAGATGGCTTCCAGTCTTCTGGTTCAGTTTAACATCAACAATTCAAAATCTTAGGTATAATTATACCATGTGGTTCATGCTGAAGAATTCAACTGAAAAAATATCTAGTATACAACTTTGCTTTCTTGCCTGGCTCCAAATATTTTGCTGAGAGTTTGCTTCTAATCTGCATTATCTACGAGTCACTGAATGCCTGTCTCATATTTTTCTCATCTGTTTTCCTCTCTTATTTAGCTTGTTTGTTCTTTTTCCCTTGGGTCACCATTCTTCATAAATGCAGATTTTAGCTTCTCTTGGTAGTTCGTGCTTGAGATCCGACTTCTCTGTTCTGTGAAAAGACAGACATGCTGTGTATAGCGTGGCTAACAATGTTTTTTCTCCCTTTACCCTCTTCGGAAGTGAGTTCAAATAGTGATGATGTTAGCTGGCTTAGGCAGCAGTCTAGTACAGCAAATAGCTGTGTTTTTTGGCAGACAGCTGTAGGTGTGCAGGTTGTGCAAGGTAAACTATGCCGTAGGGACCCCCTTGAGAAGTGTACTTGCTCAGAAGCCTGGCTAAATTTCAGTGTAGTACCATTAGCAATTCACTTGCTTTAAGCACGCTGCCTTAGGATATTAAGTGTGATTTCGAAGTGCATGCTGTTTATGGAGGCTAATGGAAGTGCTTGCTACCTAATAAACAAATTCCGAGTTAAATGTGAAGTGTGAAGAATTGAGAAAAAGCCAAAGGACTCTTTGGGTGGCCTGAGAGCAGGAGACGTGAGACCCAGGGAGAGAGCTTACCAGGATGTGGTGATGTGCATCTCTTAAGGGTCTCAGACTTGTTGATGTGGGAGGGGACCTCGGGATTGCCAAGTTCAGTCCTTGCTGTTCAGAGCAGACTTCTTGGCACTGTGTCTGTTTGGGTTTTGAGTATCTCCAAGGATGGGAGACTTCAAAACCTCTCTGGGCAACCTGTTCCAGTGCTTGATCACTCTCACAGTAAAAAAAGCCACTTTATATGCTTAAGTGGAATTTCCTGTTATTTCAGTTTACGTTTGCTGCCTGTTGTCTTTTCACTGGATAGCACTGGCTACATTCTGGTTCTCTATGTCCTCCTCTTCCATCCCATCAGGTATTTTTGGGAATAGATATTTTTGTGGACAAAGGCTTCCATTTTTCGAAGGTAGAAGAGATATTTGCTGTAAAGTTGTGTGACACTGGAAGAAGAGTGAATACTTGAGATTCTGGAAGGTGCAGTGTACCTCTAGAAGTGGATAATAAGTGATTATTTTTCTGGCTTCAAAATTACTGGCACATGTGTAGTGGTTGCTTGTGATGTTTTAACTGAGTAAGTAGTAATGTACTGAACTTGCTCTGTCAAAAATATAACTTCTTGCTGTGACCTGCAAACACTTTCACTCTAGGGTTATCTCCAGTTCTCAGTTTTCAGAAGTATTTGCTCCGAGTTTCTCAATAAGCCGTAATAGAGGTATTTTGCTGCCTCTTTTGTTCTGAGATTTGCTTCTTATTAATAACTCTATTTACTAGCATCAGCTGAGCAATTTTGCAGTGTGCAGTTGCAGCCGTGAAGTTTGAGTATGAATTGGATTGTTTGGTTTAGGGCTGTAAGCAACTTGCTCCAAAGTGACCTTTATTGTACAAGAAGTGCTGGAGACTCATGGCAGCCTTGCCTGCAGTTCCCGGCTATGTGGAGAGCAGTTAGCAGTAGTCATATGAAATGTCTGTTGTTTACATCCAATAATGGCTTCCTCATTTCAGCCTTTCCAGGAGGAGATGATGCTTATTTAGTTGTTTTCCTGTTGAAGAAAAAGGTCTTTTCTTAATGAGCAGTGTAATTGCATATAGTTGTGCCTGTTTCTTTGATTTGTTTTGACAGTTTAAATGTGCTGAGGTAAGTCCCAGCTGACTAATTCATGTATCATTTTAAATCAATGGAAGTCTCTTCTTACCAGTAAATGTGCGGCGGGATCTAACCAGGGGACCGTTTCAGAAGGTGTTGGCGTGGAGCCATTGAATTCTGGTCATGTTCAGGCTTATGTTACCTGTGTCTTATGGCCAGAGCTCTCTGTACTTGTTGGTGCCGATGGAGTTGCCTCTAAGACTTCTCATTGTGAGAGGTTATTCCAGCTGCCTTGGCAAAGCGCAGCAAATTGTCTCAAGGAAAACTTTCCTTTAACTCTAATTTTTCTCTCTGCGATTTTCCTTGCCTTAAACCTTGCTTGTTCTGCCTTCATCAATGTGAAGTGCATGAAAGGAGAGTAATGTATAAAGTTAATGACACATGTTTTTTTTGTGGAAAATCCTTCCTATCCACACTACAATAGATTTGGCAGACGCATTTGAATTCAAGTTAAGGTTTTGAAATATTTCAGAGATACAGATCCATCTGGCATTATGTTCAACTAATTAACATAAATACTTTTGTGATAACTTGCAAGCTAAGATTCACTTTAGATGATATGATGAAAAACACTTCATAATTAAGTTTCAGCAGCTAAAGTTAGATGTGTTTCTTATGAACAGATCTATATTTTATTTGAAGAGAACTGAGTTAATTTTTCTAACCTTTTGTGACTTACCTTCCTTATTCCTTTTTTAACGGAGAAATTAATGATCGTGGTTATACAAAATGCTCTTTGCTTTCCTGTGCTTAATCAATTAATTACAACAGTGAAATTTTCTTTCTTCTACAGAAAAAGATGGCAAAGCCTTTCATCCAACATATGAAGAAAAACTCAAACTTGTGGCACTGCACAAGCAGGTTCTGCTGGGACCTTACAACCCTGACACTTGCCCTGAAGTTGGATTCTTTGATGTGCTGGGGAATGATAGAAGGTAAAAGGGCTGGTGCTGTTATTGATCGTAACTCTGCTTTTCCTGTCTGAAGAAAACATCATCCAATTTCTGCATTAGGACAATAAGGATGTGGGTTGTGTCAGTGTGTGTGTGTGTGTGTGTGTGTATGGTAGTGGATAGTGAGGGTGGCCTCTTCAAATACAGCTTAGAAATCTGAGTCACAGTTCAGTAAAGGGGTTGACAGAAGATTATTGTGTTTTTTCAACCACATTAGTAATAACTGCTGTGCCAACAGTCTGGTTTCTCATAGACTTGGTTAGCAGTGCATTAATGTGCAGGCCAGTGTTTCATCGAACTCTGCACCAGGGTTACAGCAGGCCAAGCCTTTAGCGGACGGTAGCAGCATTCAACATAGCTTTTGTTCATATCAAAGATAACTTCTGAACTCTGATATCCGATGCATTCAAACTCTGAGTAAACTTTGAGATCTGGGCAGTTGCAGGCCTGTCTCTCCTATTGCTTGCAGTTCAGGCTGTGCTTCTGATGCTCACTGTTGTGATTTCTAGTGTGAAGGCAGCGTGCGGCACAGCACTGGCTGTTCGGAGCTGCACTCAGTGCATTGCTTTTGCCCAAATGGACGCAGCCTTCCTTTAGGAAGAACCAGGCTATTACATTCAACTGACTCAAGCACGATAATTGATGGTTGTTGCTATGTTTGTTTATCTAGGAAAATGTATGCGTTTTTTTTCCACAAACTGAAGTGGAGGAGGGGTAAAAAATATTTAAGGTTCATTTGTATCTGGGATGTTTTTGGTTATAGTTCAGAATTCAAAGTAGGGTCAATGGTATATATGACATTTTGTATAAGCACTCAGTTATGTATGTTTGAAAGGGTTGTTCTGGTGCAGACAAGGGAGAGAGCACTGAGACCTACAGGTTTAAGGTCTGTCTTTGAATGGGAGAAAGTTGTTGGTTCTCTGAAACTGCCTGTGATAAGGTTTGCTCCCTAGTTTCCCAACTTTTTTTCTTTGCTGGATTCTCAGAGTTCCCTACTGACTTGAAAAGAGTTGAGTCTTCTGTTATTTCAGCTGATGTCTCTCTCTCAGGAAGGAATGGGCTGCCCTTGGAAACATGTCAAAGCAAAAAGCTATGACAGAATTTGTTAAGCTCCTGAATAGGTGCTGCCACTTGTTTTCAACATATGTCACTTCCCACAAGATAGAGAAAGAAGAACAAGAAAAAAAAAGGTAATGTCTGAGTCTTTTGATGTTGGAGTATATGGAGTGTATAACTCTTGACTTACAGTGTCACAGCTAGCTTAGGTTGAAGTTGTCTTGGCAAGAGAAGTGCTTGAAGTTTAGGTGGTTGTGATACCATTTGATCTCTTCAAGCCTTTCTGCTTTGGCAGTAATGAATGATTGTTTCTGAGGTGAAGACACCTAGAATATAAGGAGTTTTTAAAATTTTACTGATCCTGCTGTCTAAGAAATACATGCTTCACAAAATGTCTGCCCTGATATGTCTGTGGACTAAGTATAGACAGAACATGAAATTGTCAGGTGTGTTTAACTCCCCTTCTTGTATGGGTTAGCAACTTGAAGGCTATCATCTACTATCATTTACATAGCATGTGATTGTTAAACTGTAGATTCCATGTAGTTATGTAAATATGTTAAAGCTTGGAAGATGTGTTTAAGGTTTCCACACAATTTTTTCTACTGCTCTGTGTGAAGGATAGTATAGTAATAGGTTAGAATGAGTATCAAATCATAACACGGAATTTGCACTTGTCATACCGCACAGTGCAATAAAACTAAACAGCAATATGTTTTCTTCTTGTGTCCAAGACGACACTTCTCCAGTCAGATTGAAGTGGGAGATGATACCAAACAGAAAGCCTTACTGGGCAGGCAAAAGACAGGTTACAGCATGTTGAAAATAACTCATTCTAGGATTGTAGGAATGCTGAAATAGCTTATTGAGTGGATGTTGCAGAAGAGAAGAGGAAGAACGAAGGCGACGTGAAGAGGAGGAGCGTGAGCGTTTACAAAAAGAAGAAGAAAAACGTAGGCGAGAAGAAGAGGAAAGACTGAGGAGAGAAGAAGAAGAGAGGAGAAGAATAGAGGAGGAACGACTTCGGATGGAGCAACAGAAGTGAGTAGCTGAAGCAGACAACCCTTCAAAGAAAATAACTGCCTCGCACTTGAGACAATTGTATCTATCTGTTTAAATAGTTATGCCAGAATTGAATACCTGAAGTTCAGAGCACTAGAGTCTGGCAGTGACATTTGCATCCTTAGTTGTGAGGGGGACAGTTTGCAGAGAGTAATTACCCTAACATGTTATTGTATGCAGCTTTCTCAGATGAAAGTGCCAGTGAAGCTTTGTTCAGAGAAGCTCTTGGGGTTTTTGGGTTCAGGGGCTGCACCTCATGAAAACTTGTGGCTCTGCTTATTGAATGGTTAATGCTCCACTGAACAGAGTGGAGTTAAGTGTCCATCTGGAAGTGTTGTTTGGACTGTGACTTGAAAGTGTCTGTGCTTTCAGAGAAGGTCGAGCCTTGAAAAAGGATAACTGCAGTTCACTGGGGTTTTTTGAATGCATGGCTGAAATTTTTAAACTTAGTAGTCTTAACACTACCTCCCTAAAGGTGCTCCTGTTCTAGGAAGTGTAAAGTGACTGCAGATCTTATTTGTACACTGGCAATTACTGGATCTTAGAACCTTACCAAAAGGAGTACAAAATTCACGTTTAAATGCACTGAACCTCTGTCTGTAGCCTGAATTAAATTGTTTACCTAGAATATACAGCTCTAGTTATATTTCATTGTTCCCATCACATCCAGATGCTGAAACCATGGATCTAGCTTCGCACACATAATATTTAAGAGAATAATAAATCATCAAAGCTGTTCCACATCAGTCAGCAAACATTTTCTGTCATAAAAATGTCGTTGGAGGGGGTCTCTCTGAAGTAGGTCCTGCACTTGCTTATGTAGTAGTTTTGAGAAGGGAGCAAATAATTAATACGCAAGTTTTACTGTTTGTTTAACATGGTGAGAGCCACAGGAATGTAAAATAGACATAAATGAACAGAGAATACAATAAAGAATGTTGCACAGTGCTAAGTAACAGTAAGGGTGGTATGCCTTGAAGTTTATGCCTTGAAGTTGAGACCTTTTTTTACATTAACAGCAGTTGTGTATTAAGTGGTTGTAGCAGGTTGCAGACGTAAAGAGTTTAGACAGCAAAGGAATGTGGATACATATGTACAGGCCAAGTGTATCTAAACTGGTCATAGCATGCCGAAGAGTAGTAAATCTTGCCCTTTAGGGTACTAAACCAGTCTATTAATTGAGATTTTGGAGAATGATTTTTGGGGAAGGAAAAAACTACTCCTGCATTTGTGTGATACTTCTTTCTTCCTCTGAAGCATCAATAGCTGGTAACTGATGGACATAACATGTGGGATAAACCCTGGATCTGGCTGGTAATTTTACTGTACAGTTTCTGTTAGCCCTTTGGAGAGAGGAGGAAAACTGATCCTGTGCACAAGTAACCCGTGTGTTTCAGCAATTGAGTTTACTGGAGGCACAGTTGCCCTATTTAGCAGCATTTTTTTCATTCCTGAATTAGACCACAGTCAGTCATGCTTTTCATATGTTTGCATACTGTCCTGGGAAGTTAAGATAGTAATGTGGTGTGTTCTTAGGTTTACCAGAAAGCATTGCTATGCTGTACCACAGCAGGTCTATACTTATCAATATTTGTAGAGGGGCTGCTAGAAGGATGGTGGATGGTTTCTGCATGTTTTCTAGAGGGACCAAATGTGGGGTTTTTTCCTTGCTTGGTTGAGAAATGTAGTCAGGTGTTTTTCTAGCACTACCACTTTATCAGATTACAGATTGAGAATTATGTAAGAGCTCTTATGAGTTTTTTTTAACACTTGATGTTTTCAAATATTGGGTAGAAAATGTTGCTCCCTTCTTTATATTTTCAGAATATTTTTTAGGCAAAATTCATGCTTACATTGCCTCTGGGCTTTGCTCTGTTACGTAGATTTGTTTTAATTGGTTTTTGCAGGAATTGAATTAACTGTCTTTGAGGCCACTTAAATGACTTAAGCACAGGGATTTCCCCAATACCCTCAGCTGCTTGTAATCTTCCTACTCTCCTCCAACCAATCTAGGCAACAGATAATGGCAGCGCTGAACTCCCAGACTGCCATTCAGTTCCAGCAGTATGCAGCCCAGCAGTATCCGGGCAACTATGAACAGCAGCAGATCCTAATTCGGCAGCTCCAGGAACAGCATTATCAACAATACATGCAGCAGTTGTATCAAGTCCAGCTTGCACAGCAACAGGTATGGCCGACCAGCTGAGAAACTTAGATTTTTGTGTCCCAGGCTCTCTGGGAGATGCTAACTTGTCTACCCTTATCCCCTTGAAAAGATAGATGCTACAAGGAGAGATGGTGTCCTAGTGACTAATGCTGCTTCAGATTCAAACATCAAAGCCCCTTTATTTAACCTTTTCAAGTAGTTTTCTGAAGCAGCCATTAAGAAAATTCTAAGCAGCCTTTACTAATTACTGGGTTTGATATTGTTCTTGGAAACCAAATGTGAAGCACTCTGCTGCAGCATGTATTGTGTGCGTAATCTAACGGGGGTATGTGCCAGTGCACCTGAGCACGACCAGACCTGTTCAAGTGATTCTCCAGTGGGTATTGCACCTGAAGATCTGTGCAGAGCAGCAGGCTTTGGTCAGCCTGGTGTTTCCAGCTGAACGCGCATGCAGCATTGTCATATCACTACTGGGTGTGAGATTGCTCCTCCCTGTCAGCTTGAGAACTACTGATTGCTTTCTCCTTTTGCATCTATTGCCTGACATCAGTACCTAATTAAGTTGCTTGCCTGCAATAGACTGCTCGTGATTTGGGTGGGAGGACAGACTTTCATACTTCTGGTAGCAGTGGGTGGCAGTAGTATGTTACTTTGCAAGGTTTTGTGCCTGGGCTTGAAAGGCTAATTCTCTGTTTAGGGGAATCTTGCATCTCGCAAATGTGCTGTATTCACATCTCAAGCTATTTTAAAGTTCAAGGATGTCCATCTGTAACTATCTTAAACAAATGTAAGCCAGACATCAGACTGTAGTATGTCTGACCTCTCTGGGCATGACCTGAATCTTAAATGGCCTGTAACTGCCAGCCTGAGGTCTCTTGTTCTTGAGCTAAAGACTTAACAGGATATTAGTTACTGAATTTTAAATCATTTGTATTTTGACGAGGCTGATGCCCTCACCAAAAAACTGTCTAAGGAAGGAAGCCATGTGAACAAACCTGTGTGGCTCATGTGAACCTCATGACGTTCCACAAGGTCAAGTGCAAGGTCCTGTACCTGGGTTGAGGCAGTCCCCAATATCAGTACAGCCAAGGGGATGAATGAATTGAGAGCAGCCCTGCAGAGACGGACTTGGGGGGTGCTGGTGGATGAAAAACTGTCTGAGAGCTGGCGGTGGGCTCTTGCCGCCCAGAAAGCCAGCTGTATCCTGGGCTGCATCAAAAGAAGTGTGGCCAGAAGGTTGAGGGAGGGAGGTGATTCTCCCCCTCTACTCAGCTCTCATGAGACCCCACCTGGAGTCCTTATATCCAGCTCTTGGGTCTCCAGCATAAGAAAGACGTGGAGCTGTTGGAGCAGGTCCAGAGGAGGGCCACAAAAATGGTCGGAGGGCTGGAGCACCTTGCCTATGAAGGAAGGCTGAGAGGAGTTGGGGTTGTTCAGCCTGGAGAAGAGAAGGCTCCAGGGAAACTTTGTTTCAGCTTTTCAGTATGTTAAGAGGACTTATGAGAAAGATGGAGAAAGACGCTTTTACCAGGGCGTGTAGTGACAGGACAAGGGGCAGTGGTTTTAATCTGAGAGAGTGTCCGTTTAGATTGCACATAAGGAAGAAATTTTTTTACAGTGAGGGTGCTCAGGCACTGGAACAGGTTGCCCAGAGAAGTCGTGGACGCCCCATCACTGGAAGCGTTCAAGGTCAGGTTGGAAAGGGCTTTGAGTGGCCTGATCTAGTGAAAGATGTCCCTGCCCATGGCAGGTGGGTTGGACTGGATGATCTTCAAAGTACTTTTCCAAGCCAAACCATGATTCGATGGAGTTGAAGTAGTATAGGGAAGTCAGAGGCTTCCTGCCCTGTTGTAGTTACTCCTGAAGCTTACTGACACCTTGGTACCAATGCTTTGGTGTCATAGTGGTAAGCAAAAGCTATAGACTCATCAGTCTTGTCCTTGATGCCTTCTGTAGTTGATACTACTCCCTTGAGACTGAGGTGTCAGAGATGCTGCTGCCAGTTTTCTTCAATGCTATCAGCACTGCTCCTTTCAGTCATGGCTGTCTGCTTTCTGCATACAGAAGACTAATGCCCTCCGAGACCTGGGGCAAAAGAGCCTTTCCTTTATAGTGTTTTTCAAAACAATAAGTCTGCCAGGCAATGAAGCTTACCTTTCAAATCTCTACTTGGGTAACTTTTGTAGAGGAAAGTATGAAAAGCATGTAACAGAGCTAAAATGATCTAATTCTACTTTAGACTTTCCTGAAGACTCATGTAGCCTCCATAACACTTCTGTGGAATACTTTCCTTTTGGATGCCTGTAACTTGGCTACGCTGGGATCTATTAGTGTAGTTAAAAAGTGCTGTTCTGTCATTGTTGCTTACAGATCAGCTTGTGATACGATTAATTTTGGAAGGGCTGTATGCAGTAGTTTTCTGGAAGAGTTCTCACGGCTTTACATTGTCTCAGTGCATAGAACTGCTGTAGTAGAAAGTGGATCTGGACAGCATTCGTACAATGGCTCTAACTTGAAATCTAACTAATGTTTGACTTCATGCTCCTTCAGGATGCCTAGATTCCATTCATTCATCAAAATCAGGTGCTTATTAGGTTATTTTTTAAAGAATGGTACTGTCAGATACACCTTTTCTTTGTCCCAACAAAAAAGTATATGCAGTCTCTCTGTGCTGATAACTAGGGACAGGGGAATAAGCCTTGAAGCTCAAGAGGTAATGCAGCCTGCTTAAATCCAAAAGGATGGTTCTTACCTTGTATAATCTCATTTTAGGTGTATTTAATCCTTTGCACAGGGACAGCATGATAAATTCCATCTAAAGAGTTTCAAGGTACATAAGTCATGTTTTAAAAGCAGCACTTCTGCGCTTTAATAACTCTTCTCCCAGACCACTTGCAGTCCTTGTGGCTCTTACGCTTTCTGCTTTCATATTAAATAGCCACCTGTGTCGGGCATCATAGATTTGATAGAGGACCCTGTTGAGCAAGTTAACTCACAGATTGGCAAGTACTTACTAGACCTTAAATGCTTCCAGCTCTTTCTAGACCTGGATGAGCTCAACACAGAACCCTTTCAGGCCACTGGTAAAAACCAGCAAATAAGTCATCACTTCTAATTTTGAAAGAATTATGTAGGAGTTAATGAAATGCAGAAGTTCTGAAGTTAAGTGCAAGAGTTTGTTGTGTGTGCCCTAATTAACTTGAAAGTTGAGTCTCTTTGTTCAGGTTGTATCCACCAGCCTAGCACAAAGTGAGTTGAATTCCCCTAAGCACATGTAATTCTCACAGGCTGCTTCTGGTCTTTCCTGTCCAGCCTCCTTGTGGGGTGGAGGACTAAACTGCTGGGTTTTTTTAAAAGTGTCTTTATACCTTTTGCTGGAAGAGGGAGACATCTTTGGGGCGTTTGGTTGTACTTGACTTAATTTCTGTCATTTTAGGCAGCCTTACAAAAACAGCAGGAGGCAGTTGTGGCAGCGACAGGAACACCTCTGGCTACTGCATCGAAGGTGAATGCTCCTGCCCCAGGGGACACCCCATCTATTAATGGGCAGGCCAGTGCGCATGCAGACAGCCCTGAAAAAGAGCTGGATCCAGAGGCTTTGGAAGAAGCACTGGAGAATGGACCAAAAGGTAGGACTAGCTAGATTCCGTAATTAAAAATAAATAGCGAAAGCCTTCATTAGGAGTCAGATGTTTTAAGTATACTTTGCCTGGCTTCATTGGGCTATGCAAGATCCAGGTGTGGTTCCTGGGTCCAGTTTCTCTTGAGGGAGAAGAATATTGCACAGGCAAAACTCAGCTTTGCGGTGAGGGAAAGAAAAAGCAGTAAAAACATTTCAGGCAGAGTGAATGGGATCCAGAACCTCCTTTCACTCTTGACTTCAAGAAAAAGAGTGTAAAAGTTCTTGCAGAAAGCTGTTATGTGCAGAAATATGTTCAAACTTACTTGAACTCAGGTCAAAACTGAGTGTTGATTTAGCCTTGCAGATTTAACTAGAACCAAATCCTCCTTACTCTCTCTGAATGCTGCCCTACCTGTGACTTAGCCCTGTCCTGTGCGCAGTCCAGGCTGCTGTCCCTTCACATTTCCCACGTTCTTCAGACAGCTCTAGGAAGCTGTGGAAGTGGAACAGGAGAAGTAGCCCCCCAGCAGTGCTCTCATCACTGGTATTTCTTGCTGTAACATCTATACATTCATCCACAATCAGTAGTCCTTAAAAGATGTGCTGGGATCCCACTGTGGAGCCGACACTAGCACGGAGCCTGTCTAAGTGAGGTGTTCAGTTATTTTAGTCAGTGTTTGGCAATTTCTAGACAGATCAGCGACCTCTGCTTCTGTCAAATTAAAGATCCTTCCAGTAGAGGTGTCTGTGCAGTGTAACCCTAGCACTTGTAGCAGTACTTCTGAGTCTTTTCTGCATAAGCACCGTCAGTCTAAATGTGGCAGATGGGTAAACTGGTAGGGTTTCAATGTGCAAGGATTGGAGTGCGCAATGTTCTGTCTAAACTGGCACTGCATTTCATGCAAGTTTCAACTGTGAAAAGATGTTTCTTCGGTAAAAAAAAAATAAACAAAACAAAAAAAAAAACTTGGCAGCAACTCTGATGCTTGTGGTCCTCAGGTGCCTGAGGCACACTTCAGCATGCAACATAAATAGCTGAAACAAGAGCTTAACTGGGATATTTTCCCCCCTCTCTCCAGATTCTGTTCCAGTGATAGCTGCCCCATCGATGTGGACACGACCCCAGATAAAAGACTTCAAGGAAAAAATCCGGCAGGATGCAGACTCCGTGATTACAGTGGGCCGAGGAGAAGTGGTTACAGTTAGAGTACCAACACATGAAGAGGGGTCTTACCTCTTTTGGGAGTTTGCTACAGACAATTATGACATTGGTTTTGGGGTGTATTTTGAATGGACAGACTCCCCTAATACTGCAGTCAGTGTGCATGTCAGCGAATCCAGTGATGATGAGGATGAAGAAGAAGGTAAGCATGCTTATTTGTATAAACTGCCAGCTCGGCAGAGCTTGCTGTGGGGGGAAAACCGGACTGATTGTCTTGTGTCATCTCCTAGTTCCCTCAGCTTCCATCTGGCTGGAGTCTTGTCTTCAGATTTGAATAGGAAGTGCGATTCCGAAAGTAACTTCGGTCACCTTGTTGTGTCACAGATGGGTTAAAGCAGTTGAGAGTGGGGAAATATTTTTCCGAAGTTTTACTTACTCCTTAGAGTGCCCTCTTGTCCAATTCAGTAAGCTAGATTGAAACCTGTGCCATAATAGAGCATAGTGGATCTGCGCACTGAAGACCTTAAGAAAGATCCTGCCCTGCTGTTCATGACCTTTTTCTAGGGGGGGAGTTTCCTTGAGGCTTCAGAAAAACAGCTTAATGATAGTGGCAGGGATACAGGTCGCAGCTTGTAACTGTGGGGCAGCCTAGCATACTGTCAGAAAAAACTGTTTTGAAATGAGCAGGTGATGTGCTTAGAAGGAACTGCTCTGACGTAGGGAGCGGTGGCCTTCTGGATATTACTGCTGAGTAAGTAGTAGCAGTATGTCTGTCAGATGAGTAGCAGTGAGTTGATGTGGGGTAATGTAATGAAAATGAGAGCTTGGCATCTCTATGACCTGACCCAGCTGTGCTGGGGAGATGGCTGTGGTGAGTTTTAATACCAAACTGTAAAATTAATGATAAAATGAGCGTGCTCACTGTTCCTGCTGCTTTTGAATGCCTTAGCCACAGACTGGGTACAAACCACTTCAACCCATCTGATTTCCAGACAAACAGAGTGCCTTGTCCACTACAGATCAGTCTGACTTTCTCTTGTAAAGCATCCACCCATGTTAACTGACACCTTTTTTTTTTTTACTTCCAGAAAGTACTAGCAGTGAAGAAAAAGCCAAAAAGAATGCCAACAAGCCTCAGCTAGATGAAATAGTGCCTGTGTACAGACGAGACTGTCACGAAGAAGTGTATGCTGGCAGCCACCAGTACCCAGGGAGGGGAGTTTATCTCCTTAAATTTGACAACTCCTACTCTCTATGGAGGTCAAAAACAGTTTACTACAGAGTTTATTATACTAGATAAAGGTGTGGCTGTGTCCAAGGCTGGGCTGTGCAGAAGATGTCATTTTATTTGGATTTTTCTTCAAGCATAATGGATCCTTTTGAGTCTGTGTTTTATCCTGTCTGTATCTGTATGGTTTGTGTGAACTTTAACAAGTAGACACTGGGATCTTCCTGCTCCATGACACTAATGCATATTGCATTGGGCTTAACACAGGATCTCCCTAGCCCTTTTGGGTATTGGAGTTAACCGATGGAAGTCATTGGCTCCAGTGCTAAAGTCACATCAGCGGCATTTGTTAAAGCCTCACGAAAAAGGGGGATGGAGTTGCTGGGTCACTGGCTGGGTGTTCTGATGTCTCCAGGTCTGGATGCTTTGAATAACTTGTTAACGGTTAATTTAAAGGTCCCATCAATAACTGGTAGATTTGGATACAGTTTGCTGTGTAGCAAGTTTCTCTTAACTGTAACTGAATGTCACATTTTTACACCATTAAAACTTGAAACTTTAAGTTGATGCAGTTTAGAAACAAGTTGTCTCGCTTCTGTCCTCATTGAAGAAGAAACATTCAGTTCTTTATCCCAGTGTAGCGGCTAAGACAAGGATGAACAGCATCCCAAAAGTACAGCAGATAACCTCTGCTGAAGATGTAAACCGAATGACAGTGAAAAGTGTATGTAGCAAGAACAACCTTAATCTCTCTGCCCTGCTGCTAACCCTAGAATAAAAACAGTCATTTTTTGAGGCAATTGACTTTGAACCAGGGCACAAACTATTTCTAAGTTTTGTGGGTTTTTAATGGGGGAGACTTTAAAAAAAAAAAAAAAAGTACAAACCTGCAACTAGTTTTCTGCACAACGTTCTGGTTTGTCTGTTTTTGTAAAACCTGAATAAGCGTGTTGTGCGTCTGAATAACAGTAAGTCACTTTGATAAAGTATAGGAGTTAATGTTGCACTAATTGTGGAGATCGCTGCCAGTCCATTGTCATCTGAACTGGTGATACTTGGGTGCAGACTTTCTGCTTTAATCTGTAACTGTCTGCGGAAAGCCGGAGTGCACATACAAATACTTAATAATGTAGCTTTAATCTCAATTTTGTATGGTTTGGTTGGGACATCTCATATTTTGCGTAGCGGAAAAATGCAGGTGGCTACTTGACTTGAGGCTGCAGGAAGAATCCGCTCTCCTCGGAGCCCTGCACCCCGGGGGTGATGTGTTGCAGTGGCAACTTGCGTAAGTGCTCTCTGCGTGGGTAATGCACTTTGTTACTGAAAGAGAATGGTTACTGTGGGGCTGTCGGATCGGTTCTCGCAGTAAGGCTTCCATTGATCAGCTGCAGCGTGTACAGTTCCATGCAAATGGCCTGGAGTTGGCGGGATTTGTTTGAATAATCAGTTTGTACATACATGTTACTTTACTTTTCTCATACCAACCGTGGAGATACTTCTCCTAGAGTGCTTAACTTGTCATCTTGCGTTTGGTTCAGCAACACCGTACCAGCTTATAGCTAGTTAGTGCTGTGTTATCCAAAAACACTGTACAATGTTCTGCTCTCGTGTATATACAGTATATAAACCATGAATTTAGAAAGTACCTTGCTTTTAAAGAAAACTGTATTTAATGTAAAAAAAAAAAAAAAAAAACAAACTTAAAAAGGCAGGCACTAATATATTTCTTCCGGTCTTCAATTTAAATTTTTTTGTCCATACAAAAATGTTATGACTCTTTCCTCTAAGAATATCTGTTCTTGGAAGCGGTGTTTGTCGCTTTAAATGGCAGCACTTACTGTCATGTGTTGGATGTTAGAACTTTCACGTTTTCAGACTTTTTTTATTGCCTCTGGCTGTTGATTAGTACAGTACAAGTGCGATTTCAAGATACCTTGAGATAGTATTTAATCCTAATTAAAATACATTTATCTGTAATGCTGTTGGCTTTTTATTAATTTGGAAACCTTGGCATTGCTGGGTATGGCTATTCAGCTAAGATAAACTTCTCATCTTCCCTCGCCATTTTTAAAAATCCAGTGCTGTGCTAACACTGTGGTTCTAGCAGCCCGGTGACGTGGGCCAAAGGCTCTGCGTGAGAAGCGTTACCAGCTCGCTGGATGAGGCTGTCTGTCAATACCAGAGGAGCCCGGCTTGACAGCGCAATCGCTTTGGTTTTTGGAAGTGACGCTGCTGTAGGGGAAAGCGTTGGGTGTGGGCAGCCAGAAGTTACGAGCCCTTTTCTGCCTAGGAGAGAGGTGCCTGCCTTTGCCCCTGAGGCTTAATGAGCTCGGCCGTAGGGGGGCTGGCTGGGGGTGTTCTCAAAAGCTCTGGGCCAGGGGGAAAAGAGACAGGCACAGCCATGCATCGTTTAGACTGAGCAAGAAGAAAAGCATGAACCTAGAGGCAAAAAGGGTAGTTATGCTAAGGTTTCTGTTGGCCAAAAGCACCCTTTGCTGCTTTGCTGCTACTGGTAAGTAGCTGATCCTGGAGCTGAGGCCAGAAGCGGGTTTTGCACCAGTTTGATCTGTGGTCCAGGTCCCACTGGCCCCATCCGCTCTCATAGACAGCGACCTGTCAAGCTGGTGCTTCCAGCTCTCATCTGGGGAGCAGAAGTCTCTTCAGTGAGGACAAAATGTGCTGTTAGGAGCAAGCTGCTGAGTTCGATGTACCACCACATAGTCTGGATATGCTACAAACTAGTTTCATCTGAGATGTGCCAAGTGCATTCAGAACCAAAGTAATTACAGCAGCGAGCCTACCCCAACTGGACCTATTTTATCTGTCTCGTGCTTGTATAAATTCCCTTTTCTCCAATTAAAAGTGAAGCGCTGCTCCTTGCAGCTCACTTAAGGCAGCTTTCTTCACAAGAGTTACCGTAACCACATTCTGAAATGAACTGAGTCACTGGCAATAAATCCAGGTGATGCAAGGTAAACAGCTTGACAAAGCTCAGTTCCAAAGATAGCAGTTCTTAGAGAAAGGCTAAATAATCTGAGGGACAACCCGTTGTTAGAAATGAGTTGGTTTTCAGAAGCGCCGTCAGCGTGGATGCTGCTTGTGCGGCCTCCTCTTTGAGGCCGTTGCGTGGAGATACCAAGGCAAGGTCTGCCTTGACTCTGCTGTCCCAGGAGGAGCAGCAGTGCAGTTGAAGCAACTTGCTAACTAAGCCACTGGGCTGCTGTATGATGTCATCCTTGCCAATCTGCTTTGCTGTCCTTCCCCACCCCTTGGCTTTTAGCACTTTCTGCCTTGTACTTTGCTTTGCAAGTCACAGATTAAACAGTGTGATTTAGAGCAGCTGGATGCAACCTTTGAGGTAACTGTAATGGGCAGGGTCATAAAATCAGAAATGTGCTGTCGGATGAGGTCTAAGGGACAGTTCAGCCATTTAACCTCCTCCTATTTATGCAGTTGCTCCAGAAATTGTAAGGGGCCTACATAGACCTATTGACGTACAAAGCAGCAACGTAGCCATCCTTCCGTGGAGTCCTAGCCCCTTCTCCAGGCTGCGTAACAGCAGTAGTTAGCCTTCTGAATCTAAAATAGCGATTCGAAGGCTGCTTTCTGACAGCTCAGTGTTGTCTTCTTTCTAGCACCAGGTCCTGCGATCCCCGTCCTTTTCATCCCCTGGTATATTTGCAGTGAAAAGACCGCAAGGGGAAGCTGGAAAAAGCCAGCTTGAGACCTCTAAGCCCTCCCAGCCTGTTTGGCTCCTGTTCCTGGCCTCTGAGTTGAAGTCCCGCAGCTCCTGCCTGCCCTTCAGCTCTGCTGCCACGTTTGGCTGCCGCAGGCGTGCGCTGTGGGGCCTGGGCCAGCACCCTCCCTGCACATGGTGCTGCACGGAGGTGCCAGCTAGAGCAAGAGCCCACTGAAACGCATGTACAGCCAGGATTTGTGGAAATTACAGTTTCCCTCGTGCAAGCTGCTACTTCCTTGCTGTTTCTGCTCTGAGCACCCTGTTCCACCTCCCTCCAAAACCACAGTTCAAATCAATAAGCCCCCGGCTCCTGCCATGAGTTCATTTGCAGACCAAGCTCAGGTGCAAGAGCTTTCAGCTCCCACTGCCAGCCCCTCTGTGCTTTCGTTCCTGCTCGCTGTGCGGGGAGGCAGCCTGCAAACGGGGAAGCCTTTGGGGCTGAGTCTCTGCTTTACCACGCGCTGGTGGAAAGAGGCTTGCCGAGACGCACAAGTCCCCGTGGTAACGTTGGTCCCGTGCTCCGTGACAGCAGCTTGCTTGTGTCGGACTCAGGTGTGCCAGTTTGAGGGGGCAGGTTACAAATGTGAGATCTACTGCTTGAAAAATAGATCTTCTAACCTCACAGCAGAGCTGCATCCAGCAGATGAAGATTAAGCAAAGTGTGAAACGGTATCCCAAATCTCCCCAGATACCACTCGTCTGAGACCTGCCAGGTGCACGTCAGTGGTCTTCCAAAGGTGTGGGTTTCAGTGGTACGGTGGTATAGCGGCTTAAAGAACTACATGAAAGCATTTGGATTAGTATTGGTGTAGACATCACAGTGCAATACAGCTGTTGCACATGCAAAGTTATTGTTTGGTATCCTAAAAACAAGAAAATTGCAAGGAATGAGGGAAAAGGAGGTGATGCGTGTTCTCTGTACCAAGTTCTGCTCCTGGCCTTCACCATTTTCATCTTGTACCATCTTCATCAGACAGAGTCAGGATGAAGCTGGTGAGAAATCTGCTGCTTTTAATCAGGGGGCTCGACACCGGCACGCTGAAGTGGCAGCCAGGTTTGGGAAAGTAATCCCTTATTTCGACCTACACCTCTCCTCTCGAGTTCAGTGTTTTCCTTGGAGCTGGGCTTCAGGTGTTGTAGCCCCCCACCCCCCTTCTGTTGTAAGGGAGCGGCTGCTCGGTGGCGGTCACTGCGGTGCAGCCGTAGTTGGCATCAGAGGGCTTCAACAGCCACTTACTGACTCAAATCCAATCTCTGCTACGAGGAGAGGCTGAGGGAGCTGGGCTTGTTCAGCCTGAAGAAGAGAAGGCTGCGAGGGGACCTAATATATACTTACAAATATCTGAAGGGTAGGTGTCAGGAGGATGGGGCCAAGCTCTTTTCAG
>Ga0065711_1004637_pt1 | contig 22858 bp, 12 predicted proteins | sample Hoacrofraction12_FD_59098 | JGI IMG/M metagenome (GOLD analysis project Ga0065711, IMG submission 59098) | Hoatzin crop microbial communities from Cojedes, Venezuela - Epithelial fraction 12 v2 (version 2) | ecosystem: Host-associated > Birds > Digestive system > Esophagus > Crop | place... | reverse complement strand
CAGCGCGGCCGCCTCCCAGGCCCTGGGTCCCGGGGCAGGGAGCCTCCCGCCGCCGGGCCCGGCCGGCCCTCAAGGTGAGCGCAAGGTGAACGGGACGGCGGAGGCGGCCTGGCCCCGGCCGGACCCCGCCTCTGCGGGCCGGGGCCGCTGTCAAGCCTCGGGCCCGGGCTCTAACGGCGAGGTAAAAAGCCTGTCCCGGGGCCGCGCTTTTTTCTTCTCTCGTCTTTTTCTTGCCCTTACCGGCGTGCGTAAGCACAAGGTGACTCCTCGTTGCGCCAGTGAGAGGAGTGAAGGCTGGCTGGGCTACTTTGCTTCAGAAATCCTACTCTTGGTATGAACAGAGGCTCCTGGGCAAAAAAAAATGCCAGGGTCTCTGTATAAATGAGGCTTAGGAAGACTGAAAAAGCAGCCTGGACAGGCACTTAACCTGCTTTTTCTTTTTTTTTCCTTTTTTTTTTGTCTGTCGTGACCTCTAAAACATTATGTCTGCCTGCAGAATGAGCTCGCTGCAGAGATTTTCTTGTATTTAATGTGTACTCGATAATAAAGATTTTGTGATCCTTTAAAGCCTGGAAGGCAAATATCAGGGTGCAGTTTTGCACCCTGCTAACAGGGTTAGGGAAGCTTGTGCTCCGCTTAATAAAGCGTGTGAAGTCAGGCAATTTAACTTCTTCTTAACTTTGCCATTTGTGACCTTGGCCAACTTGTTCCCGTTTCTTACGGAGACGAAGTAAGAACTTGGCTTCTAGTATTCTGAAAGTACTTTGTGAAGCTTAATCCGTGTTTTCCATTACTTCCTTACTTTAGAGGTAGTTTTTTTAGTGAAGTATAGCTCCTTTAATTTAAGCAACTGTTACAGAACAACACTGTTTCAGTTAACTTGGTATATTCATTCTTAATTGTTAAGTAGTTTTTAATTTGTACTTTGAACAGAAATGACTACTCATAAAATGAAGGCAAATCTTTTTATTAGAATGATGAATTGGCTCTTGTTTTATGGTGTGTCATTGCATGAGAGCAAGCAGTTATTTGCTAAAATAATATTGTATAATGTAAACCAAAGGCTGTGCTAGCACAATCAATATGGTGAATTTAGTATTCTAGGAGGATGTCTTCTATTATCGGACTCAGGGTGCATGGGTTTTTTTCCGCTGTGAAGGGCTAAATCTGTGATGGTAATCAGACTGCTTCTAGGTGATGTCTTTAGGAGGCAATTTTATTTGTCCCTGTGTAGCAGCCTAAAGATTAATGAATATGAGACTTACCTTGCCAATCACTATGATAATGCCAGCATTGACCACGGCACATATTATTAACATCGGTTCTACTCATCTCCTGTCCTAGAACTGTTTTTGTATTGGAACTCCATAGGAAGCTTACTTCTGAGGGAAATAAATAAATTGGAATTAGCCTGGTTCAGGCTGGCTGTCCTATTTAAAGTACAATTCTTCTAATAGCCTCAAAGGGTCAAGATGTTTTTCATGCCTATCTGAGAGATGCTTTTAGTAGCATCCCATTTCTTGAGCCATGTTGGCTGAGGATTGACCAAAAGAGTAGTGCTGTAAAACTCTAAATCATCTGAAGTATCAGGGCCTTGAAGGCAAGGCCTTGTAGGTAAGGACTGAAATTATGTATGGGAAGCTTTGTGTATGCTCGCAAAAAAAGCAGTGTGGGCTAAAGCTAAACTGATCTTCAGAACCCTAATTTTGGTTACTCGTTGGAGGTGGGTCTAGAAAATTAGACCGCATTTACAATTTGATTATACCCCACTGTTTTTTTTTAAGCTGAATCGTGGTGAACATTGGAAACTTGGCCAGTGTTCTTAGATCAGGGAGGATGAGAAGATGGTATTTTGTGTTTCAGCTAGGATTTCTAGGACTGATCTTCCAGATAGGAATGCATGTAGCACAGTTGCTACTCTTTTGAACGTGAGCTTTTGCTTACTGGACTTTTCTACCATATCTACTGCCAAAATGTAAGTTAGTTTCTGAATTCAGGCTCCCCTTGCATCTGGACCATTCACTGTGGTGAGCTAAATGCAAGACAGCGAGCTTTTCAAGATGAGCTTTTAAAATCTATGAAGGTAGGTGTTGGCTTCCTTACAGAGATTTCAAAAATAATGACCCATTTAATGGGCTGGCTTCTTTTGTGTCTTTTAAGGAAGGTTTTCACCTGCCAAAATACCGATAGACTTAGGAGCCTTGTAATGGTTACTGCCATTTCTTTTGCTGAGATCTGAATAAGGACACTCAGGTGCTGGGATAACAAATTCAGTGCCAGATGAGAGGAGACCACTTGGCAGCTGTTTGCTGGGTGGTCAGTCTGGAAATTAACAGTTCCTGGATAAAAGAGAAAATGTATAAATTCCTGGCTGCCTACTTCCCTTGGCTATTGTTCTCAAGCACTTCTTGCTACTCGGTAAAGAAACACCACAGAAGCCCCCCAGACCACCTGCTATTTCAGGGAAGAGAGAGAGGGAATGAAGCCGCAAGCTGATAGGCTTGTGGCTTTTCCTTAATCTTGTAGTTCTGCCACCCCATTTCTGAGGATGCAGTGGAAAAAGGACAGGCACAGAGAATCAACAAGCGTGATGGTGATATATTGTAGATTCTTTATGAGGAGAGATCAGATTTTTGAACTAGGCAGTGTATGCTGTTGCTCCTTGGTGGTGGTGGATCCTTAGGCTTGCTGGGCACCATCATGGGAACAGCCATATTGAATCAAATTAATCCCCAACAGAGTAGAGATGTGAGATAAGATTTAGATCCCAGTAAAATGAAGATACCACTCTTTTTAAAAGGTGACTTTTAAAAGTCTTGTGTAGACAGAAATGATTCTCTAGTCTTCTGAAACTGATAAGTCTAGGTGATTATTTTTCCCCAGTCTTACTGGCGATCACAGAAACAGAGCTTCCGTTTTACAGACTTCTCTTATCAATGGAGGCATGGAGATGTCCAGCCAGGATCCTTCAACTCAAACATGCTCCCTTCCCACTTCTGGTAGCCTTAAGTTGTGGTAAAGCAGGAGTCAACTACTTTGTATTGCTACTTCTGCAATTACCAATTTAATGTTTATATAGTATTTGATTAAACACTGCATTTCGTCGAGCCATTTCATGAAGTAAAAAGTTACATAGAGGTGGTCAAACTGAAAAGATTTTATCTGAAAGTTTCTTTGCATCTCTCTGTGGAGAGCCCTGCTTCAAATTTTTTTTAGAATCGACTTTGGTCCCAGGGAAGACTAGGATGCTATGAAGCCTCTGCCATTACTTTAATTTGCAAATCTGTTCTGTATGCTGAATTATGGTGAAATTTAGTGTTCAGTTTACTGGGTGACAATGAGGAACTCCATTGATCAGTTGAGTTACAGGGTTAATTGCAGCAGCTGGAGGGGAAAGAAGGAATTACTGTGCAAACCAAAATACCTGTCCTAGTATGGGGAAGAGATTTATTTTTCTTTGAACACTGGTGAAATCCCTCAGTGTTTTTTCCAGCCACTCCAGCATTTGGAGACTTTCACAAGATAATGGTATCTTGTAAGGTGAAGATATTTCCACAGCATTAATTGTGCTAGGTAAATGCTTAAGTGTTTTGGGGTTTTTTTTTGGTTAAAGAAAGGGCAGAACAAAACAAATGCAGAAGTTAGGTGGCTAGTAAAGAGCAGCTTATGTGTGTTAAACAATGAGAAGCTGGGTGGTGTTTGGTTTTTTTTGTTTTCTGGTGAAAGAAGGAAAAGTCTCAACTCTGACACCTGTGATACTTTCTGGAAGCTCTAAGCTGAAAGTGCAGCACAGTGAAATTTGATGACTGGGTTTCATTTGCACTCCTGGAGGAGAAGTGCCCTCTCTTGTACTGCCATGTTCACTTACTTCATGTTTTCTTTAACGAAGGTGGTATGCCCCTGCTGTGGGTCCATATTGCTTCTACCACAAGCTGTGTATCTAATATCTTAGGATTGTTTGGTAAGAAAGCAAACTACACCCTTATTGTTAGTGTGCTGGCTATTATGATCTCACTTAGATTTCCTGAACTTTTTATTGTCTAAGATGTAAACAAGTGTTATCAAAAGGACAATAAAGCAAGAGATTTGGGTGAAAATTGGTGATGTCTCATTGATTGTGATTATTTCAGGCAATGTTTTCAATGCTGGTAACAAGAAAACTGGAAAAAATATTCACAGGGAAAAATGAAAAATGCTTGAACAGATCTAAAGAATTGACTAGAATTTTTGATAATGCAAAAACAGTGGCTGGTACTGTGTGTTCTGCACAAGGAGCATTTGCTGATTTGCAGTCATACATATGAAAGGGATAATTTAGTGTGATATTACTATGTTTATTAACCTGTACTTAAACCTTGTAAAGCTGAAGTAGAGGATGAATGGGGGGTGAAAAAAAGGGATGAAGATTAAAGTGTAATACTGGAGGAGGAGGAACTCTGAACTCTTGTCTTCAGTCTGTTTCCAGACTTCTAGTGCTGATGACTGAGACTTTCAAAGGATGTAAGAAATGCATGTGCCAAATCCTTGGAAGTTTTTATGGAGGCTGCCCTCTGACTCAGTTTTCAAAGCTGTGTGAGAGCATTTTAACCCTGGGCATTGACCTGTCTCTTCTAGGTCAGGTGCTGCAAAGGTGTCTTGCCATAGCCTGCCCTTCTCCCATGTTCAAGGGAACTGTTTCACTGTGGAGGCTGCCAAGCAAAATTTGGGCCTTTATTTTTTTTAATTGCATTTTTTTGCTGATGTGTTCAGCCAGCAGTATAGTTCATCTGTCCTGCTGTTAAGTCACCTGTAGGGCAAGTGCAAGGCTTTTCTTACAGGAAAGGTGAGGATGCCTTTGTGAGAATGAAGGTAAATAGCACACGGATCTGCGCAGCCAGGTTGGTGAAGCTGATGTGTTTGTTCCACATCTTGCCTCTCCTGCTCTGCGTTACATCGTAGACCAGGCACATACATTGACGTCACTCTAGCTAGCATTGAAATGTGGCTCACCTTATGTGAAAAGATAATAAGCTTTGTAATGGTATGCAAGGACCCTATACAGGGAACTTAGTATGTGGTGGTGGAATAGGCAGGTATCTACTCAGTCCCATACCGTGTCACCTTGCAGTCCTTCGGTATAAACTCAATACCAGTGAGCAAATACAAACCTAGGGTTAGCTTGCTTTGGAAACTGTGTTGCTCTCCACCATGGCTATAATATGTCAGGAGTATAGCAGACTGTTCTTTGCTTAAGAATTATTTCAGCATTGCCTGAAAGCAGATTTCTCACTGAAAGCGTAAGGCATCTGCTGCTATAAATAGAAATGTAAAATGATTTGGTCAGTGCTACTTGTTCTGGGTAAGTTGGTGTCTCACTGTTTAACATAATATGCAGTATTGTAAGATCAAATGTTCATTGTGTGCTTTTAAAAACATTCACAATTTCTCTATTCCTCAGCCTGTAAAATCCCAGGAGTAACAACTGACAAACAATTTATTTATCCATGTGTTATAGGAATTCACTCTGCAAGGTTCTAGTGCTAACACTCTCCTTTTTCCAGCATGCCTTGAACAGTGGGATAAGACGCTACCATGTTGCTCCTGTCCTGTGCCAACGGGCCAAGGTGGCCATGAGCCATTTTGAGCCTAATGAATACATAAATTATGAAAAGCTGGAGAAGAACATCAACATTGTCCGTAAGAGGTAAGAGTGGAGGAGAGAAGAGGGGAGGGGTCAATGTGCAGAACTTTGCTCTGCAGTGATGGGAGAGGAGGAAAAAAATGTCATGGGGCCTTGGCATAGGGACTGTTTACTAGGGAGAGCAGCTTTGAGCAGTGGCAGTCACAAATGCAGTGCAGCGTGAGTTGTAGTGTCTCCAGGTAGCGGTGGGGCACTGTGGGAAGGGGTGAAGATTATGATGAAGCACGGTGACAAGCAGAGAACTAGGCCAGTGCAGAGGAGGTTCTAGAAATGGCTCTGTCCTCTTTATTTAACGCCCTCTTTGAGGAGCCTTCATATTGGCCCTTGCTCCTTTCCGGGGAAGCAGTGTGTGGGTTGTGGTCATCGTAGGCTAATGCTCCTCTGCACTGTGTTTCAACAGCGAACATTCTCCTGTGTTCCACTGTGGGCATTAAGCATGGAAAGGAGGGCTAGGAGTTCGTAGCATATGTAAACATAGTGACCTTAATCTGCTGATAGAGGCTTGTGTGCCTGCTAAGTTGTCATTCCTGCTCCACTGACCTCGGCAGTGGTTTGTACGAAGTGTCCTTCAGTCTTTGTGTCCTTTGTTAAATGCAGTAGCTCTCATTTCAAGTCATTGTATCTACTTAGTTACTTCTCAGAAGATCTCACCTCTGGCATAAATAGGTTCCTCAGCCGATACAGCTGCAACATGAAAGGTCTGAGGTCATGAAACTCCACTTAGTTGTAGTTCCTTGCTGTGGGATCTGGTATTTGTGATTTGAGTCTGACCTCTGTCTCACCTCCACATTTGCTGTCCTGAGGTGTGACTCAAGAAATGAGCAAAGTCAATGTTTCTTTTACTGTATAGGAAGATTATAATAGAAAGTGTGAAGTGACGACAATCCATGTACTTTTGCCCTTGTTTTAGCTGACTGCCAGTTGGTATTTTAGTGCTGTAAGAAGAGCATGCAGGTTTCTGTGTGTTAATAGCTCTCAGCAGTCTGAGTAATACAGGGAAGCGTTGTGTTACATGCTTAAAAGGGCAAATGTTGAAGTACTCAAGATGCAGACACTAAAATTCTTCTCCCCAGGCTTGACCGTCCATTGACCTTGTCTGAGAAGATTGTATATGGACACCTGGATGACCCAGCAAAACAGGAGATTGAGCGAGGCAAGACCTATCTGCGCTTACGGCCAGACCGCGTGGCCATGCAGGATGCCACTGCTCAGATGGCAATGCTACAGTTCATCAGCAGCGGGCTGCCAAAAGTGGCTGTGCCTTCCACCATCCACTGTGATCACCTCATCGAAGCCCAGTTAGGTGGTGAAAAGGATCTTCGAAGAGCCAAGGTCACTGTTGCAGAGACTTAAATTCTGTCTGTTTTGAAAGCCTCTTTCTAGTTTAGGGAACAGATTTTTTTTTTTTGCCCCTTCCCCCCAGAAGGACAGCCATGAATCAGATGTGGTAACAGCTTGCCGGTGGTGGTCAGCTCTGTAGATAGGTCAGATGCAACAAAGAAACAGAGTAAATGGATCTTTGGGAGTTTTTCAGCTGAGACTCATCCATTATATGGTTTAAATGACCATGAATGTAGAAAAAGCTAGTCTTAATCTGTTAATGATGGAAGCCCAGGTCATACGTGTGTTCTGTAGAATGAGAAGATATTTCAGCTAAGGGAGAAGAAAAATCTATTTCAAAGGGAAAAAAGGGAAGACAGATTACTCTAGAAAGTTATGCTTTTTATGTCACAGTATGGCAGTGTGAAAAACTTCCTAAACATGTGTCTGCATTGCACTGGTGTATCCTTTGAGGGGGGAGCAAATAACCTCTTTTGTTTCCCAAACCATTTGCTGCTGAAGAACCCTAATTGAAGCATGTGCATCTTTCAGGGCTAGTGAGGGTAGGTATAAATGTATGTAGAAGCATGGAGGTTGTTGGTTTTTATTTGGGAATTTTGATGTGGTGTTTGTCCAACTGCTGATTCACTGCCTTTTTTAAATTTCCCGTTCACTGCTTTACTGCTTATTTCTCTATAGGGGCTTCTGTTAAATATAGACACATTCACCTCTGTCCTACATACCACAGTGCACCTGCCAAGGAAAAACATGCTCTTAGCATAGCAGGGACGTGGGGGAAATCTTGTTACTCCCAGTGGACCTAGGCTAAGTCCACTGTCAGAGCCAGGAGGAATTGTGCCTTGGATGATGATACCAACATTTACAAACAGTAAACAGTTTGTGGGGGCTCAGCTGCATTTTAAGATTTTAGTTCATGTCTATTCTCAGAAACCCCTGATGTTGAAGTAAGTGCTTCTGGCTTCTTCCTTCAGGCCACCGTAAAGCAACTTATACCAATCGGGAGTGAATTTGGGGAGTTCTTGCTCCACTTGTCTCAGTTCTAATTTGTGTAATTAAAAATTTGGGACGTACTAAGACAGTTTCTTTTCTTCCCTTCACCTCAAGTCTTCCCCTTCCCCCTGTTCCTGCGTTTGTTCTCTGTAGTGCAATTATATTCACTGCAGCCCTGAGCTGGGCCGAGTCCCTCCTTTGCCATCCGCTCTGAGCAGAGCAAGTAAAGGTCCTGCCTTCTTCTGACTGGGTTCTGCTTCTGCTGCTGCCAGTTGGCACACAATGAATGCTGGCAGGCCAGAGGGTAGTTTGGATCTGCTCCTGGCACATCAGCATGCTTTACGGGGGGACGGATGCACAAACAGAGTGAAGTGACCCGACTCCTGGTGGAAAATGAGGCTTAAAGAACTGCTGCTGCCTCATGGGAAACTTCAGCAAATGTGTGCTGAGACAATTCTTCCATTATCTCCAGTTTCCCCTTGTTCTTTATTCTGAAGCATAGCTGCGTGAGAACAGTCTTTAAGAAACTCCCTCCTCCTAGTACTTATCTTATCTACTCTGCCACTCCTCTGCCAAGAACTATCAGGACATAATAGTGTCATACTTCCTTGGCAACCTGGTTATTCTCACAAGCAATTTTCACGGTGTGACCTCCACCAATAGTGGTGATAGTGCAGCAAGAAAGGCAGCATTATGTGAATCTTAAACAGGGGACTTGGTAGAATGAGAAGTGACACCCACCAACTCCCCTGGCATCAGCAACTTCCATTTCTCAATCTGTAAAAATAAAGCTGAAAGGCTTATCTAAGGGGTTTGAAAAGCATCTGTAAAGAAAAAGGAACAGCTGGTAGAGAAGGAAGGAGGAGTTAGAAGAAGAGAGGGAAACAGGTTACAAAAAACCAAACTCTGAGAATGCAAGTAACGAGCAGAGTGTTTTTAAATGCCTTATTGGCAGGGTTTTCCTTCAATTGTGCTGTTTCCCTTGTGCTAGTTGGAATTGGAAACTAAAAAAGATGCTTTAGTAGAGCTACAAGTTAGATGAAATTAAATGGGCTGTTGTAACTGACTGGCAAACAGTCTTGATCCTTTTTCGTTTTAAAAGTGATGTGCACCTCCCTCAAACTGCTGCAAAACTGTGGAGCAACCTACAGACCTCCCATGGGAGGGAAAGGAATGTATTTGAATGCACTCTTGATGTGTGGAAGAACAAAATGTGTTACTAACACTGTGCGTTTCCCTGTGTGAATAGGACATAAACCAGGAGGTGTACAACTTTCTGGCAACGGCTGGTGCAAAGTATGGAGTGGGATTCTGGAAACCTGGGTCGGGAATCATTCACCAGGTAAAGTGTGTGTTTGCAGTCTTAGAACACGCAGTGGCTCTTTTACCTTATGGTGAAGAACAGCCTCAAGTGCAAACGCCTAGAGAATTTCACCAGCTTAGGGAAACAACTTGCTTTCCTTGAGGCAGGTGAGGTTTCTTGCTTGCTCCTTCTGTTATCTTGACAGCAGTGTTTTTTCTTAAAGGTTATTTTGGTCAAACTGTAACCTGATGAATGATTAGGTAGTGCCAACAGCATGTCATGTGAATCACAGAACCTTGAAATATCTTAACTCCTTGTGGGCTGGCTCCTCTTGGTGTGGCTGGGTCAGTAAGGTGATGCCGTGAAGCTGGCTACATAGGGCTAATGTGACTTGCTTTTGGTAGTAAGGAGAGCAGCTTTGGGACCATACTTTTTTGGGGGTTATTTTGTATGCGTTTGGTTCCATAAAAACCAGGAGAGTATATAAGGGCACCAAACACAGCAGCTTACTTTGAGTACTCAAGAATGCAACACAAAACAAGTTGGTATGTGAACTGAATAAAATGCAAAACAGTTTCCAGCAGTTTCCAAGTATGAGATTCTCTAGTTGTAGCACTTGTACCTTAAAAGAATGTGACCGTCCCAAGATGACTTACCACTTAGGCTTTTTGGTTTTTAAAGCCAACAACTCTGCTTTGTGGGTCCAGTAGACATTTTTCATTGTTCCTCTGAGTCAAAGGCAGTAAAAGTTGCAGTGCAGCACAAAGCAAAAAAAGCTTTGTGGAGCGGAGAAGAGAATGGATGACATCTTGTTAGCAGGGAACTTGTGACCAGGTGCAGTCAAGAGCTCTCCACTATGTTTTCTTAGCTACAAAATGAGTTACTAAGGTTAACTTTAACTTGATGTGACGCAACAGAAAAAGGAAATAGAACAGGTGATTTCCACAGGTTGTGGGAACACCTCAGGTCATTTGTGCTCTGAAACCACTTGTAACATCTGTCACGTGGCAACGTAGCTCTGTGCCATGCTTACCAGCTTTCTTGTGGGTGACTTTCTCTGGCTGGAGAAAACTGGTCATGTTGTGTAGCTTCAGAATCCAACTCTGGCAGAGCAAGTCCGTGAAAGTGACTTTTCTTGCACAAGTGTATCAATGTGAGCTACAAGCAAATAAAGCTGGAAGTACTAGAGGCAGAACCTTGGTCTTCTCAATAAAGGACCACCTTAGTTCTGTGCAAGCTGTTCTGTAATGCACATGCTGTGAGTTCTGCACTTGCCAGAAAGGCTGTCCATAATGTTGGTATGGCCTATACACAGTAAGAAGGCTGGATTGATAGACCAAGGTCAATTGTGTGAGGTTTAACAAGGCCAAGTGCCGGGTTCTGCACTTGCGTCACAACAACCCCATGCAACACTACAGGCTTGGAGAAGGGTGGCTGGAAAGCTGCCCAGCAGAAAGGTACCTGGGGGGGGGTACTGGTCGACAGCCAGCTGAACATGAGCCAGCAGCGTGCCCAGGTGGCCAAGAAGGCCAACGGCATCCTGGCTTGTATCAGGAATAGTGTGGCCAGCAGGAGTAGGGAGGTGATCGTGCCCCTGTACTCGGCACTGGTGAGGCCGCACCTCAAGTACTGTGTGCAGTTTTGGGCCCCTCACTACAAGAAAGACACTGAGTTGCTGAAGCGTGTCCAGAGAAGAGCAGTGAAGCTGGTGAAGGGTCTGGAGCACAAATCCTATGAGGAGTGGCTGAGGGAAGTGGGGCTGCTTAGTCTGGAGAAGAGGAGGCTGAGGGGAGATGTTATCGGTCTCTACAGCTACCTGAAAGGAGGTTGTAGTGAGGTGGCTGTTGATCTCCCAAGTAACTAGCAATAGGACGAGAAGAAATGGCCTCAGGTTGCATCAGGGGAGGTTGAGGCTGGATATTAGGAAAAGTTTCTTTACTGAAAGAGTGGTCAGGCACTGGGACAGGCTGTCTGGGGAAGTGGTGGAAGTCACCATCCCTGGAGGTGTTCAAAAACTGTGTAGACGTGGTTTAGCAGTCATGGTGCTGTTGGGTTGACAGTTGGACTTGATGATCTTTGAGGTCTTTTCTAACCTTAATGATTCTATGATTCTGTGATTAACTTGAATTCTCTAATGTTTTGCTACCATAGAAAACTCATCATTTTTAACTAAAGAAATGTTTTGTGGCTTTGCTAGTAGTTGAAGAGTCTTGTGTGGAATCAACAGCAGCAGTAAGGGAAGGGCAGCCTTTTGGTGACGGATTCTTCTATGTGATTAGGTTTTGGCTGGCAGCATGGATTGGAGGAGCCTGTTGGTATTGTACTGCTGTGAGAGCATAAAGTCTACAAAAGGTCTTGCTAGCATTGGATAGGTGAACTGGCTTGCTCAACAGTTGATCGAGTGTTTGGAGACTGAGGAATAGACTATTGAGCCCTAACAAAGGCGGCACCTTAGCAAAAGCCTAAACAGGAAGGAAGGGGAGTTCTTCCAGTGAAAAAAATGAGATCTTTTTTGAAGTTTTCTTACTGTTCTGGGATGAGCAAGGATCCTTGGGCTAAGATGTGGTATCTCATTCTGTCATTACATCCTCTGTAAGGAGTCTGAAACAAGCAAATTTACAATCCAGAACAAATTCAGTTACTTTCTTGCTACTGAAATCTGCAAATACAAACTAATCTAAATTCTTGTTCTTGTCTTCTTTCTTGATGTCTTCCCCCTCCTTTCCCAACAATCAAGCAAGCAAGCAACCAATCCATTTTTATTTTCAGATCATTCTGGAGAACTACTCCTACCCTGGGGTTATGCTGATCGGCACAGATTCGCACACCCCCAACGGAGGTGGCTTGGGAGGAGTCTGCATTGGTGTGGGTGGAGCTGATGCTGTAGATGTCATGGCAGGAATCCCTTGGGAGCTCAAATGCCCAAAGGTAGGAGCGAAAGGAATACTAACCTTCGAGGTGAAGGGTGAGATATAAGACATGTAAAAAACATTGATTTTCAGGCACTATGTACATAAGGCACTATGTACCATTACAGTCCTGTTTGTAGTCATACACTGGCTTAAACAGCTGGTGTGTGATTCATTGGCAGCTCTGAGTTTCCATTTCCAGACTTCTTATTCAGGGACTGAGAGCGATGGGTGAGTAGTGATGTCCCTTCAGTTTGCCCTGTCAGTGGTTTCAGCCTTTGTACACGTGTTCTGATACTTTAGGATTTTCTCCTTTTTGGTATTTTGACCACCTACATTCTTAGGAAAAATTCTGAGGAATTGTTTAGCTGCTGAAAAGAAATGGTGTCAGCATTTAATGTTTTTTTCCCCATTAATGTTGCTCAGGTTATTGGTGTAAAACTGACTGGCAAGCTTTCAGGCTGGAGTTCTCCTAAAGATGTGATCCTGAAAGTGGCTGGCATCCTCACTGTCAAGGGTGGAACAGGCGCCATCATCGAATACCACGGGCCTGGTGTGGATTCCATCTCTTGCACTGGTAAGACAACACAAATCTCTTATCTGAGTGGATTGGTGTTGGAGCTGGGTGTTGAACTGTCTGTGGAGGCTGGGAAGGGCAAGAAGTACTAAATGCTCTTGCTTAGCCTGGCCAGGCGATTAGTACACAGCAAACTGGGAGAGTGGCATAACAAGGTAGCTGCCCTCTTGGTGAAGAAGTGACCTCTCCATTAAATCTCCTTGTGACTTTGAGAACACTGAACGGTTAATTGTGAAGAATCCTGTAAGGTGATGTGTCAGGATAAGAGTAAGGGTGGAGGTATTCCAGCATGTGCTTAGAGGGGGGAGATGTCAGAGATAAAGGATGACATTTTCATTTCAGCCTAAAATAGGCTGTGGATAGAGGAACGGAGCAGGTTAAAGTGGGTACGGATGTGACAGCCGCTAAAGACAACTTTTTAGACAAGCAGGGCAGAAAGGAGACCAGAAAGCAGCAGTTTGTAACATGCAGTCTTACACTATCTAATTGTGGGTCTTGGGTGCTGAATTTGAATCAGCAAAATTTGCAGTTGTCTGTAATGATGGTAGTCAGAAGCAAATTACAAGAAGTGTCGCTTCCTGTGGCTCAAAATGCAGCCTTCAAGCTGGGCTTCTCTCCATCTGCATAGCTTGGGTACAACTTGGAGTGTTTGGTTTTACAAACTGAGAGAAATTTGGGATTTTTCTTCTGTGAAATCAGAGGAACTTGACCTGCGATACCCGCTTCTAGCTTGTTAAATGTAAAACGGCAGCTTCTACAGTTTCATTGCTGTGTCCTTGAAAGGCAGGATGGGCCCTGTGCTGTGAGCAAATGTTTAGGTGTTTTTTTTTGATTGTGTTCCATCACTGGAAGCTTTTTATTCAACCCATTAAATTTCTTACAGATTTCTGGCTCTTCCAGTAAAGATAAATGAGATGGTGGGGAGGGACAGGACACTCATTGCAGGTAGCAGAGACACTGCTCACTGCTGTAGATATATTTGGTGCTCAGTACAGATGGGGTTCCCTGTCACCCCTTCTGGTATCTGCAAGACTCAGTGTAATTTCCAGCTCCTTCCTTGCAGAGAAGTCTGGTGGCAGGCACTGCAAGAAATGTTAGGGGTTGAGCCAGCCATTATGTAGTCAGTGGGTGGAATTAGGTTTCTGTGGCTAATGCCCTGATCTCTCTTGGCTTTGCTGCCTTTTCTATGGCCTGACTTTTGGAGAATTGGATGGCCTTGGACTTTCTCATTGACCCCTGTGGTCTCTTCTCCCACTCCTTCTCTAGGAATGGCAACAATCTGTAACATGGGGGCTGAAATCGGAGCTACCACATCAATCTTCCCTTACAACGCACGGATGAAGAAATACTTGGGCAAGACTGGGCGAGGCGGTAAGAGGGTTTGGAGTTTGAAGCAGGCAGAGGTGTGGGTTCAGGTGAAGGTGTATTCTGGGAGCAGCATCCTCCTACAGTGGTGTCTGATGTGACTTCTGACCTTGCATGGTCCTCTAGGTCATCCGATACAAGTACGGGGAGTCTGTAGATGAAGTGTCTGGGGAAGTATATGGTGGATTCCCTGTGTTTAGCTGTTCCAAGCTCTTTATTTTCCCTCATACTTGCTCTGCTGTTCAGATCTCCCTTCTTTCTTATTCCAGACATAGCTGCGCTGGCAGATGAATTCCAGCAACACTTGGTACCGGATTCTGGTTGTCAGTATGACCAGGTGATAGAAATCAACCTCAGTGAGGTAAGGCTTCCTTCCTGCTTGCCGTTGTGGATGTTTTGATGTGACTGCTTTGTGTGAATGAGGACCAAGCCGTGAGTTCGATGTGACACCCCTGCCGCTGTGCTAGAGCATCTAAAAAACCACTCGGCTCTGCTTTGCTGACAGCTCCTGCTCCAGTGGTGGTGTATGAGAATCCTGTTTAAACAGCTTACTGACAGAGCTATGAAAGGAATTGATTTGCTGCTGTGTTCTGGGGTTTTTCTTGGCTACTGTAATTTCTGACTTTGTCACTGTTTCTTAAAGCTGAAACCGCATATCAATGGACCTTTCACACCAGACCTGGCGCACCCTGTGTCAGATATTGGTGCTGTGGCAGAAAAGGAGGGCTGGCCTGTTGATATCAGAGTTGGTGGGTAGCATTTGCTCTTTCCTCTGCCGTCTTCCTTGTGGCATAAATGTTGCTGTCTTGGGATAAGCGGTTGGTCACATAGCTTGGGATCCAGTGCTTTAATTATTGTTCTATGTCCTTTGACTTTGCTGCATGTCCGTATGAATTTGCTGGGAAGAGTAGTGACCACCTGGGCCAGGTGTGTGGGATGAGAGGTGGGATAGTTGGAGGGATTTTGATCTCAAGAGGCAGACAAGTTTTCTTCCCTTCTTGGAAACTTTTGAATGGTTGGGTTGACAGGAATGTTATCTGTTGAAGAGCACCTTAGTTAGAAGTCTGTTGCACGGATTTGTCTGTTGCAAATATCTGTCAGGACCATGATTGTCAGTCCTCCCAGCAGCTGCCTGTTGAGCTCTCGGGACGCAGTAAATTTGGTACGTGCTGTCCTAAAGAGCAGGCTTGGGTATTTAGATACTCGTGGGATGGTAACCTGTCGGCTGGCTTCTCAAGTGTTACTCATAGGTGGAATGAAAAGAATGCAAATACATTGTAAAGGCCACATCCCAGGTGGGAAGTGTTTTATTTGATAGTGTTACAAATAGGATCAAGAGCAGATGTAACTGAAAGATTGGTGGGGTTTTTTTGCTGGTTAGCACCAGAATGCTGTCAGGATGGTACAGTATGTCCTGGTGTGGTCTTCATACTGTAACAAAGGATGCTTTCTTTTTCACCATTTCCTCCATTTCCTGCCATCTTGATTTGAAGCCTTTTCTGTCTTTGTGGAACAATACCTCTCTTAATTCACTTAACCAAAGTGCAAGCAGGTGACACTTGGATCTTGTAAAACAGTGAGACTAGCGACCAGTTAGCATGTTCTGATTGTGCAGCCTCCAGAGCTGGACAAGGGATTGCTTGTGACCGTAGTGTATTGCTGGAAGGCTTGGCACTGTTGGTACCTGAAACTGTTTCAGATGCCTTGTCAGCAGAAAAGGTGGTCCCTTGTTTTCTCTGCTGAGAGATGGGTGAGGGAGAAGCGTCCTAGAATGGGAGCTGCAGTAACCACCTCTCTGTTTGTCAAACCCCACAGGCTTGATTGGCAGTTGCACCAACTCCAGCTATGAGGACATGGGACGCTCTGCAGCAGTGGCAAAACAGGCACTAGCACATGGATTGAAGTGCAAATCGAAGTTCACAATCACACCGGGCTCAGAGCAGATCCGTGCCACCATTGAACGAGATGGTTATGTGAGTATGGCTGCTTTTTACACTTCCAAACAGTAAGCGTTAAACTCCCTTCCACACAGTAGTCTGGAGTCCAGAGGTAACTGATGGAAACATCTTAAACTTTGTCTTCGCTTATCACTAGAGGTGCAGTTACTGATGTTGTAACTAGCCTTGTGTTACTATGCCTGTGGGTCCTGCTGCCACCTTGACAGTGTTTGTTTTCACCTGATATCTTTACTACCCGGGCGTATGAGAACGGGATTGGAACTGGACAGATCTGAGACAGTTATCAGCAGCTGGGGCCCTGAGGAGATAACAGTATGCATAGCAAGGGATGCTGCATCCTCCTGAGATTATGTGAATGGCCATGGTTGGCGAAGGGCTGGCACCCACCTGCAATCCAGTTTTCTCCTTTAAGAATAGGTTAGGATGTAAGCAAGCCCTTTGTTGGAAGGTGGTTCCCATTTTAGACTAAAATTATGGCAAAACTCATATTTGATTTAAAAGGAGTGTTTCTGTAGAGGAACCATCACCTACTTTCTCCTCTTTTCTGTGCAGAAAGTTATGTTGTAATTAGTTCTAATATTTAATAAATGTTAGATGCTGCCACAGCGTGCAGACCCAAGTCTTTACATATGGATATGTCCAGCCAATACTTTATGTCTCCTCCTACCTTTCCTTAACAGCTGCCCTCTTAATTGAATTGAATCATTTGCTGAACGGGCTGAGCAGGCACACACACACTGTCACCAATTCTCTCCTTACACGGACAGCAAGTGTGTAGGATATTAATCAGACCAGACACTGCCCTTCAGTCAAGTATCTGCGAGTAGCTGGATTGCTCAGTTTGAAGTAGGCAGAGAAGGGGAACATCATAGCAAGTCATCCTGTGCTCTTCCAGCTTTACTGGGATCAAACCCCAACTATTTTATAAAAAGTGACTCGAAACTTGCAAGTGAAACGAAGAGGGGAATTTTCTCAGGCTTGGTGCTTTCTGTTAGAAGACGGGTGTCCTCTTCCCCTGAAAGAGCAACCCCATAAACTTATTCCAGACTTTCTACTAGTAACAAAGTTGTTCTCTGTCCCCAGGCACAAATCCTGCGAGATGTTGGNGGGCTGGTTCTTGCCAACGCTTGTGGGCCATGCATTGGCCAGTGGGACAGGTAAAGCAAAAGACGGACTTCACTCAAGCTTTGTATCTTTTAGCTCCTACAGTGCTCTGTGAAGCCAAATTTGATTGCAGATATAACACACTGGGAATTAAAAATAAATGCCTAAAAACCCATTGGCCGAAGCTGTCTGATACGCACTGGAGGAGGAGAAATGAAAGACTGCAGATTTATATTGAGCCTTTAGATGAATGAAGCTGCAGAATGGCCACAAGTATGGTCACATTTTGAGGCTTCTGATAGTAGGCAAAAAAATGGGGAGGGGGATTTGTTATCTGTGAGAGGGTAGACTGGAGTTTGTCCTTTTAAAATCGGAAAAGTGAATTGGTCCAACTTTAGTTATTGGAGTGACAGGGAGGAAAATTCCCAATAGAAAGCATGGAAGACGTATTCTCATGTGGCTTTGCCATTGCTAATGGTGGGATGCCCAAAGGCAATGTACTTCATTGATTATTGTTCAGACAGTTCAACAGTACACAACGTGGGCTGAAAACTACTCCAGGAGTCAGTGTCTGACTTGGTTTTGCCCTGTCCTTGGTTTTGAGTCTGTCCTTAAGGAAGGAAAACATGTCCAGGCACCAGTTCATGTTTCCAAAAGACAGTGATTGCTACCAAGACCAGGCTGGGGGATTTCAGCAGCGAGACGCAGAGAAGCAGTATTCCCTTTGGATTTGATGAGCATGTTTGTTTCTTTCACAGGAAGGACATCAAAAAAGGAGAGAAAAACACAATAGTTACGTCCTACAACCGGAATTTCACTGGTCGCAATGACGCCAATCCAGAGACTCACGCATTTGTGACCTCTCCGGAGGTAAGAGCCAGCCAGAGGGAGGCTGTGGAATAGTTCGGGGTGTCTGGGAGCCAGTTCGCCTGCCTGCAGAAGAGGCCTGGTGTAGCTTCATTTGTAGCTTGGCTGCTAGCTTTGGGCCTATTAGGCATAGGACTTTCAAATGAAGAGATGAGGGGGAAGAATATGCCTTTGAATTTGTCTCTTTTTTTTTTTTTCAGATTGTGACAGCCCTGTCCATTGCTGGCACTCTAAAATTTAACCCAGAGACAGATTACCTGACAGGAACAGATGGGAAGAGGTTTAAACTAGAAGCACCTGATGCAGATGAGCTGCCCAAGCTGGTAACTGCTCTGTCTGGAGAGGGAGGGAGGGAAGGCCTGTCGCTAGCTGTGTTTTATATGTAGTGAGGGAACTTTCATGCACTGACCTCTTCCTTGGTGTTAAAGCTAGAACAGGTGCAGTTGCCTGTGTTGGTTTGTTCCCTTCATGTGCTGTTGGGGATGGCTCAGACTGATGATTTTCCTTTCTGCTTTGGAAGGAGTTTGACCCAGGCCAGGACACTTATCAGTACCCTCCCAAGGATGGCAGTGGGCAGCATGTGGATGTTAGCCCCACCAGCCAGCGCCTCCAGCTTCTGGAGCCCTTCGATAAGTGGGACGGCAAGGATCTAGAAGACATGCTGATCCTCATTAAGGTCAGTGGGGGAACACTGGCTGTGACAGGACTGCTTCAACAGGGGTTTGCACATCAATTGCTGGAAGCTTTGGATGTGCCTTTGAGCTGCTTGTGATTCCCTGCCCTACAACCACATTGGTATGGAAAGGGAAGCAAGAATCTCCCTTCCTTCCAAGTGTTTCCTTCTGATACTTCTGTCTATTGTAACTAAGAGATTTTTCTCCTTTGGGCTAGTGGTTAGCTAATACCATGAAAAATTAAATTTGTATAACTGTATAATGTGATCTTAATATGACCCATACCTTGCAGTCTGCAGAATTTCTCCCATTTACAGCCTGGAGTGGAAAGGTAGCCCATAGTCAGGAACTGGTCTCTAATACCTGACTGTTGTAAGATGCATTTTGTCTGAAATGAGGTCATTAGGAACTTCTTATCCAGTAGTATGTGTGTTCTCTTCCCATTTTATACAAAGAGAAATTACTTCACAATAGTTAAACTTTGCATTTCAGTCTGCTAGTGAAGACATGGATTTCTCCTCAATGCCTGCGGTGAGTTAGGATGAAAATTTCAGTTAGTACAGTGATGGGTTCTGAAATGCAGTCCCTTGGGAACTGACCTTCAGGAGCGTTGCTGATTCTCAGTGGCAGCAGAGCTGCAGCTACTCCCCAAGGGCCATACTGAGCTGTGCTTGAGTTTTTGACCCAGGCAACTCCTGTGCAAGCACTTTGGGACTTACCAGTTGGAAGGCTGCTATCTCTGGTTGGGAATTCCGATCTTACAAGCTGAGAAGGCTTACGCGCAGGTTGGAAACTCAGAGGAAACACTTGGCATCTTGCTGAACTCTCCCAGCAGGGACACTGAGCTGTAGCAGGAAGGGCTTAATTGCTTTTTGTACCCGAAGAACCTGCTGTTGAGGGAAGTGAGGACATGGCAGGTGGTGTCGTGGCTGAGCTTATTTTTGTAATTTACCCTTTAGAACAGGGATGTTCTTCCTACCCAAAACATGTAGAATGACCACTGTGTTCTGCCCTAAGTGCCTTGATTCTGTAAGAGATGCAGTTGTCTTGGGTTTGCGTCTTTAAAAAGAGATGTGAGGATCCTTCACAATAAAAACTGTTGAGGAAGAGCCAAGTTACTGATCCACCCTAAGACACTCTTCTCTACTACCTTTTAGGTAAAAGGGAAATGCACCACTGACCATATTTCTGCAGCTGGACCGTGGCTCAAATTCCGTGGCCATCTGGACAACATCTCCAACAACCTGCTCATCGGTGCTATCAACACTGAAAATGGCAAAGCCAACTCTGTGAGGAATGCATTAACCCAGGAGTTTGGGCCAGTCCCAGACACAGCCCGTTACTACAAGGTGAGACTTTCCCCTGACACATCTATTTTAAGAGGATGTTTACACTTTGACCAGTCTGTGCCAAGACTGAAGATTTCATCCTCCTGCTCTGAAGTAAGAGCAGCTTTGAATTCACTCAGCATTGAGGCTTTCTCTTGGGGCTTACTCTGACTGCAGCTCCTGTAGGAGATTCTGTCCCTGCCCGCTATGGGGAAGAGGGAGGAGGATCTTGTGACCCAAAGGGGACCAGAAATCACAGACAAAAGGGGAACTCCTTTAGGCACTGCACACCGTACGAGGCACAGTTGTCATCAGACTACAACTAAATCTTGCCTCCTGTAGCATTTAATCTGACTAGTGTAATGTTTAAATAAATTCTAATCTTGTTCCCTTCATTCTTTAACTTAGAACCTCAAGAACTGTCCTTTTGCCCTCTGGACAGCTTGGCAGTGGTCTCAGATTGGTTCTTCCAGTTGACAGAAGTTAAAATTTTCCATGTTGCTTTCACAAGTAGAGCAGGGATCACAGCTGGTGTGAACGGTGCTCCGGCGCAGGATCACGGAAGGAAAGGTGGCAGCAACGATTTGCTCTGGGTCCCAGGGGCAATCCTCCCCAGCCCTCGTTAGCGAGGGATGGCAGTGCCTAACTGCTGTGAAGCACTTGATTCCTTTATTTCTGTCCTTCCTAAGAGCCACAGGGACCCTTCTGGGAGGTGTCAGGGCACAGCAATGTCAGTAGCGTAGCACTGAAATTAGATGTGTGGGCGGATATTTATTGTTAATTCCTCACTCAAGTGACTGCAGAAATGTAAATCTGTTCCTCTTGTCACAGAAAATGGGTGTCAAATGGGCAGTTATTGGGGATGAAAACTACGGTGAGGGATCAAGCCGGGAACACGCAGCCCTGGAGCCACGTCACTTGGGGGGCAGGGTCATCATCACCAAGAGCTTTGCCAGGATCCACGGTGAGTCCTCTTCCCCTGTGATGTGTGTAAACAGGATGTATTTGGTTTGGGTGGAAGCTGTGTTTACCTTTTGCCCCAGGGCTCAACGCCTTCAGGCAGGAACCCCATCTGCTGACAGATCACAAAGGTCCCTCTTGTCAGGAATCCTGTTACATACCTAGAGACCATACAAACAGTGGATACCCTGATTTTGCTACAAAGGAAGTAACTGTTCACAGAATACTTCCGAGAAGCACTGGGCAGCCAGAAAGTAATCCTGATCCCCTGCGGTGTGTTGTTACAAGCGTGCTTGTTGGCTTGTTCTCCGCAGAAACCAATCTGAAGAAGCAAGGTCTGCTGCCTCTCACTTTCGCTGATCCAGCAGACTACAACAAGATTCATCCTGTGGACAAGCTAAGCATCGTGGGGCTGGCAGACTTCACCCCTGGAAAGGTAACGGCATCTCGTCGTGGCACTCGGGGTACGGGGATGTGCCGCGATGTCGAGCTGTGTGCTCAGGGCCTGAAGCAGGATGAGATGCTTTGCACCCATGGCTGGGGGACTAGAGAGCAAGTCAGAATCCGATCGCGTTATTCCGAACGGTTACGGGAAACCCTCGTACGATGGTCTGAGTCCCTGGACTCGTTGCCTTAAGCACGAGTGTTCCCTAGAAGGACCCGCGACCACAATTCCATGTTAAGACCCCACCCTGAGCTACTATTTTCCATTTCCCACCCTTTAAAAAGCATGTAGGAATTTTCCTGTGAGAAGCTTCAGTTAACTTGCTCCCTTGGAAGAGAAGGGGAGGAAAATAAAAACTGTCGTCCTTCTTCTAGCCTCTGAAGTGCATCATCAAGCATCCCAACGGAAGCCAAGAAACCATCATGCTGAACCACACCTTCAACGAATCGCAGATAGAGTGGTTTCAGGCTGGCAGTGCCCTGAACAGAATGAAGGAGCTGCAGCAGAAGTCAAGCTAAGTGCGCAAAATGCCCCCCGTGCACTGGACTTGATTCAGCTTTGGCATTTTCATGAAAGTGCAATTCCATGCCTACCGTTGGAATAAATGTCTGATCAAATGTAACCATAGCTTCCTTTTTGTTATGGTACTTCCTCTTCACTGACACTATGAAAAGGGAGTGCAGCTAGGCTTACTTTTGTCTTTTAAATTCCCCAGCTCCCTTTTTCTATTTTTGCTCAACTTTGGTTGTCCCACAGTTATTTATATTTGGAAATAACCGGCTAAGGGGGGGTTTGTCTGCTCAGTTGGTTGTTTTCTGCCCATTCACTTTACTGATGGCTAAAGAAGTAAAATGAAAATAAAGAATGTGACCATCTCTCTTCTGCCTTGTGTTACTGTATTCACAATCCTGCTCTTCAGCCCCTGCTTCCCCTTGTCACTGTTGCTGGGAAATAACTTTTTGGAGATCAGATGGTACCTGCCCAGTTCTTTTCTGGTAAATCACTGCTGTGCACAAAAACACATGGTAAAAAGAGGGCCCCCACAGCTGCCTTGTGCTGCTTATCCCTTGGTGTTCACTGCTGCAGGCTACACTCATGACTGTCACCACTACACTCCTGTCCAGGGTGACAGTGCCACTGCTGCAGCGATGACAAACTTGCAAGGACCAAGGGATGGATAGGTTTTCCCAGCATCACACCGTAAAACTGGTTTCTTTAAGCACAGCTTGCCTTCTCCACAACAGGAAACCGATGTTGAGGAGCATCTCATTAAAACAGCACCCAAAGCAAGAGATCGGAAGAGCGGATCAGCAGGAATGCCGAGACCGATCTCGTATGCCGTCTTCTGCTTGAAAAA